>LNAP01005091.1_pt1 | contig 11795 bp, 13 predicted proteins | sample 602601 | NCBI WGS metagenome assembly LNAP01 (sample SAMN02440304, study PRJNA202911) | soil metagenome | biome: Subtropical and temperate rainforests or woodlands; isolation source: soil samples (1 kg each in a 20% v/v slurry with milli Q water) were... ... | reverse complement strand
AATGTTCTGTCTCGTCCATGGAATGATAATGCAGCTCAATCAGCAATTGGCCCACGGGGAGGGATGCGATGGTGCCGGAAGCTAACTTAGATTGGCGAAACATTCCGTTGAAAACGGACCACTCACCGCCTTCGATGTCAACTTTGAGCAGGTCAATAAAGCTGTGGTTGAGTCGATGCATGATATCTAGAAACTGTTCATTGAACGAGTGCAATTCCGATGAGCCGCTCTTTTCTCCCATAGCTGTTTTGTGGAAGCGTATCCGTGCGCGTTGTGCTGCGGTGAGGGCGTTCAGTACTTCCGGTTTGAGGTTGTGGTAAGGTAGCTTCCCAACAGTTGGATCAAACGCGTGAATAATGCAGTTTGTACGCAATAATATCTCCACCTCAAAGCTCATGTCTGTGCTGATGCCAAAGCTGTACATTACACAGGCTGGTTGGCTGGCCAGGTAATTCATGCCGCATAACCATTTGCCTCCCTCGCCGATCTTTCCGACACGTATAATGTCCGGGCAGGATAAAACAGGCTCATACATGTCCCATACATTGATACCGGTGGATAAGCTGAATGGGTCTGCTTGGCTTATTTCATTGGTTGATATACCGGGGTGGAAAAGGTTATTAATGTCGGAGTGCTCTCTTGCTTGGTGCTGCAACCACTGGCTTGCGAAGAAGTGAGAATTGCTTGACAGTTCGACATTTGTGCTGGCAAACTCGAATGATGTTTTTGCACCAATGCGTATGTATAGATATATGCTCACCCCAAAGAACAGTACGAAACAGAATGGCAGGATAAATTTATTGAACAGCGAGTTTACTACGATTTTGCCGGCTGGGTTCGGGCGGCCATTGGGAGAGTCTTGAAAGTTTTTAAAGCTTCGACTCGGTGATAGCGTCATGACAGAAGTGTTAGCGATACGTGTAGACCCTAGCTCCGTCTCCACAGAGCAGTGTCGGAGATGGACAGCCGGGCAAAGTGTGTGCCACAAAAAAGCAAGAACGTGGAAGTGAGTAGAGAGTGCTTCACTTAACATACGCGTGAAAAGAAGTTAAAACAGTTTGTTTGTTTTGATAAGAGTGCCGAAAGTTAAGAACTACCACATTTGCGTGAGCGTCCCACAGTTGGTGGGAAATAGATTGCTTCATTTGATCATGTTGGCTATATCCCTTATTGTCCTGGCAATCATTGCTGTAAAGGCCAGCGCAAAGGCTCCACCTATGGTAAGAAAAGATTGCGATGCACACCTTTTATCAATTAAAATATCTAATACAATCCCTCGACCGTTAACAATTTCTTCAAATCAATAGTGCACGTGGAAGAGTAACACAGGTTTGTTCGCATTTTGGTAGCAATACTTCTTGGTGAAGCCTCACATGTCTTTTATATCCGTAATACTTACAGGTGCTAATTTCGACCTCAGGACCTTGAAGTTGACCGATTCCTCCAAAACGTCTTATAACTTGGTTGACGGAGATATTCCCTGCACTCCTGAAACGGAGCCTTCGTATGGATATGCTTGGAATTTTTGCGAACCAATTCCAGCTGCACTCACACCGGAACCATGCAGAAACATGGGAAAGTACGGAGTTGTTGTGCAATACGCCGAGTTCGTAAAGGGTGATTATTATTGCTTCATCCTGGGCCACTTCAACCCCAAGCAGAACGAATTGAAGTATAATTTGATAGACGTGAGCGACCCTACAAAGGGAGTGACTGTGGCATACCCCGCGGGTGATCGGTGCAGTGCGACGGACAGCAGGCTGCGCTCCGCTAGCATCGAGGTCCAGTGTGCCAACACCCCCGCTGTTGTCGTTTCCGCCCAGGAGCCCGCCACGTGTGCTTATAATCTCGTCATGAAGAGTTACTATGGTTGCCCTACGGTACGTATCCTCCGCTGTTTCATCTTTTTTAAGTGTCTTGATTCGCTGTATAACGAAACCTTGACACTGTTTGTTCTTTAGGAATGTCCGGTGACTGGCAACGGTCTGTGTGACTCCCACGGTCACTGTGCCTTCGACAAGAAAGCCAAGAAGCCTTACTGCTTCTGCAACGAAGGCTACTCCGGCAGCGCGTGCAACCACAAGGGCAGCAGCAGCCAGTCTGGCTACGACGGAAAGTCCGTGCAGATTGGTCTGCTGGTGACGCTGCTGCTAATCGCACTGGGCCTCACTGGCGGGGTGATTTACATGGCGTACGAGGTGCAGGAGTTCCGCAAGCAGCAAATCAGCAGCCACTACAGCTCCTTGCCCGGGGGTGACCGTGAAATGATCGAGACGGTGAACTTCACCATCAACTAAAGTCACGGATTAGTTCAGTTAGAAATAAATAGTGTTTTTGCAGGTCGTCTTGCGATGGTAGTGGCACAATCACAATGGCGGGTGATTGTGTTGATTCTTTTTCAAAACAAGTTGAGAGTTAAGAGTTTTTTGTCTTTGGGCACTTTTAATATCTTTTCGAGCACGAAAATGAATAGTTTTTTATGACCCGATTGTAATGTGTTAATTCAATATTTCAACGGAAACTTTTCGCTTTCTGTTTGCTTTTACACAATACGTTACGTATGATACGATACATAAAAAACGTCACATGTTGCTTCTAGTTTATCTAGTATTTGATCCCGATGCTGACACGCTGGAGATCAGTGCTAAATAACACTTCCAAATTGTTTTTAATCAGCATCGACAAGCTGCGTTTGACGTGTCGATCCAGCATATTGAACATGCACGGATAAATCACCACATCCCGCTGGTCGTTGAACAAAATGTGGTCCGGCGGTGGCGTGTCCCCCATCATTTCACACTGTGACCGGTGCAATAGCCTTGCTTGATGAATGGGACTCGCGGCCTTGGAGTTATTCATCTGGCCAAATTTATACCCAAAGTGTAACATTTCGTGCAAGAGAGTGCACATGTCGTCGTTGTTCGCCGCCAGGGCGATGTCCAATAGTTCCCGGAGCGGGATGAGCTTGTAGGCGTAGGTGGCGGGGTTGTGGCGGTGATGATGGTGATGATAATGCAAACTGCTCGCATGGCTTTCGTGATCCGAGCTGGTGGACTTCCCCAACGGCGCCGCGGGGTGCGGTGAGGAAGGTGCGGAAGACGATGCACCGAATTGCGGCTTGGCGATCACCTCCACGAGGATGCCGTACGTAGTGGGCAGGTACGGCGCATCCGCCGACTGCAGCTTGATGGAGAGAGACTCCCCCGGAACCTGTGATTCGGAACATTTAACCAACTTTGGTTTGTTTTTTGATGAGCTGTTCTTCGCTGACGCACCCAGGACGGCGGGATTCATACCGACAAAAGAATTCCGCATGCGCATGCGTTCCTTTTGTGTAAGGATCTGGGCGTTCTCGGCGCTCTGCTGCGCGGAGAACAAAATCGTGTTATTACTGCAGGGCAAGACGTACCCCACGTCGAACACAGACACTTCATAAATGTCCGGCACATAGCACGTACCACCCAATGCAAGGAGGTCTTCGACAGAGTTTCCCACCAGTCGTGGGGCGATCTCCACCTTGTGGAAGATGCTACTGGAGCGCGTGTCCAGGCCGGAGTGACTCTTAACGTGTAACCCGCGAATGGCGTGGTTGACGTCGTTCTCCGGCTCTTCCGACGACACGGATGCTTCTGATTCTTCGTCGGGTTCTTTCTCTTCTTCGTCTGGGTCGGCACTCAAGTACGATCCATCTTGCATGCTGGCGGGAGTAGCGGTGCCAGTGCCATCAAAGGGAGGGCTGCGCCGACCACTGAATGGAACTTGAGATGTCGCTCGTTCGAGCATATTTCCCGCTTCCACAAACTCAGAAGCATCAAATTTCAACTCTTCTGGTCTGTTTTCACTGCGGTTTCGACTCAATGGTCTTGGTGAGATGTTTTTTGGTGAAATCTGGCCAGTGGGTGGTCGTTGCAACGCCACAGGGCTAGGCGCTCGCTCTGTTGTTGATTCTTTTTCTGCTTTCGACTGGGCTCCAAAGGACACGTTTTTGCGCATGGCGGATAGTTTCTTCATACTTCGCGAGCGCCCAGGGCTGGTGAGCCCTTTTGACTCCGAATAACTGCGCGTCAATTCTTCACTTTTGGGAAATTTCACCCATTCGGGGCCGTTCTCCACACCTGGAAAGACACCCACGGGTTTGGAAGCTCCATGCCGGGCAGCGCGGGCAGATTGCGCACGGGGCTTTGCGTTGCCCTGTTTGACGGACTGTTGTACCGCCAAGGCCTGAAAATCGATCAAATCGCCCGTATTCCGAAAGCTGCCGGCGGGATAATGGAAAAACTCGCGTGTTTTCTCTTTCACGTCGTACAGCGTAAATTCGTGTTTCTTTGGGGAAGCGGGGCGCTCCGTTGCAGCAGCCGCTTGAACAAACTCTGTCGACTTTGCTAATTTTTCCATTCTTTCCGCCTTTTCTTGCTTGTCTTGTTTATGTTCGTTTCTTTCGGTTTTCGGCTGGGCGGACGGTGTTGCAACTTTCTTCGGGTCGGCTCGTCCGATCCCAGTTGATGATTTCGGTCGCACTTTTCCTGCAATGCCACCACCATCTTCTTTGCTTTTGGCGACAGAGTCGAGCACTTTGGCATACGCGGGCGCATAAGCACGGCGTGCGTCGTAAGCGGAGTGCGGCCGCCCAGGATTGTGCGAACTGTTCAACACATTGTCGTTGGTGCTGCTGTTCCAGCCCCCTTCCGCACTGGCCCGCAGATCGTGCTGCACTGCGGCTGCCTGGTACTCAATCCGAGCTCCTGCAATGTCCGCCCGGCCCACGGCATCGTGCAGCTTTTGTGCGGCTTTGCTAGGACTCGACGGCTTAGCATGCGCTATGGGGGACTTGGACGAGGCCCGAGGAGCCGATCCAGGGGTGGGTGAGTGGGATCGTGGCCGACCATTTGTAGGTGATGGTGATGGGGATTGAGAGGGAGACCGAAAATAGATCTGCTCGTCGGCTTCGTCGCCGTCAACGCTGCGGGCTGCTTTCTCTGCACGACGCGCCAAGATTCTTGCGTATTCTCTCTCTTTTGCTTGTAAGTCTTTCCGCGCCCGTGTATATAGTCCCAGATGCATTTCAGTAGGATTCGTACGGTTTTTATAGATCTTATATCTGTGATTTTGAAAGAAATTATGAGTTCCATACCGGTATGTTCATACACAGTGTGCAAGAAGTACTTACATTCGCCTTGATTCAGCGTAATCTCTGCGCAAATCCTCGTTTAAATAGCTTGATTTTTGTTCTTGGATATGCTTCAAGAAGATCTGATTCTTTTCCTCAAGCTGACGCTCGTGCAGGGCTCGCATGGTCTTTGCGTTGTGGAGAAACTGGTTCTTCGTCAACGTGTGATTGTGACTGGGATAGCAGTCAATCACAGCGCCATCTAGACAGTGAGATGAGATGCATATGTAAAAATACATGTATTATAATGAGGGTTTCCCAATTTTCTTACCAAGACCAGCCCTCCAACCCGGAGCATACTGGTAACTTCGAGCTTCTCTGTTCTCCTTCATAATCGAGAAAAGCCTGTTACTAAGCTCAACATTCCTTTGCAGAACTTTCTTCTCATGCAGCATGTCTGTTTGTAGGTTGGACCCTACAGGCTTTGTTGGAGCATGCACTGCATCTTTCCACCGAACAACATCATAACTGGGCACAGGATCTTTAATTTCCTTGATGTGTCGTTGTATTCGCTTGTTAATTTCATATTTTTGGTTAGCCATGCTTCCTGTAATTCCAAACATCGTGTATAGGACTCTTTAGAGGAAGAAATGCGTGGGAATAGTTTGTAGGTGAGCTTGTAAAGCACAAAGAACTCAGAACCATGAAGTGCACCCGAAATGAAACTGTCAGCGTGGGTGCAAATCGTTTGTTTTTATGCCACCTTGATGCTTACAATAAACGAATATTTTAGGTCTGGTGCTGCTCACTTCAATTCTTGTTCTCACGGCCATTTTAGTTTCCCTCAGTTTATGGCGACATTGTCTTCTCGATGCACCAAAATCATTCAAAATTAAGAGAATAAAAGTATAGTTTGAGATGAGTTATCAGAATCATAGTGATCCACTGCAGGAGGTTTGTCTAATTCAACTTCTTTCTTTGCACTCGAGGCCTTTCGCTCACACTCCACTTGGTGCTGATCAAACCTAATTCTGTCTTATTTGCCTCTAGAAACTGCGTCAGCTTGATGAAGAAAATACTCGGCTGCGCAACAATTTGCTAGCATGTAATGACGAAATTTACTCCTTGAAAGCTGTAGCTGCCACGGTCGAAGCAGAATTGAAATATAACACGGAACAGGAACTGGCCAACATGGAGTCTGAGCTGAAATTTAAGGTAATTATGCTGTGACGTTATCTTAATCTGTTCCTCAGATTCATTCCTGCATTGCATCTTCTATCAGAGCAATGATCTTGCAAAACTAAGCAGAGATTATGAAAAAGCGTTGAAGGAATTGGCAGCGTTCAAGCAGGCTCAGGCGATAGCAAAACGAGTTTCAAAGGCAGAACCGATGCAGGCACAAGGTACAATCTTGCCTCTCTCTGAATTTCATGTTCTTGTGATGGTCTCTGACTTGCTTCTGTTTGCATTGTATTTAAAGTAATCGATGACGTGGACTACGGGAGTTTCGGTGGCGGCGACTTCACGGTTTCGCAGTCCCATAGCTATTCGCAAGCTAGTGTTCGAAAGGAACCGCTCGGAACAGCAGCAACAGCACCAGTGCAGATTGAGCAACCCAGGAGAAGCAGCGATAGTAACGTTGTGATAAACCCCAGCCTTGCTGGATCCTCCGAGTTCGCCGTCGCCGCGCCGCTCAGTGTGGCCGTTTACCCAGAAAAAGTAAGCAGCGACAATATGTCTGTGTCGAGCTCTACGAAAGGTTCCACCCACTCGTCGTCTCGTGCGGTGGAAGCCAGCGCTGCCACGAGTTCTGGCTGGGCAGAGTCACAGCTGGGCTCCATTTCTAGGAAGCTGCAGCAGATATCGGAATTCTTTCAGCGCACAGTGCTCAACCTTCTCCCGGTGAGAATGATGAATTTCTTTTTATCTTTTTTGTATAGATTTGTGTGTTTTGACGTGACTTTTGACATTGCTTATTTTGTTTTGCGCAGGTGATAGATGATTTGGAGAGCGACCGGTCTGCGGTGAAGGGCAAACCAATGGACGAACTATTGCGGTGTGTGACGGATGCCTTGCACCGCTGCTCCAGCGAGGTACTGTTTTTCCCTCATAAAATTGGAAAAAAATGCTCACTGATGTTCAAAAACATGCTAAATGTTGTACATTTTTGCAGGTTTTGGCTGAAGGTGACTGCGAATTCAGCCCATTCATCCAGGCGATGTCCTCTGTCTGCGAGCGCTTGCTGGATGCTGTACCGAAGTCCTCTTTTGAGTTTCACCGCTCTGCGCTGTTTGGTTCTTTGGAGAGTGCATTTCTGCTATTGCGAGTATGTGTGTCCCATGCTGTCGCACAGTGGGGCCGTCTGTGGACGCAACAACAGCAACTACTCAAGACAGAAACAGAGGCTGAGAAACCCGCAGAAGAGTTAAGCGCCACCGAGCTGGCGAAAGTGGCGGGCAATTTGCAAAGCAAATTTGAACTTGCAGCGTCTGTCGTAGATCCCGCGGGAGATCGTGCAAGCGCCAAGCCCACATGCAACAAGACTAGCACAGACAGTTCCCGGGATAACAAGGTGCCAGACCGCATGGCGTGTCGTGTTGTATCCGCCATTAAGTCTCCATATCTCAGCGAATCACAGCGACAGACTTTGTGGGGAGCAAAGAAGGGCGAGAGCTTCTATTTATTGGACGCGTCACAGGAGCTGTCGCGAACCAAGCAACGCATGGAAAGAATCCAGCAGTGTCTGCGTCACTATGCAAACCTGCTGGAAGAAGCCATTTGCGTCATGAGTGTACAAACCAGCACAATGGACGCACATTCTCGTTTGACTTGTCTTACCGAGTTACTCAGGTCATGGGGAAGCTTTTATGCGGTGCTGACCGCCCAGCCTGCTGAAGCGGTGAAAAACCTATCAGCCTCGCTCGAAGCCGCGCCGCGCAAGCTGTTGGAGCGCGTGGTGCATTTGCTGCTGGCCAAAAACACTCCAACGGGTGTGCTTGTCACAATAGAAGACAGGAAACGAGTGGAACGAAGTGTTGAAATTCGCAACACTGTGGTGACGGCTTTGCAAGCTTTTTTGATATGCTCGAACAGGTACAAGTGGCGTTTATTTTATCTTTTTTGTTCTTTTCCCGGTTATTTTACTTTCCCTAACCACTCTCTACGATCACTTTTTTCATGTTTTCCGCAGAGGGTTTGCATCCCTGTGTACACATGACATTCAGCACCGCCTGAAAGGTTCTGATGAACAGAAACGCGCGGAGAAGAAAGTGAAAACAGAGAAAGAGAAAGGGACCGACCTTGGAAGCTTCACGACTGGCGGGGTGATCACGTTGGATGGAACAGACGGCACCTCCCTCCTACGTGCACTGATAGCTCTGTTGAAACCTGCTTCAACATCTGTAAGAGAATTGCAACTACAGATCCAGGTAGGCTCTTTTCCACATATTTGTTCGCTCATTATTTCGTAACGGAAGAATATTTTGCAAAACTGTATCTCATTTCAGGTGATAGTCTGCTTAGAGAATTTGCTGATCAAATATGGCGTGCGTTTCGTGGAACTACTTCTGGGCCTCAATGGCACCGCATTGGGGGTGCAGGGAGACACATCACATGGCGCGGTGAACGGGCTGTCCGGGAAAAAGCGACACCGCACGGGCTCTGGGGAGGGCAGCGCCAGCCAGTTGAACCACCCCCCTCCGCACAAGTCCCTTGGCCGCAACGCTTCTACCAAGACAGGACAGGGACAAGGACACAATGTCGCCAACGAAGGTGTGTCACAGATTACTCCCTCGCATGTGCGCAAAGCGGTCGCGCGAGATGTGGGAGGAGGAGGCGCACTGGCTGCAGACGGAGGAGGAGGAGTGGGCCACAGAATTAGCCCGTCCACCGGCACCAGTGCTACACGCAGTGGCAGCGGGCGCAAGCTCACACCGCCGACTCCACACCGCGACGGTGTGGTACAGCTGGATCTGCAGCCCCATCTCGCTTCTGTGCAGCGCGCCCTCGTGTCGGATCTCGCAATAGTCTGGATGCGCCTTATCCGGAGTCTCGACAAGGTGTCCTCCTTACACGCGCCGAGTCCCCGCGCACAGCTCACGGTAGTGCTAATAATGCGACTAAATGCGTTGCTGGGAGGTATCTTTAGCCATCTGACCAGTCAAGATTGTGACTTTGTGTTGGCCGATGTAGCAGACACATTTCACGAATACATCTTCCGCAGCAACTCTTCGAGCTGGAGTGTTCTGCTCAAAATGCCGGAAAATCTGTTTGGTTTCTTGGAATCCACGCGGAATACTGACTCGGTGGGTTAATGTTGGAGTTGCGTATGTTTTTATTTGATTATTTGGTGCGTCCATGTTCGGATACTAACATTTCGGTAAATTCGTATTTCCTAAAAGTTGTTCCGTGCACCACATTTAATACCTCATTGATTGGAATGAACTTTTTTGGTGGAAAGAAACAACGCGCGCAGTCGACTGATCCGAATTTGGGTTCGGCTATTCGCGCACCTCGCTCCGACGGAGCCCATCACGACTTGAACAAGCTTCTTTCTTCCAGCGATCTCAATGTTGCCGAAATAATCTCCAGCTCCAAGACTTCACCAGTGGAGAACGTAAAGCCAGCTGCCCACGTCGAAGATTCGGGTAAAATCGCTTTGTCTCGGTCCGATGGAGCAAATCATTGTCTCATCAATATTATTAAGGGCATCAGTGACTCGAACGGTCAAACCATGCAGCGTACTTCTTTGTCGTCTATGAAGGACGCCGGCATTATTAGCGCGCCTCACGCTTTAAGCATGTCGGCCATTACATCGATGCGCTACAATGGCAACATTTACCCGCCTTTTGCGCGCATTGTTCACATGTCCGACACATCCAACTTTCTCACCGCTTCTTATCCCACCACCTTCCTTCCGAAGGGCGACATCTTGGTGCATTCGGGCAATTTCACTGTGTACGGAGCGAAGCGAGAGTTTGAGCAGTTTAACGCATGGTTGGGTTCAGTTTCGTCTGAATATTCTTTTCGTATTGTGGTGCTGGGGTGCCGAGACGTGAAGGAATTCGGCAACCAGTGGGACGAAATGAAGCATCTGCTCTCCAACGCCACCCATGTGCTCTGCCACGAGTCCGCTGTGGTGCTCGGCATTCGCTTTTACGGTTGCCCGTGGCACTGGGGCCACCACAAGAACTACAAGGTGCGAGCGGGGGCGCCCGCCAGTACTTCCGGACGCTTCGATGAAATCCCCGAGAACACCCAGGTGTTGATCTCCCACGGCGCCGCGGCAGGTGTGTTGGACACGAGCAACCTCCCCGGGGCCAAGGAGCTCGGCGAGGGCATTCGTCGCAGCAAGCCAGCTTTGCACTTGCACGGTCACTCGAAAGGCGCGCATGGCGTGGTGCAAGCGTTTGGTCGGTACCCCCTGGTGGTCAACTCGGCCCTGTGTGACGCAGACTCCAAAGTGATGTATGCCTGTCCGCATGTGGTCAAGGCCACTCAGACGGCTGGCTCGGAGAGTGGGGCGCTTGCTGGGGCGGTCAGTTGGCACTTCGATATCGATGCCCTAGTTGTTTAAAAAGAGACAGGAATTGACAAGAGAGTGTTGTGAATGTGTAGTTTTTCTAATCGTAAAATTTTAGAGTCAATTTGATTTGACAAAAGAAGAGGCCAATATGTTAGGCCGAATGCTGTATGTGGTTCTCTAATGTGTGCAACTTTCCTATTCAGAGTTTGAGCCGGTTGGTGAAAGTTGGTGCTTTGCAGAGTCTTTGTAAATAATAAAAAGTACATTATTTTAACTAAAGCGTTGATTCTTTCAGCCATCAAGGTTGGTCCAAGAAAGCAATAAACATCTTTCGCACTTGGTACTACTTGGTCATTTCGTTATTTTTACGGAAGAATGAAAAAACAACATAGTATAGGAAACATACTCAATACCACAACAATATATATAATTTTAAACGTTCAGTAAATCCTTAGTTTACTTCTGTTCACTTGTGATTCCTTCCTTTATCGTATGTTGACAAGAAAACAAACATTTTTTTACTCTTCTGCCGTGCCGGAGAACTTGACCGAGCTGCCGCGACCGAGCTTGGTCGATTCGCCCACAATGTCAACACCCAGGTCCTTCAACAACTTCTGGGACTAAAAAAAAAAAGAAAAAAAAAAGTACAATGAGAAATGTACAACAAGGTTTCAGAACGAAAATAGCCAAACAGACAAAAAAAGAAATGATAAAAAAGAAGATATCTTACCCCACTGTAGGCCTTGAACATGGCGCCGGCAACATCTTTTCGCTCTTGCTTGTTGGGCTGGCGCTGGAATTCGTTCACAAAGGACTTGGTCCACGCGTAAATGTCTCGCTTGACGCGCTTCCGCAGCTCCAGCAGGCGCTCCTTGAACACCTCCACGTCAGCGTCCGGCTTGAGTAACTCATCCACGCTGGCGTCGGTGTAACGACCCGCAATCGTTCCTGCACACAAATATAATGATAATTACCACAGAGACATCGTCAAAAAAGGCTATTCTAGATGCAAGAGTTGCAATAAAGCTAACGAGAATGACAAGAAAAATAATTTACCTGAGGGAGGGAACTCGTACACAACAGACTCGCTACCGTCCGTGGAAGCTGCCGCTTTGGAGCTCGTGGGCCGCCTGCCGCTCGCAGACAGCGGAGTGCGGATGCTTC
>LNAP01005090.1_pt1 | contig 11797 bp, 3 predicted proteins | sample 602601 | NCBI WGS metagenome assembly LNAP01 (sample SAMN02440304, study PRJNA202911) | soil metagenome | biome: Subtropical and temperate rainforests or woodlands; isolation source: soil samples (1 kg each in a 20% v/v slurry with milli Q water) were... ... | reverse complement strand
TGTACCCCACTGTGAACCCGTCGGTGAACCCCAGTGCGATGCCCAGCGTGTTGCCTTCGGTGTTCCCCACTGTGAACCCGACTGTGGAGCCCACGGTGATGCCCACGAATCCGACGGTGATCCCCACTACCATGCCCAGCGTGACTCCCAGTATCGCACCTAGTACAGTGCCCAGCGTGTTCCCGACGGTGTCTCCGAGTGTGAACCCCAGCACTCCTCCCAGTGAGTGGCCCACAGTGGTACCATCTGTGGTGCCCAGCACTTTCCCTATTGTTGTGCCGAGTGTTGTGCCGAGCGTGGTTCCCAGTGTGACACCCAGTGTGATACCCAGCGTATTCCCGACTGTGTCTCCGAGTGTGAACCCCAGCACTCCTCCCAGTGAGTGGCCCACAGTGGTACCATCTGTGGTGCCCAGCACTTTCCCTAGTGTTGTGCCGAGCGTGATTCCTAGTGTGACACCTAGCACAGTGCCCAGCGTGTTCCCGACCGTTTCTCCGAGTGTGAACCCCAGCACATACCCTACTGAGTGGCCCACAGTGGTACCATCTGTGGTGCCCAGCACTTTCCCTAGTGTTGTGCCGAGCGTGGTTCCTAGTATGACACCTAGCACAGTGCCCAGCGTGTTCCCGACGGTGTCTCCCAGTGTGAACCCTAGCACATACCCTACTGAGTGGCCCACAGTGGTACCATCTGTGGTGCCCAGCACTTTCCCTAGTGCTGTGCCGAGCGTGGTTCCCAGTGTGATACCCAGTGTGATACCCAGCGTGTTCCCGTCCGTGGTTCCAAGCGAAATACCATCAAGTCAACCAACAAGTCAGCCATCCAGTGAACCATCAGGTCAACCGTCAGGTCAACCATCAATTCAGCCATCTAGTGCCCCCACCGGCATCTGCTCCAAGTGGTTCTTAGGTTATTCCTCTGAGTCTTGCTCGCAGACTTGTGGAAGGGTCAACGGCACTTGTGTGTTTAAACATCTGCAAGAAGTTGTAACGCAGGATGAGTTCTATAAGGTAGTGGCGTCCGCCACTCGCATTGGGTCCGGCCCAACTGGCCCGGCGACGACGTTCTGTAACATGGGCATAAATCTTTATAATTTCGCTCCGGTTCCTGCTGCCTTCACCTTCCAGACCTACAACGAAGGTGGTCAGCTGATGCAGCAGACTTACTGCAATTACCCTACCTCTGTCTCGGCCTTGGTCGGCGATTGCGATTCGGTGTTTGCCTATCCTCCATCCCAGAGATTCTGCTCTTGCGAGGGAGACTATTGTGGACCAAGTGTCGCGCCCTCTGTGGCGCCCTCGAAGGCACCAGTGTTCGCACCTACCGCTGTACCCACCTACACTGTCACCTACAAGCCGAGCAACGAGCCCAGTGTGCGCCCAACGATGCTTCCGTCTATTGCACCCACCTATCCTCCTATCCCAGGAACAACTCGCAACTACTCTCAGAGCCTCCGCTACAACGAGATGTCTTATAAGCACGGCTTCCTGGTCGGCGGTTGCTTGCCTTGGGCAGATTTCTTGTCAGATATTTCCATGATGTTCACTTCGGTGAAACCTTCCACCCCTCAGAAGATCGAGATCCTGGGTGTGCCTGATGTGTTCCACGCAGCCCCCGCTTTCATTCAGTGTTCTGACCCCATCCCGGCCCAGGAGATCGCGTATGCCCTCGTGTACCCCAGCTTAATCCCACATACGGTGATGTGTCAGAACAACACTTGGAAAGTGCAGAAGTGCAACGGCGGCCAGCCCGTCGTGTGCGTTGGCTGCGATTCCCCTTGCAGTGCAACGCAGGATGCTAGTAACCCTTTCGTGGTTGGTGCGTGTGGTGACACTGCGGGCAAGTACCCGCGCACTGCGTTCATGACTTTGACATCCGCTTACTACTCAGCGCTGTTGAATCTTTTCGCCACGACCCAGGTGAGTCAGAACTCCATCGAACTGATGGTGAACATGTCTTATCCTGGTACCGTCCACTGCGGTGCTTTGGAGCACGGCGCGACCTTGTTCGACCTGCGCATGATTGATGCGTTTAACCTGTTGGCCTACCTGCCCAGTCCTGGTGTGATTCCTTTCACCATCAGAGACCTTAAGCCCGATACCCTGTACGACGTGTACTGCTACACTACCACCTGGTATTGGTCCAAGATCAACACGGCTGCGGCCATTCTGTCAAAGCTTGAAGTGGCCACTGCTCCTTGCTCACCCTTACAGATTACTTACCAGCACGAGTACGTGTTCCGCGGCGCTGGTTTGTTGGATTTCGTTACTTTGCAGCTTGCACTGCCACCCAAAGAAGTGATGGTTGTGTCCGTGTACGCGCAAATCACCACTGGAAACATTACGGAAGACCACTGGCTTCAGACCGTTGAGTTCTCGCACATGTTCTTTGGCATCCAACGCGTTGCACTGCCTGCTCAACTCACCGCCAGTGGTGACTTCGTGACGGTCTTTGTGAACATGACGGATTCGTACGGCTTTGTCTTGCCGATGTACAACTGCAGCGTGCAGTACAATGGTGGAGCCTTTAACAGCGGTAACGGAACGCGCAACGCCACCACAGGCTCCGACCTGAACGGATTAGTGGGGGCGGACGTCAGCGCTGCTCACGACAATGCACGTGGAGTGGCGCTAATCAGCCTGCAGCCTGTCATCCCTGTTGTCAGTGCGGTCACCTTCAATGGTGACTGCAGCGCCGTGAACGTGGTCTTCACTTCCCCTACCAACAAGGGTGGTGTGACTACCACTTATTTCCCTTGTGACACACTGCTGACTTTCAATCTTGCTTCCAGCACGATGTGCAGATGGGCTGACTCTGTCACGCTCATTATCCAGCTCGACAGCAACTCAAAGCTGAAGGTGGGTGACTCTGTGATTGCCAACGGCAATGTGATCCGCGCGCAGTGCCCCACGGACCTGGAACAAGGCTTTGACGTTACTGTACCCGCAATGTGTGACTTCTGGGCACTTATGGAGACATCTACACACACCATCGCGGCGCCCACCAGCGGCGTGGCGGTGCTGCCCATCGTGGACATCGTCGGCCCTACGCTGTTGAATGCTCACGATGGCATCTGGTTCTCCACTGAGTACTCGGTCGGTTCGTGCAGCAGCAGGTGGCAGTCCATCACCTTCACGGTAACCACCCCCATGGGTGTCTACCAGCCCGCCGAGAAGAATCTCAACACGCGCTTCCAGTACTTCAACGAAGGTAACCAGTCGGTGGTGTCGTATGCTCCAGGTGCCTTCCCTATCGGCGAGTACAACTTCGGTGTGACCATGTGCAACTATCTGGGTAACTGCGGCTTCAACATTATCCGCATAGTGGTCCGCGCCACTGTTGCTCCGATTGTGAGCATCATGGGCCCCAAGGCGATCACGGTCGAAGCCGGCGATGCGTTCACACTGTTCGCGGATGTGTACATGTACAACCGCTCCAGCACAGGACAGTATTACGGTATGGTCCCTCGCGAAACCTTCCTATACAGCTGGTTCATTTTGCAGAACGAAGTCTCTTTCTCTTCGTACATTACTGCGGAGCGCTACTCGGAGCAGCAGTTCCTGCACTTCACGCCATACAAGTTCCTTGCGGGACAGAGTTACGAAGTGCGCCTCGTGGCCCTCAGCACTACCAACTGGAAGTCTTCTACTTACAGTATTACGGTGTATGTGAAGCGCAGTCCTCTGGTTGCAATGATTCTGGGCGCCTCAGTGAGAACGGTGCGTGCTGGTGAGTGCATTACCTTGGACGGTGGCCAAAGTTACGACGAGGAGGCGCTGCCTAATCTCCTAACCGACCAGCCCTTCGGCGGCATGTGCGGCAATTTGATGTACAACTGGCAGTGTTCGCAGACTTATCCCACTATCTCCACCGACTGTGGCTTCTCTGTGAGCTACTCGCATCACCAGGTGCGCGCCACCGTGTGCGCCCCATCCAACCAGAAGATCACTACCAACTTCCGGATGACCGTGACATTGGGCGAGAGAACCGCACACACCCACGTGATTGTGCACTCTGCGCACGCCCACCATCCCGTGCTCGCCGTGGGCAATACGTTCAACCAGCTCAACCCTACGGGTCGCACGATGAACGAAAACGACAAGGTCAAGATCTTAGGCAACGTGACCACAGACATGGGAGGCAACCTCTACTGGACTGTGAACGATACCTCGGTGGATCTGGCCAGTCGCGCGCTGTCTCTTATCGCCAAGACCTTCCTTGCCAGTCCCTCCCAGCAGTTCGTCGACCTGAACTTGTTGTTGGTCGGCAATACCCTTCCCGGTAGATCAGCTTACACGTTCTCGCTCCACTGCGACTTGGAGGACAGCACCAAGCTGGTCTCCTCCGTGGTGGTGGATGTGAACGGTGCTCCTTTGGCGGGCAGAGCCAGCGTCATGCCGGAGTCTGGTATTGCCTATGCGGATGTGTTCACGTTTTTTGCCTCGAACTGGTATGACGAGGACCTGCCACTCACATACATGTTCTCTTACGATGCCCCCGACGGCAATCAGAAGATCATGAAGAGCAGATGCCCTCAGACTTACGTGAAGTCCATGCTGCCCAGTGGCTCCTCGGCCAACAACGACCAGCTAATCTGGCGTGTGAAGGTGTACGATCTCTTCTTGGCGTCTAGAGAGGCGGAAGGTACTCTGCAAGTGACCTTCTTGCCGCGCGAGTCTGCCTCCCCGGCGGCTCAGCTCACTTTGGCCGCTCAGAGCTCCTCCACCAAGATGTCCACCATTGTTCAATCGATGCTGGCCACCGAGGAGTACCGGGCAGGCTACTCTTTCACCAAGATGGTGAACCTAGTGAACTTGGCCTCCTCTGCGCTGAATAGAGTCGAGTCCATCGACGCTCCTGACTGCGCCGCTCTGCGCAGAAAGGATATTGAGTACACTCACAATACCTGCGGCCCTTGTGGTTCCACGGAACTGATCGGTACTCCCGGTTACTCCAATACAATGTGCTACTTCCCGTACGAGCTGGATAACCGTGACCTAAGCTGCACCGTCGATGACGAGTGCATCAGTTGGGAGCGTTGTGATACGACCACTTCTCAGTGCGTGGTGGCGGACAAGTCCTGCCCCGGTGACTGCAATGGCAACGGAGTGTGCTCCTTCGTGCACATTGTCAACGGCGCGGAACTGACTGAGTGTTCTTGGGCCACCTCCACATGCCGCGCGGTCTGCACCTGTTCTCCGGACTGGTACGGCCCCGGCTGCGAGAAGCCTGCAGACGATCTGGCTTTGCGTCAGGCCCAGCGCTCTGTGCTCACCAAGGACTTAGTCTCGGTGATCTCCAGAGGTATGTACGATGAAGCGGCGTTGACCGCCTGGGTGAGCGCCTTGAAGTCCGTGACGCAGGTGCCAGAAGAGCTGACCATGGATCTGGTGAAGAACCTGACTGTGACCACGTTCCACTACCTGAACAGAACCAAGGCCCTGGAAGTTCCTTTAGAGGTGTCCGCGCCTCTGTTGGATGTGTTCGACAGCCTTCTGTCGTCACGTTTCGGACACAGATTTGCCGGCACGCCCTCCGACACTGTATACGAGTACTACCACGCCACGAGAGTTGGCTTGTTGAAGCTGAACGACGCCATTCAGAGTGACATGATCACAGGCCAGTTCGACTTCTCATACACCAAGAACCTCGTGCGCACCATGTATGTGGACCGCTACCGCTCTCCCACCGAAGCGGAGAAGTTGTTCTCGCCGCTGTCGGCGTTCGAACATTACATCGGTGTGCAGGCGGCGTCCATCAGCTCGGACGTGGTCCTCAACACCATTGGCGACGCGCAGCTGGTATTGAGTAGTTCGCGGATCAACGACCAGCTCTGGCAAGGAAACAGCAAGTTCCTGTCCGAGTCCGTGCTGCTTGACATCAACTACCAGTCTGACTGCGCTGGCGGCGGCTACTGCGACGTGGAGGTGGAGTTCCACCACGACCCCGTTGTGTACAACACCACTCAGCTGTCGTACAACTCCACCGCCTCGGTCACTTGCCAGTACGGCGTGGCTCAGAACCACACATTCCCGTGCGCGAACGGCAACAATGTAACGATTGAGTGCGATGGAGACTTCTACGGCGTGATCTTCGCCGCCTGCCCTTACGAAGAGGAGTACCCCGTGTGTCGCGAGCTTTACTCCAACGAACGCACCGTCGCGGAATCGTGCAAGGTCACGAACCACACCTCCACCAGCACCACATGCAGATGCGCGGTGTACGTGGCCGACGACTCTGGGGACTGGAAGTTCCAGCAGCGACGTCTGCTCGATATGGTAGATCTGCGCGACCTGCCGGAGAGAAGAACCAACTCCTCTCTCGAGGTTATTCCAGTGAAGATGTTCCACCGCATCGACGCTCAGCGCAACTACACGCACGATCCTACATCGCAGCCTTCTTCTCAGCCCTCGTCGCATCCATCGGCTCAGCCTTCAGCGGCGCCGTCCATCGACTTGGCGTACCCCATCTACACGTTCAATCTCCGATCATTCGTTACGTTGGACGTGCCAACACCGGATGCTGTCGTATTGAGTGCCCGCGATAACCAAACCATCGTGAACGCCACTCACAACGTGTGGTGGGAGACGCTAGAGCTGGACGTGCGCCTCACAAACGTCACTGTCCGACAGCTGCCAAGTGGTGGACACAGAGTGATCTTGCAGTTGAATTCCAACATCAAGCAGGCCAAGTACTGTCAGTCTCAGGACGCCATCGATGGTTTCTCGCTCTGGTTATTGAACTCTGTGACTGTGAATGATGACTTCGTTCACTACATGAACCAGCACGGCCTGGACGTCGCATCGCCGCTGCAGAATGCTGTCGGAGTCACCGCCACTAGCCAGCAATATGGCCCTGTGGGCCACCAGCACACCACTGCCAGCGCGTGCACCTTCAGACCCACGATGGCGCCTACTGCCGGAGCGGGCGTCAACAGCGGCGGCGAGACCAATGGACGGGGCAGTACAATGAGCTCTTCTGAAGCCATTGACTACCTGGGTCTGTATATGGCCGGATTGGTGCTATTCGCTATCTTGTCGGCGGTCTACGTGTTCTACTCGAACAGAAACAAAGCCATTCTGAGCCGCGACGTCGAAGAACGTGAGCGACGCCCTCGCGGACTGCTCAGTGAGACCAGCTCCAACTCTGACGCCTCCTCGATGTCAGACATGGTGTCCAGCGGTCACGGCTCGGTAGTCGAGGCCCCCATGGTGTACAACGACGCCACGGGCAACTTCGAATACGACACGCAGTACTACAACTACAACGAGGCTGAGCCCGCGGACATGCTCGCAGACGACCAGCAGGCGCCCACTGCCGCCTACGACTGGACCGACATGGATGCCGACCTGCCCATGACCGAGGCCGTCGCCACGGGAGATTTCTTCACGCGCCCTGGGATGTCCCTGGGCTCGGAGGCCGACAGCACCCCTGCTGTCGCTCCTGCTGCTGCGCGCGGCCCTGCCAGTGCTCCGGCCAAGAAGAGTTCTGTGGGTAGCAAGGTCACCAACCCGCTGCGCACTCTCGCGAAGAAAAGCAGCGGCAAGGCGTTGAACCTGACTGCCCTGAAGGACAAGAAAACTTCGAGCAGACCTGCCCGGGATGTGAACGCTGCGAACACCTCCTGGAACGAGGCCTACAGCAGTGGCAGATGGGGCGACGATCAACAGTCGTAAGCGCCCCATTGTCTCGTCCTTTCGAAAAAAATTCAAAAAACAATTGAAACAACAAGATCTGAGTGAAAAGGATTTCTTTTTATGAGCTCGAATGAGTGATTGAAAAAAAAAGGTTAGGAAAGGAAAGTTATCATAAAGTTATCAACAAAAAGTCATAAAAAAGGTGGGAGGAAAATTTAGTGAGAGGAAGCAGATTCCAGTTGTCGGCATTGATGCACGAAAGGATGTATAAGGCGATCCACCATCGTCCTATCGCTTTTCCTGCGCTGTCTGGTTTTTGCTGGTCCTCTGGAGAATGTAAATACGTGGTGTCAATGCAACCATGCAACACGAGTAAGTGTAGTAGTGAGGCCGTGATGTATTTTGTGTTTTGGTCGCTGTTCTCTCTAAGTGTACTCTGTGAGCGCGCAAGTTGAGTCATCACCTCAGCTTCGTGCGCTCTGAGGCAAGAGAATGCGAGAAACACGATCATGTCTGGCCCCACTTTCTTCCCCTCGTAGTTGCTGGTTAACTATATATCTTATAAATGAGAAAAGGTACGCTGTTAAAAAGTACCGTACTGTAGGATGTAGGGCCCGAACAGCGTTCTGTGTGTATAATTTCGCAGACTATGTACACATCTGCAAATATGAGTGCTACGCTCTGTTTGCTGTTACATGGCGCAGGTTATACACGCAGTGCGTAATGTAGGTGTTTTTGATGGAGTGGATAACTTGTAATTGGGAGTGATATGTGTGGATATGTTTTTGAAGCCTGGTGTTGCTCCATTGTGAGTTGAGTTGCAGATGCAGTAGGGCATGTTAACGCATGCAGTACTGCAAATGTAATTTCGATATAACAATTGATGCACATTAGGGTTCAAGTGTCCCTTTTGCTTGTGTTTATCCTGGTGGTTATCTCCACAATGTTTAATAATCATATTTAGCTTGTAGTGTCCGGTGCGCTGTGTTAGACATTAATTTTGTATCAATGTTTGACAAGCTTATCGCCTGTGTGTGAACAACCTCTAATCAAATTTTTGTAATTACGCGACGTTATTCTTTTTCTTATCAACAACATCCCAAACAACATTTTTCCTTGAGCACTAGCACTTCTTCAGCACTGCATACAATACTACAGGATTTAATTACAGTAGAGGCAGCAGCTGTTGCACCTTGGCTTGAATATCGGCGTTCTTTTTGTTCATTTTTGCTGCCAGGTCCAACTGCCCTGCGAGGCCTGCGTGAGACAAACCAGTACGGTTCTCTTCATGAGCCAACAGCAAGTGCAATAAATCCAAAAGCTTGTTGACGATTCTGTGAAGAATAAAGAATGGAATTTAGTTAATTGCACATGGCAATACTGATACTGCTGGTGACGCGATAATGATGTGCGAAAAGCAATAAGACAGCTCAGTTGTACCTGGGCTCTCCGGAATCCTGGTCACAAAGCTTGCACAGCATAGTCATATGTTCCTGACTCAGTGCAATAGAAGCATCGTAGTTGAGGAAGGTAGCCTGGCCGTTCTTCAACACGAGTGCACTAAAGGCCAGCAGGGTTTCTTTGGTCGCAATTCTGTTTTCCTCCGCGTCCTCGTCGTCCTCATCTTCCTCCTCTTCCTCGTCCGCCGCCGAAGCCACAGCCTGATCAACAATCTTAAGTAAAGACTGAAGAAGCTTTCTAGCCTCGGCAAGTTTCAGTGTACCCACGTAAACCTTGTCCTTTTTGTTTGTTGTGTTGAGGACCTTCTCCAAAGCCTTGATTGCCATATATGAGTTGACATAGTTCGCGTAGGCAGCTTTATCCTCCAGAGTTTTAAACTTAAGGTCAACACCCTCCTTATCCTTCAATTCATGTGCCGTTTGGTAAAGATAGAGTGCAGACAAGTCAAACCCAGACCCTCTGAAGGTGTCCTCCGCCTCGGCGGCTGCCTCCTCTACTGAAGCACCTTCTGAGACCATTTCTTTTACGAGATGGTCGTAATCTGCTTGGCGAGCGAAAGACATATTATTATGCAAAGTGAGCAGTGAATTAGCTGGCAGGAAATGGCACAGCTTGCTGTTCTTCAAAATTTTTATGGGTGGATGGTCAGCAGGCGAAGTGTAAAAGTACCGTCTTCCGGGAACGTTTTTTAATGCCAAAATATACAGAACTTCTATGGTACCTACCTACCGGTAAGTCGTAGTCTCTCCAATAAAATTATACATATCATTTAATAAGTTTCTTGACCAACCAGCAAGTCAATTTTCATGCTTGTGCAGAATTTTCCAGGTCATGTCGCCGCTACGCATTGTGGAGCCGTACTACAGAGCACCTGTCTCTTTGATACACTGACCATTACCATAGCATTCGACCTATTCAGTCACCACTGGGTGGTATATCCACACTTCCTATAATAATGCGCGGAAGTAACTTTGTTTTAGAGTTGTCAACAGTGTTATGAGGTACGAGATATATCCAATAAACATGAAACGAACACAAGATCATTCAATAATATGTATGATGATGCCTTAGGACGCTACATGTGTCTTTATGTAATATCCCTATAAAGATCATCAACTTACAAGCATCGCATGTACGCGGCACCAAACGGACTAAGAATGGTGACCAACATACATGAAAACACTCATAAGCGGGTTTAATGTTCTTCTGACCTTACAGTCTGTAATACCACAATCTAAACGGTATTGACTTACACGCAGAAGGTATGTTTACACAATACGCCACACAAAATTCTGAGCACGAACCTTTAACAGCTTACAGTAGGCCAGATCAGCAATGCAGCGAGGTACAACAACCCCACCAGTGAAAAGAAGATCTGAATGCTTTGGTTTAACTCTTGGTTTCCGACAAGAAGATAACTATGACCGTGACTTTCATGACATTTCGGCTTTGACTGAGCTTTTATCTGATGATTGACTTTGGACTTCACTTTGTGCTGTTCCAAATTGAGTTGCTTTTGAATGCTCTGATGGTGCTGAAATAACGGTTGAAGTCTAATCAACGGCACATAGTGGCGGTTATAAATATGCGCTATTAAACAAGTTTTACGCCATTTTCGCGCTTACTAATGCACAGTAAACTTCGTGAGAAATCGAAAGAACGAGACTTTGGGTGCAAAGCATTTTTAGAGATCTATATTATCGGCAATGTATCTGACCAGAAGCGAGTACGACAGAGGTGTGAATACATTTTCTCCGGAGGGAAGGTAAAAGCTGTAGCCATACTGTATCGTCATTCAAACTGCTGTTTACCGGTTCAAAATCGTACTTTGTTTTCAGATTGTTCCAGGTCGAGTATGCAATTGAGGCCGTGAAGCTTGGATCTACAGTGGTCGGAATCCAGACCAAACAAGGTTCTATTTTGGCTATTGAAAAGAGACTCACATCAACTCTACTTGAACCGTCTTCTGTGGAAAAGGTGATGGAGGTTGACACTCACATTGGCGCTGCCGTATCTGGTCTTATTGGAGGTTAGTGCATCATTTATCACTGTTTTGCTTTTTGAAATGCTAGATTGTAATATACATTTTCTGTTTGTCGATAGATGCTCGCACGCTCGTGGACCATGCCCGTATTGAAGCTCAGAATCATAGATTCACATTTGACGAGGTATGCAAAATTCTAAGCAAGCATATCAGATATCAGCTCGATAGTTTACTCACCACGATACTTTCTCCATTTCATCGAACAGCCTATGGGCGTGGAAGCACTGACGCAATCTGTGTGTGATTTGGCGCTGGGCTTTGGCGAGGGCAGAAAAGAAGGCGAGGGTCAGAAGATGAGTCGACCATTCGGCGTGTCCTTGCTGATGGCCGGCTACGACCGCAAAGAGGGACCTCTTTTGTTTTTCTCTGATCCTTCCGGAAGTTACTTTCAGTTCAAGGCGAAGGCCATTGGTGCGGGCTCGGAAGGTGCACAGGCCACCCTGCAGGACAAGTACAGAGACGACATGACCCTCGCCGAGGCAGAGAACCTGGCTTTTGAGATTCTGAAGCAAGTCATGGAGGAGAAGATCAGCAATATCAACGTGGAGGTGGCCTCTGTCACGGAGAAAGGATACCACCTATACACGGCGGCAGAGCTCGACACAGTCATTGCCAGATTGGCGTAAAAAGTGACCCTCGATAAGTTAGGGGGAAA
>LNAP01005089.1_pt1 | contig 11797 bp, 12 predicted proteins | sample 602601 | NCBI WGS metagenome assembly LNAP01 (sample SAMN02440304, study PRJNA202911) | soil metagenome | biome: Subtropical and temperate rainforests or woodlands; isolation source: soil samples (1 kg each in a 20% v/v slurry with milli Q water) were... ... | reverse complement strand
CAACTGGCTGTCATCGAGTTTGCCCGCGACGTGGCCTTGCTGGGAGGCGCCAACAGTACCGAATTCGATCCTGCCACGCCTCATCCGGTTGTTGCCTTGATTACCGAATGGCAAGATCGCGAGGGCCAGCTCGAAAAAAGGGATCAATCCTCCGACTTGGGCGGCACAATGCGCAAAGGCGCGCAGCGTTGTCCCGTTAAAGCCGGCACGCGTGCACAAACGATTTACGGCAACGAAGTGTACGAGCGGCACCGCCATCGCTACGAAGTCAATAACGTGTATGTACCACGCCTTGAAGAGGCTGGTATGGTAATTAGCGCGCGTACTCCCACCGAGCACTTGCCTGAAATCATGGAGCTGCCCGATCATCCCTGGTTTGTGGGCGTGCAGTTCCACCCCGAATTTACTTCGACTCCGCGCGACGGCCATCCGCTTTTTTCAAGCTATGTGCGTGCCGCGCTCGAGTATCAGGCACGGCGGGCTAAAAAAGGCCAGGCATGAAACTTGGTGGTTTCGAGGTTGGCTTAACTCAGCCATTTTTTCTGATTGCCGGTCCTTGCGTTATCGAATCTCGCCAAATGGCGTTCGATACTGCGGGGCGGCTTAAAGAAATTACGCAAAAGTTGGGTATTCCTTTCATCTACAAAAGTTCATTTGACAAAGCCAACCGCAGTTCAGGGCAATCGTTTCGCGGGCCCGGAATAAGCGGCGGCTTGCAAATCCTGGCCGATGTTCGCGCCCAGCTGAATGTGCCCGTTTTAACGGATGTGCACGCAATCGAGCAAGTGGCCGATGTTGCTGCGGTTGTCGATGTGCTTCAGACACCGGCATTTTTATGTCGCCAGACCGATTTTATTCAAGCCTGCGCCGCTACGTTAAAACCCGTCAATATCAAAAAGGGGCAGTTCCTGGCGCCTCACGATATGCTGCAAGTAGTGGCCAAAGCCCGTGCGGCTGCTATTGACGCCGGAGGCGATGGCGGCACCATCATGGTCTGCGAGCGTGGGGCGTCGTTCGGATATAACAACCTGGTGTCCGATATGCGTTCATTGGCCATCCTGCGTGAAACCAGCTGCCCGGTCGTATTCGATGCCACGCATTCGGTGCAACTGCCCGGAGGGCAGGGCACGACGTCGGGCGGTCAACGTGAGTTCGTTCCGGTTCTGGCGCGCGCCGCTGTTGCAGTTGGAATTGCCGGTTTGTTTATGGAAACTCATCCGGACCCCGATAAGGCTTTATCGGATGGCCCTAATGCGGTTCCGCTGGATCGTATGGCCGCATTGCTCGAGTCGCTAGTTGGCATCGACCGTTGCGTCAAGCAAGGCGGCATGTTTCAGTTCTGATCGTTCTGCGGGTTCAATCTGTTGGCCGGGATGAAGCTCATTTCGGCCGATTCTTTTTACAACACTATTAATTATTTGAATAACCATTGGGGTTAGCCCTTGTATGTATTGTTCCTTAATCATACAATCATGGACTTATCAATAGTTGTGTTGTCAAAGGTAAGCGCATGTCGCATATTGCCCCATCGGAGCCTTCTCGAAACGAGTCGGTTTTATCGACTAAACAATCGCTACAGGCGATGTTGGGTTTATGTTTAGTCACCATGCTGATGTCGATTGATCAGACAATGGTGGGAACAGCCTTGCCTACTGTTGTGGCCGAACTCAATGGATTCGAGTTTTACGCGTGGGTTGCCACGGCCAGTATGCTGACCTCCGTTATTACCATTCCCATCTTTGGGCGGCTCGGCGACTACTATGGCCGTAAGCCGTTTATCGTCACCTCCATTGCTTTGTTCACCTTTTGTTCGGTGTTGTGCGGCATGTCGGGCAGCATGCTGCAATTAGTGCTTGCGCGCGCCCTTCAGGGGATTGCCCTTGGCATGTTGATGGGAACGTCTTTTACCAGTATTGCCGATCTTTTTCCAGATCCTCATGTTCGTCTGCGTTGGCAAGCCATGTTCAGCGCAGCTTATGGGATTTCAAGCGGCATAGGTCCTACTTTGGGCGGTTTCTTAACGCAATATATCGGTTGGCGCTCAATATTTTTCGTTAACGTGCCCATAGGCCTGCTGGGGTTTTTTATTGTCTGGCGCTGCCTGCCGCATATTCGTCAACTCCAGGCGCCCGCCATGCGGCTGGATTGGCAAGGCGCGGTGTTGGTGGCGCTGGGCTTGGGCGGTTTGCAACTGGCCGTGCAGTTTTTGCCTTCGATTGGCATAACGTGGCCCATGCTGGGGTTGGTCCTGTTTACTGTTGTTGCTTTTACGGGTCTTGTGTACTGGGAAAAAAATCATCCGGCTCCGTTGCTGCCCCCCGAGCTATTTCGCAATAAAAGCCTTGCTGCATTGTTTTTCCTGTCTTTTTTTTGCGGCGCCATCATGTTTACCCTGTTGTTTTATGCGCCCTTGTTATTTCAGGGCGGCTTTGGTTTTTCACCCCAGAAGGCTGGCTTGTTAATTACGCCTTTAGTGGTGTTCCTGACTGTAGGCAGTATTCTGAATGGCAGAATAGTGACTCGTGTGCGTAATCCCAACGTTATGCTATATACCGGTTTTTCCCTGCTGGGGATTTGTTTGCTGGGCATAGTTTTTACGCATCAAGGCACGCCCGATTTGGTAATAATCGGATATATGGTGGTTGGCGGGCTGGGTTTAGGCTTTATCATGCCAAACCTCAATATATTCGCTCAGGAAACGGCTGGCCGCTCACAATTGGGAATTGCTACTGCCGTGGTGCAATCGGTGCGCATGATCGGTGCAATGTTGGGCTTGGCTGTGGTGGGCTCTTTGGTTACGCATTACTACACCGCTGGAGTACGCGATACGGTGCGGAAATATGAATCCGCAACCTGGCACAAACTGCTGGAAGACCCGCAGCTTATCGTCAACGTATCGGCGCGGAACAGTTTTCTCGAGCGCTTGAATAGTATGGGACTGGACGGCACCCCGTTTATCGAGGCTGCCCGGGTATCGCTGGTATCAGCCATTCACTCAGGGCAGTTTGTGCTGCTGCTTGCCGTGATCCTGGCCCTGTTTTGGGTGCGCCGTCTGCCCCCGGTTCGTTTTTCGCGTGTGGTGCACCCCATTGCACCCACAGGAGAATAATATATGCCACACAGTTCTTTGCCGCTTAACGTCATGCAGCAAATCGGGCGAACCTATCGTGTTTTGCTTTCCGCCTTCAGCGCAAATATAGGGCACCCCATGCCTCGGTGGCGCGTACTTTTAACTTTGCACGAAATGGGCGAGATTACCCAAAAAACACTGGCGGCTCATTTGCGCATGGACCCTGCGGCGCTTACCAGGCAGCTTAAATCGATCGAACAACTGGGGTGGATCGAGCGGCACAGCGATGCGGTGGATAATCGTTTGACCAATGTCGCGCTGACTAAAGCCGGTGCGCAAGAAGTCAGGCAAGCCCTGCCGCTTCGCGCTGCTTTTATCGAAAGGGCGTTCTTTGGTTTTTCGCCTGTACAAATGCAAACCCTTAGCGGACTGCTGGAAACGCTGGAAGTGCGCCTGCGTGACGAGGCCCTGAGCCCTGTGCAGGAAGACGCTACGCCGAAGGAAACCGGGTCAACCTGATAAAATTTAATATTCCATTACACCAAACGAGGCCGGTTACGGCTTTGCCCGGGTACAATCGGACGTTTAATTAATAGTTCGCCACGGGGCAGTTACCGGGACGAACGCCCAATCCATTAATTCAGCAGGACAGTCAATATCATGAGTGCAATCGTAGATATCATTGGGCGCGAAATACTAGATTCGCGCGGTAACCCGACCGTAGAGTGTGATGTATTGCTGGAATCCGGGGCAATGGGGCGTGCCGCAGTGCCATCGGGTGCGTCCACCGGTTCTCGCGAAGCTGTCGAGTTGCGGGACGGTGATAGCTCGCGTTACTTGGGCAAGGGTGTTTTGCGTGCCGTCGAAAACATCAATACCGAAATTTCCGAAGCGCTTATGGGGCTTGATGCCCAAGAGCAAACGTTTGTCGATCGCACGCTTATCGATCTTGACGGAACCGACGACAAAAGCCGTCTGGGCGCAAATGCCATTTTGGCTGCCAGTATGGCGGTAGCGCGTGCCGCCGCCGACGACTCGGGCCTGTCGCTATACCGCTACTTCGGCGGCAGCGGTCCCATGCAGATGCCGGTGCCCATGATGAACGTCATCAATGGCGGTGCGCACGCCAATAATTCCCTCGATTTTCAAGAATTCATGATTCTGCCTATTGGGGCAAGTAGTTTCCGTGAGTCGTTGCGTATGGGGGCTGAAGTCTTTCACGCGCTTAAAAAACTGATTCATGACCAGGGTATGTCCACCGCAGTGGGCGATGAAGGCGGTTTTGCTCCTAATCTTGCTAATCACGAAGCGGCGATCCAGTTAATTTTGCAGGCAATTTCCGCAGCGGGCTACGAAGCCGGCTCGCAAATCGCTTTGGGTCTTGATTGCGCCAGTACAGAGTTCTATCGTGACGGACGCTACCATCTGGCAGGCGAGGGCGGTGTAGCGTTAACAGCCCAGGATTTCGTCAATTTGCTGGGTACTTGGTGCGATAAATATCCCATTATTTCGATTGAAGACGGCATGGCTGAAAATGATTGGGAAGGCTGGAAGTTGCTTTCTGATCAGTTGGGTAAAAAAGTGCAATTGGTGGGCGATGATTTATTCGTCACCAATACCAAAATTCTGAAGCAGGGCATAGATCAGGGTATTGCAAACTCCATCTTGATCAAGATCAATCAGATCGGCACGCTGACAGAAACCTTTGCCGCTATTGAAATGGCCAAGCGTGCGGGTTATACCGCTGTCATTTCGCACCGTTCGGGCGAGACTGAAGATTCAACCATTGCCGACATAGCTGTGGCTACCAATGCCATGCAAATCAAAACGGGGTCGCTATCGCGTTCCGACCGCATGGCTAAATACAACCAGCTGCTTCGTATTGAAGAAGAGCTGGCAGAGGTGGCTTCATTTCCCGGCCGCGACGCTTTTTACAACTTGCGCTAAAGGCATTTGTCCGGCCGCCAGGCCGGACAAATGCAATTAAAAAATGCGATTGTTATTGATTGTTCTGGTCTTGCTTACGGCGATTACGCAGTACCCGCTTTGGTGGGGAAAAGGAGGCTGGCTGAGGGTGCACGAACTTCAAAAACAGGTTGCGGCTCAAAATGAAACCAACGAAGCGTTAATTGCGCGCAATAACGCGCTTCAGGCCGAGGTGCAGGACTTGAAGTCGGGGACACAGGCAATCGAAGAGCGGGCGCGTGGCGAGCTGGGTATGCTAAAAGAGGGCGAAGTGTATGTGCAAATCTTGGCTCCTCACGAGAAAGAGCCCACGGTCGTAACGCCAAAACTGGCCAGCCCATCAGAGAAAAAAGGCAACTGAGGCACCGGTTGGTTTCGAAATGGAATTGATGTGGACATCTTCCAGGACATCTTCCATTTACACACCCAGACAGCATAGCGTAATGCCACAAGCCGGGTCATCCGGCGCGGTATCCAGGCCTGAGCCCGGCGGCGAATCTGACGTTGATCCTGGTGGCGTGCCAGTTCCCGGCATGTCTGTGGAAGCTACAGAAGACTGGCCGGGTGCATCAGCATTTTGAGCGGTGCCCGAGGTTTCTTCAAGGCCGGACGCCGGCGCTACAAATGGCTGGGCCGCGCCCGACTTTAAACACCAGAGCCCCTGGCAGTATGTTGCTGGCAATGCCGGGGCATATTGGGGCGTTAAAGATTGCTTGATGACTTTTCTATTGAGCAGATCCGGCCAGTTAAGCGGGTGCGACTGCATAGTCAGTTGCATTTCTTGCTGGATAGGTAAATAACCTGAAGTTGCCATGGCGTGTTGACCATAAGAGTTTGCACCCGTAGGCAAGAGCCGTATTAATGCTTTGATTCCCGGTACAAGCGGCTCGTGAAGGTAAGTTGCACGCAATATCAATGTATTGGCATGGTAAATGGATTGGCCCGACAGGGGGCCCAATCCATCGATCCAGCCGCGGTTGCGATTGCGGCGATCTTGTTCCGCCTGGTAATTATTATTGATGGCTGCAAGCCCGTTGTGTTGGGCGATTGTCAGGCTACTGTCGTTGAAGTCCTGAAATGCCAGGGCTGAAGGGCCGATAATTTCGATCTGCCAGGGAGGCTGATTGGTGGCCGAGGTACGGCGGGCAAGCGCTTGTTGCAGACGTTGACGCGATGTCTGGGCTGCTGTGCCGGGAAACAACGGCAACAAGCCTTGCTCGAAGGCCGCCTCGATAGCGCCGGGACTGGCATGTTCGGTAATACCGGCACGTGCCGCCTGGACCAGGGCCAGACTGACGGCTTGCTTGGTATAAAACCATTGTGCTATTTCGATACTGCCCAGGCCGGCCAGAAGTAACGGAACGGCAACGGCAGAAAACTCGATCAGACCGGCGCCAGTTTGCCGCGGCAAGCTGCGGGGCGTTAAGCGATGATGAACTGAGTTTAAGGGGCGCATAAAGGCAGTCTGCCAAAATGCGCCCGAGCTGTCGATTGTGGACAATGCGCAGCAGGATTCTTTTATCCGTGCTGCCTGTGAACTGAGCCGGTTAAAAAGCCCGGCGCCGCGTTAGTGAACCGACTTGGCGTCCGGCTGCGGCTTATTAAAGGTTTCGACAAACAGGCCAGCGCAGTCGATAGCATCGAAGCGGTAGGGTTTGCCGCAGAAATTACACGAAACGTCGATATGCTGATGCTCGTGCAAAATGCTTTCGATTTCGTCATGACCCAACATGCGCAACATATTACCGACCCGCTCACGCGAGCATGGGCACCACCAGACAATATTCTGGGGTTCGAATGCTATTAGGGTTTCGTCCCAAAAAAGGCGGTGGATCAGCGCATCGGTTTCGAGGGCCAGCAGTTCGTCCTGCGTGACGGTCTGGGCCAGAATGGATGCGCGCTCCCATGTGCTGTCGGCCGCTTCGGGGTCGGTTTCGCCTGTGCCGCCGTGATCGGGTAATCGCTGCAGTAACAAACCGGCAGACTGTTCCGCGCTCGCGGCAAGCCACAGCCGCGTGTCCAGTTGTTCGGAGTTGCGCATATATAATTCCAGCACCTCGGCCACTGTTTCACCTTCCAGCGGAACGATACCCTGATAAGGTTTCAGGTGGGTGGCTTCGCGCCCAGGGTCGAGAACGACTATAAATCGACCTTGCCCGTGCATATTAAGCAGGCTTTGCAAAGTGCCCTCAGCTGGGATGTCGTGGCCTTCGCGCAGTGTGGCTGTAGCGCGAATGGTCAGGTCGGCGCCGCACTCGACCACGACCAGCGCCAGCGGGCCATCGCCTTGCAGTTGCAAAACCAGCGATCCGTCGAACTTGATGTTGGCTGCCAGTAGCACCGCGGCCGACATCAGTTCGCCAAGAAGGCGCTGGACGCACTCGGGGTAGCTTTGATGCAGCAGGCCAGTTTGCCAGGACTTAGTCAGTTTGACGGCCTGGACTCGGGCGCTTTGGTCTTGAAAAAGATACTTTTTTAGTTGATCACTCATAGGCTAAATTTTAGCCCATTGTGGAATCGGAAAGTAGCATTCGCCGTGTTGTGTTTATTTGATACGCTTTAAATCCTGGCGATACTGGCGGCCTCGCTGGACATAGTTTCCAGAGTTCTCGCGCAGGCCCCGGATTTCTTCAGACGTAAGTTCACGAACGATTTTTCCAACACCGACAACCAGTGAGTTGTCGGGGATGACACGGCCCTCGGGGATGATGGCGCCCGCGCCAATCAGGCAATTACGCCCGATATTGGCATTGTTCAGGACAATAGCTTGTATACCGATAAGGGCGCCTTCCTGGATGGTGCAGCCATGCAACATGGCCTGATGCCCCACGGTGACATTTTCGTGGATTGTTAACGGTATTCCGCTGTCGACATGCAATACGCAGCCTTCCTGGATATTGCTGTTCCGGCCAATTTTGATAGCGGCGTTATCGCCACGGATACTGACGTTCGACCAGATGCTGACTCCTGCTTCAAGAGTTACGTCGCCGATGATGGTGGCGCTGTCAAAAATGAAGGTATCGTCGTCAATAACGGGAGTGAGCTGTTGGAACTGATAAATCGCCATTACGAATCCAGGTTTCAGGTTGCAAGTTAAAGGTTTGGTGCGCGCTTGTGCCTATTGCTCGGGCAGGGGACGGCCGCCATGCAGTAATTGTTGTTCGCGAGCCCGCAGTACATGGCGGCGGATTTTGCCCGTGGTGGTCATGGGAAGGGCTTCGACGAATTCGATTTCTTTGGGGGTTTGATACGATGAGAGCCGTGTCTCGACATGCTCTTGAAGTGTTTTTATAAGTGCGGGCGCATCGGCTTGAAGGTAGCCGGGTGTAAGCACGACATAGGCTTTGACGAGAGCGCCGCGCGTGGGATCCGGTTTGGGGATGATGGCGGCGTTGGCCACCGCGGCATGGGTTACCAGGCAGTTTTCGATTTCGCTGGGGCCGATTCGATAGCCTGCGCTTTTAAACACGTCGTCACTGCGGCCCGAATACCAAAAGTAGCCTTCTTTATCGATTTTGGCCAAGTCGCCGGTAAGGCACCAGTCATTTACAAATTTATCTTGGGTGGCTTGCTGGTTGCGCCAATAGCCCAAAAATAATATTGGGTCCGGGTGGCCGTGTATATCGTATCGGTTAAGCGCAATTTCACCCACGGTTCCGGCGGGGCACGGCTTGCCGTGTGTATCCAGTACCGATATCTTGTGCCCGGGGTACGGCCTGCCTATGCTGCCGGGTTTTGCGGGCCATTTCTGATGGCTGTTGCCTACCAGATAATTCATTTCAGTTTGACCGAACATTTCGTTAGGCGTAATACCCAGGGCCTCTTGGCACCACTGGAAAACAGCTTCTCCGACGCTTTCGCCGGCGGCCATTATGCTGCGTAGCGCTAATTGATATTGCTGACGCGGACTTTCGACCTCTTTCATCATCATTTTTAGCGCGGTCGGAAACAAGAACGTATTGGTAACCTGATAGCGTTCCAGAATTTCGAAAGCGCGTACGGCCGAGAACCGGCCCAGCGTGCCGACGATGGAGCGGCCGAAATATAAGGTAGGAAGCAAAGCGTCCATGAGCCCTCCGGTCCAGGTCCAGTCGGCGGGGCTCCAGAAAATATCGCCTTGTTGCGGGAACCAGTTTTGCGAAGCGACAAAGCCGGGCAAATTGCCGATAAGCGCGCTGTGTGCCAGCAATGCCCCCTTGGGCGAGCCTGTGGTGCCGGATGTGTAGAGTAAAAGGGCGGGGCTGCTGGACAGCGTGGGCCGAACCTTGAATGTGCCGGGTTGGCGTGCCAGCAGACTGCGCCACGGGATAATGCTGTCGTGCTGAAACCCGAAGCCGATGATTTGCGTTAACAGCGGGCATTGCTGCTGGGCCTGAATGAGGTCGGGGCCTGTAGAGGCATCGACAATGGCAACGCGCGCTTCAGCGTCGCGCAATCGGACGCTTAGTCCATCGGCCCCGAACAAGGCGGATAAAGGCGTGGCAATGGCGCCGACGCTAAAAATGGCCATGTAGGCGGCGGCCGTTTCGGGACGCTGCCCCATGATGACGGCAACCCGATCGCCGGGGCTGACCCCCATTTTTATCAGCCCATTGGCCAATTGATTGGCGGTCTGCGCAAGCCGGGAGTATGTCCAGACTTCGCGTTGGCCAAATTCATCTTCGAAATACAGCGCGATGCGCCGCCCTTCGTGGGGATTTTCTGCCCAACGATGCACACACGCCTGAGCGATGTTGAATTGGGACGGCACAAACCACTGGTAAGACGAGTACAGTTCCGAGTATTGGTCGTTCATTGGCTTTAGGATTCAACTTGGCATAATGCAGGCGTGAGCTACTTTATCCCAAAGCATGAACGACAAGCTGATTCTGTGCAATCCCCCTGCTATAGAAAGTTTATATTCTTGGGGTTTATACGGACTTTTTGGATTAGCCTTGCACGTTAATCAGACGCGTTCCCAGGAGCCGGTCATGAAGAAACTGTTGATCCGCATCCAGCCAGGTCCAGAGAAATAGAGTAAAGGGTGCAAAAACGATGAGCAGGTCTGTAGAGCTGTAACCACTTGCCACAGAAGCCAAATGCACCAGATAGGCGGCCAACAGCGGAATGGGCCAGGCCATCAGGTAGCGCAGGACTAAACGAGAGACCGGAGGGCTGGCGCCATTGCGATCAACCAGGCGGATATTCCAGGTTTTCATAGGAAGCGTCTGGCCGTTTTTGCGCCAGCACATTACGAAATACACGCCGATCGCGATAAATACGATGGCTTGCCGCCCGTGGCGCAATACCAGACCACTACGGCTTTGAGTAAGCGTATCGAACAAATAGGCGGCCAGAAATATGACGCCAAAAAGCAGAACGCCTTCGTACATCATGCAGGCAAAGCGGCGCCAGCGACCTGGGGTAGAAGGGGTCTTGATGGAAGAAGTGGCAAGGGGATTTTGTTGCATTGCAGTTAGCGGGTTCGGTTTGTGAAGATAGAGCCGGTATTATCCCGTAAATATCGTCCAGATATGCAAAAAGCCGCGTGCTGCGGCTTTTTCAACGACTGCAATCAGTCTTACTGCGTGGCTGGCGCTCAGCCGTCAATACGATTGCTATAACTTAAGCTGCTGATTCGCTGGCAACGTGTGGGCGCGTGTTGGTGAATTTGAACATGGAGCCTACTTTCGCAACAAATTTCTTTAGCGCTACGCCTTGGAAACGGAACTGCTCGTCTGCAATTGCTTGTTGGATAAGTTGACGCTCAAGTTCATCAGTAAGACGGATATCGCTGTATTTATTGCTCATGTTAGCCTCGGTGTGTAAGTGAACGTGTTGCGGGTTAACCCTATTATAGGGTTAACCCTAGTCACTTGCAAGCTAATATGTTGCGGTGCATGAAAAGTGTTGCTCTATCGTTCAAGGCAATGCGATAGTTGCGTCCGCTTGCTATCCGCGTTTTTATCGGCGATAGCTTTCTTTAACCATTTCGAAGCTGAATAAGCGGCAATCCAGGGCGCCATTGAACAGCGGGTAGCGGCGCTTGGGTTTTAAGCGCAGTTGTTGGGGAAGGTCCAGGTCGCTGGATATGACACTGATTTCCCAGCCGCTAAAGTTTTGCTTCAAATTTTGCGACCATTCGCGCCACATGCCCTGTTCTTCATTGCTCATACGTTCGCCGTAGGGCGGGTTGGTGATCAGCCAACCCGACTCGGCCGGTGGGGTGACCGTACGTGCATCGCCTACCTCGAAGCGAATGGCTTCGGGGGTAAGCCAGGCACGCTCTGCATTGGCGTTGGCGGCATCAATGGCGGCGGGATTAATGTCGATGCCGACTAATGGGCTGTCCAGTTGTGTGGCAATGCGTGAGCGGGCTTCGTCTTTAAGATCATGCCAGTGGCGGGCGTTGTGATCGCGCAGGCGTTCAAATCCGAATGGGCGTTCAATCCCGGGCGGGACGCCCAGGGCAATCCAGGCCGCTTCGATCAGGATCGTGCCGCTGCCGCAAAAAGGATCCAATAAGGCTTGGGACGGATCCCAGCCTGATAGCGCCAGTATCCCGGCCGCGAGGTTCTCGCGAATAGGCGCCTCGCCTTTGTCGAGCCTCCAGCCGCGCTTGAACAAGGATTCACCAGAGGTATCCAAGTATAGCGTTGCGCTGTCTTCGTTAAGAAATAAATGGACGCGGGCGTCGGGGCGAACGGTGTCAATGTCGGGGCGTGAGCCTTCACGTTCGCGTAGCCGGTCGCAGATGCCGTCTTTGGCGCGCAGGTTGCAAAA
>LNAP01005088.1_pt1 | contig 11798 bp, 7 predicted proteins | sample 602601 | NCBI WGS metagenome assembly LNAP01 (sample SAMN02440304, study PRJNA202911) | soil metagenome | biome: Subtropical and temperate rainforests or woodlands; isolation source: soil samples (1 kg each in a 20% v/v slurry with milli Q water) were... ... | reverse complement strand
GAAACTGCGTGGCATGTTTTCCAGCGATCTTTCCATTGACCTGGGCACTGCCAACACCCTTATTTACGTGCGCGAGCGCGGTATCGTCCTGAATGAGCCCTCCGTTGTGGCCATTCGGACACACGGTAACCAGAAAAGTGTCGTTGCTGTCGGCACCGAAGCCAAGCGCATGCTGGGTCGTACGCCGGGCAACATTGCTGCCATTCGTCCGATGAAAGACGGCGTGATCGCCGACTTCAGCGTGTGCGAAAAAATGCTGCAGTACTTCATCAACAAGGTTCACGAAAACAGCTTCCTGCAGCCTAGCCCACGCGTGTTGATCTGCGTTCCATGCAAATCCACCCAGGTTGAGCGTCGTGCCATCCGTGAATCGGCCCTTGGCGCCGGTGCCCGTGAAGTGTTCCTGATCGAAGAGCCAATGGCTGCTGCGATCGGTGCCGGCCTGCCGGTTGAAGAAGCTCGCGGTTCGATGGTCGTGGATATCGGTGGCGGTACCACTGAAATCGCGCTGATCTCCCTGAACGGTGTGGTTTACGCCGAATCCGTACGCGTGGGCGGCGACCGCTTCGACGAAGCGATCATCACCTACGTGCGTCGCAACTACGGCAGCCTGATCGGTGAGTCCACCGCCGAGCGCATCAAGCAGGAAATCGGCACCGCGTATCCGGGCGGCGAAGTTCGCGAAGTCGACGTTCGTGGCCGTAACCTGGCCGAAGGCGTTCCACGCGCATTCACCCTGAACTCCAATGAAGTGCTGGAAGCTCTGCAAGAGTCCCTGGCAACCATCGTTCAGGCCGTGAAAAGCGCCCTGGAGCAATCGCCTCCGGAGCTGGCTTCCGATATCGCCGAACGTGGCCTGGTACTGACCGGTGGCGGCGCCTTGCTGCGTGACCTGGACAAATTGCTGGCCCAGGAAACCGGTTTGCCGGTGATCGTTGCCGAAGACCCGCTGACCTGCGTTGCTCGCGGCGGTGGCCGTGCATTGGAAATGATGGATAAACACACCATGGACCTGCTTTCCAGCGAATAAGTCGCCGGATTGCCTCTATGCTGTTGAGCGCGCAGGCGGCACTTTGCAGTGCTGCCTGTTCGCGTTTATCTTCTGTCAGTCTGCATCCAGGCCGGATTGCTGCCGTATGAATAAACAGAACATTTGCCTGGGAGGAGCGGCTTATTAAACCGCTTTTCACCAAGGGCCCTTCACTTGGCGTGCGCCTGTTGGTGCTGGTCGTGCTATCGGTCGCGCTGATGGTGGTCGATGCCCGTTTCAGTCTGCTCAAGCCTGCACGCAGCCAGATGTCGCTGGTGCTGATGGACGCCTACTGGATCACCGACTTGCCAGGACGGCTGTGGGAAGGCGTTGCCAGTCAGTTTGGCAGCCGGACCGAACTCGTCGCCGAAAACGAAAAGCTCAAGACCGAGAACCTGCTGTTGCAGGGGCGCATGCAGAAGCTTGCCGCCCTGACCGAGCAGAACGTTCGGCTGCGCGAGTTGCTCAACTCTTCGGCCCTGGTCAACGAGAAGGTCGAAGTGGCCGAGTTGATCGGCATGGACCCCAACCCCTTCACCCATCGCATCATCATCAATAAAGGTGAGCGCGATGGCGTGGTTCTCGGTCAGCCGGTACTCGATGCCCGTGGCCTGATGGGGCAGGTGGTCGAGTTGATGCCCTACACCTCCCGCGTCTTGCTGCTGACCGATACCACCCACAGCATTCCGGTGCAGGTGAACCGTAACGGTTTGCGGGCGATTGCCAGCGGCACCGGCAACCCGGAACGTCTCGAGTTGCGGCATGTGGCCGATACCGCCGACATCAAGGAGGGCGACCTGCTGGTCAGCTCCGGCCTCGGTCAGCGTTTCCCGGCGGGTTATCCGGTGGCGACGGTCAAGGAAGTGATTCACGATTCCGGCCAGCCGTTTGCCATTGTCCGCGCCGTCCCGACTGCCGCCCTGAACCGTAGCCGTTACCTGTTGCTGGTGTTCAGCGACAACCGGACTGCCGAAGAGCGCGTCAACGCTGCCGCTCAGGCCCAGGAAAGCCTGGATGCGCAGGGCGGTGGGCCGATCATTCCGTCGACGGTTCCGAAACCGGTCAGCCCCGCGGTCCCCGCTGCACCGGCCGCCGCACCGGCGATTCCTGCGACGGCGGCGCCTGCAGCCACCGCGCCAGCCAAGCCTGCGGCCTCGCATCCTGCGGCGGCTAAACCGCCGGCGGCGCAACCCGCTGCCGCGAAGCCTGCCGCCAAACCGCCAGTGTCCGCGCCGGCCACTCCAGTGGGGAGAGAATAATGGGCGGTGTGAAAGCATCCCGAAACGGCTGGATAGTCTGGCTGACGTTCGCCGTCGGTCTGCTGTTGAGCGTTTCGCCTCTGCCGCAATTCATGGAAATCCTGCGCCCGCTATGGCTGGCCTTGTTGCTGGCATTCTGGGCGTTGAACCTGCCGCAGACCGTCGGGATGGTGACGGCGTTTTGCCTGGGGCTGGCTGAAGATGTGCTCTACGGTACCTTGCTGGGTCAGAATGCCTTGATCCTGACGCTCATCACCTATCTGGTGCTGGCGCTGCAGCAACGCCTGCGGATGTTCCCGATGTGGCAGCAGAGCCTGGTGATCCTGGTGATCTTCGGACTCGCCCAGCTAGTACAGCTATGGCTCAGTGCATTGACCGGCAATCGTCAGCCGACGTTGGCGCTGGTGCTGCCGGCACTGGTCAGTGCGCTGCTCTGGCCCTGGATCAGTTTCGGTTTGCGCGGACTGCGTCGACGCTACAAAATCAATTAATTCGTTCAGGCATTGGACAGGGAGAGGTCTTGATGAAACGGTTGTACCTCGCCTCTGGTTCGCCGCGTCGACGTGAATTGCTCACGCAGATCGGCGTTGCGTTCCGCGCCGTCAATGCGGACATCGATGAAACCCCTTTAGCTCAAGAATCCCCATCGGCCTACGTCGAGCGCCTGGCACGCGGCAAGGCCGAGGCCGGGCGCGTCGTCGTCGTGTCTGATGAACCATTTTGTGTGCTCGGTGCCGATACCGCCGTGGTGCTCGATGGGAAAATTCTCGGCAAACCGGTTGATCAAGCGGATGCGTGCGCCATGCTGACGATGCTGTCAGGGTGTGAACATGAAGTCCTGACCGCGATTGCCGTGCTCGATGGCGCACGTTGCGAATCCCGGGTTGTCACCAGCCGGGTGCGTTTTCGAGATATCAGTCGTGAGGAAGCCGCAGCCTACTGGGCCAGCGGCGAACCACGGGACAAGGCGGGCGGTTATGGCATTCAAGGACTGGGTGCGGTGTTTGTCGCCGGGCTCGATGGAAGTTATTCAGCGGTGGTTGGACTACCGCTTTGCGAAACCGCGGAACTGCTCGGCCATTTCGGCATACCCTGTTGGCAACCCCGGAACGCACACCAAGCAACGTTCTGAACAGATGCGGCCATTATCGTGAACATGCCTGAACGAGACCCTGCCATGAGTGAAGAGATTCTGATCAACATCACGCCGATGGAGTCGCGCGTGGCGGTGGTCGAAAACGGTGTCCTGCAAGAGGTCCACGTCGAGCGTACGCAAAAGCGCGGGATCGTCGGCAACATCTATAAGGGCAAAGTTGTGCGGGTATTGCCTGGAATGCAGGCGGCATTCGTCGATATCGGCCTGGACCGGGCCGCGTTCATTCATGCGTCGGAAATTTCCCTGCGCGAAGGCCCGGCGGTCGAGAGCATCAGTGCACTGGTGCACGAGGGCCAGAGCCTGGTGGTGCAGGTGACCAAGGATCCGATCGGTTCCAAAGGCGCTCGCCTGACCACTCAGTTGTCGATCCCTTCGCGTTACCTGGTGTACATGCCGCGCACGGCCCATGTCGGCATTTCCCTGAAGATCGAAGACGAAGCCGAGCGCGAACGCCTCAAACAGGTGGTCACTGATTGCGTGGCCAAGGAAGGCATCAAGGAAGCTGGCGGTTTCATCCTGCGCACGGCGGCCGAAGGTGCCGGCGCGGATGAAATCCTCATGGACATCCGTTATCTGCGCCGTCTCTGGGATCAGATCAACGTCCAGATCAAAACCATCAGTGCGCCTAGCGTAATCTACGAAGACCTTGGTCTGGCGCTACGCACCCTGCGTGACCTGGTGAGCCCGAAAATCGAGAAGATCCGCATCGACTCCCGGGAAACCTTTCAGAAAACCACGCAGTTCGTCGCCGAACTGATGCCCGAGATTGCTGACCGCCTGGAGCATTATCCGGGCGAGCGACCGATTTTCGACCTGTATGGCGTCGAAGACGAAATCCAGAAGGCACTCGAACGCAAGGTCCCGCTCAAGTCCGGCGGTTATCTGGTGGTCGATCCGGCGGAAGCCATGAGCACCATCGACGTCAATACCGGGGCGTTCGTCGGCCATCGCAATCTCGAAGAGACCATCTTCAAGACCAACCTCGAAGCCGCGACGGCCATCGCCCGTCAATTGCGCCTGCGTAACCTGGGCGGAATCATCATCATCGACTTCATCGACATGGAAGATGAAGAGCACCAGCGCCAGGTGTTGCGCACGCTCGAAAAGCAACTGGAACGCGATCACGCCAAGACCAACATCATCGGTATCACAGAGCTGGGCCTGGTGCAGATGACCCGCAAGCGCACCCGCGAAAGCCTTGAACAGGTGTTGTGCGAGCCGTGCAATGCCTGTCAGGGACGGGGCAAGCTCAAGACCCCGGAAACCGTTTGCTACGAAATCTTCCGTGAAATCCTGCGCGAGGCTCGCGCCTATCAGGCGGAAGGCTATCGTGTATTGGCAAACCAGAAAGTGGTGGATCGCCTGCTCGACGAAGAGTCGGGCAACGTTGCCGAGCTGGAAGGGTTTATCGGGCGCACCATCCGCTTTCAGGTCGAAACCATGTATTCCCAGGAACAATACGACGTGGTGCTGCTCTGAAGCGTTTTGTTTTGATTGTTCGAGAATGGCTGGCCTCAGCTTTTTGCAAAACTTTTGCCATGGGAGCCACCTGACATGGACCGTCTGACACGCATATTGGCCGCACTGACCCGCTGGGGTCTGGGCCTGTGCGCGTTGGTTTTGGTGTTGATGGCGCTCTACGTCAGCCTTGGCCGGGAGCTGACGCCGTTAGTCGCCGAGTACCGTGCCGACATCGAAACCAAAGCCAGCGATGCCTTGGGCATGCCGTTGCAGATCGGCGAGCTCGAAGGCAACTGGAGTGGATTCGCCCCTATATTGATGGCCCGGGACGTGACGGTTGGCGACGGTGCAAATGCCTTGCACCTGGATCAGGTGCGCGCGGTGCCGGACCTTTGGGCCAGCTTGATGGCCCGCCAGGTACGCATCGCTCATCTGGAGTTCAGCGGCCTCAAGATCAACCTCAGGCAAGGTGAGGACGGTCTGTGGGCTCTGGAAGGTTTGCCGATGCGCCAGGACCAGCCCACCGATCCGGAGCAACTGCTCAATCAGATGCAGATGATCCAGCAACTGTCGGTGCTCGACAGTCAGGTGACCCTGCAGCCGTTTGGCGAATCGCCGCTGACCTTGACTTATGTCGGCCTGAATCTGAAAACCGGGGTGTCACGGCAGCGGCTCGACGCACGGCTGACCCTGCCGGACGGGCAACCGGTGGCCATGAGCCTGCGTACCCGTATTCGAGCCAGCCAATGGAAGGATGGAGAAGCCGAGGTCTACCTGAGCCTGCCGCAAAGCGACTGGTCGAAGTGGTTGCCTGAACGTCTGACCCAACAGTGGAATTTTTCCGAGATCAAGGCCGGCGGCGAGCTGTGGGCGACTTGGGGCAAAGGCACCTTGCAAAGCGCTGCGGTGCGCTTGAACGCGCCACAACTCAAGGGCGCCTACGCCGAGCGCAAGCCGATCCAGATCAATAACCTGGCGCTCAATGGTTACTTCCAGCGTACTGCCAAAGGTGTGTCAGTGACTCTGGACTCCCTTGCGATGAACTTCGGCTCGACTCGCTGGGAAACGCATCTGCAGCTCACGCAAAGCGCCGCCACTGATAAAACCGAAGAACTCTGGCACCTGCAAGCCGACCGGGTTGATCTCACGCCGCTGACCCCGCTGTTCAACGCCCTGGCGCCGTTACCAGAGGGTTTTGCCACGGTCGTCGAGCGACTCAAGGTCACGGGTAGCCTGCGTAACGTGCTGGTCGACTTCCGCCCCAATGCCACTGACGACAGCAAGTTCGGGTTTGCCGCCAACCTCGACCAAGTGGGCTTCGACGCCTATCACGGTGCGCCGGCGGCGCGAAATGTCAGCGGCAGCATCAGCGGTGACCTGGGGCACGGCGAACTGCGCATGGACAGCAAGGATTTCATGCTGCACCTGGACCCGATTTTCGCCAAGCCATGGCAGTACATTCAGGCCAATGCGCGGCTGACCTGGAAACTTGATAAAGAAGGTTTCACCCTGATCGCGCCGTATCTGAAAGTGCTGGGCGAGGAAGGCAAAATCGCCGGCGACTTCCTGATTCGCCTGTATTTCGATCACACCCGGGAAGACTACATGGACCTGCGGGTCGGCCTGGTGGACGGTGACGGTCGCTACACCGCCAAGTACTTGCCGACGGTCCTCAGCCCGGCACTGGACGAATGGCTGCGCACGGCGATTCTCAAGGGCGCGGTGGATCAAGGCTTCTTCCAGTATCAAGGGTCGCTCAGCCGCGGTGCCGCGGACGTCGATCGCAGCATCAGCCTGTACTTCAAGGTTCACGATGCCGAGCTGGCGTTCCAGCCGGGCTGGCCCCATGTCAGCAAGGTCAGCGGCGATGTGTTTGTCGAAGACAGCGGCGTGCGGATTCTGGCCAGCACGGGCCAATTGCTCGGCACCCAAGTCAACGATATCTACGTCGACATTCCCCATGTGCCGGCCGGACAGAGCGTTCATTTGTTCCTCGATGGCGGATTTGCCGGCGGTTTGGGCGATGGCTTGAAAATCCTTCAGGAGGCACCGATCGGCACCGCAGCAACCTTTGCCGGCTGGGAAGGCGAGGGTGACCTGCAAGGCAAATTGAAGCTCGATATTCCCCTGGCAAAAGGCGAGGAGCCGAAGATCCTCGTCGATTTCAAGACCGCCAAGGCGCGCTTGAAGCTGGCTGAACCTGCGCTGGAACTGACCCAACTCAAAGGTGATTTCCGTTTTGACAGCGGCAAAGGCCTGACAGGGCAGAACATCAGTGCCCGGGCGTTCGACAAACCGGTCACCGCACAGATATTTGCCGATGGCAGCCCTGGTAAGCACAGTACCCGGGTGGCTGCGTCAGGGCAGGTCGAGGTCAAGAAACTGACTGACTGGCTGAAGGTCACCCAGCCTCTACCGGTGAGTGGTGTGATCCCGTATCAACTGCAACTGACCCTGGACGGCGCCGACAGCCAGTTGGTGGTCAATTCCAGCCTCAAGGGCGTGGCCGTCGATTTGCCTGCACCGTTCGGCATAACCTCCGAGGCCGGGCGCGACACCACGTTCCGCATGACCTTGCAGGGCGACGAGCGGCGTTATTGGGTCAGTTACGGGGACTTGGCGAGTTTCACGTTCGCGGCCCCGGCCAGTAGTTTCGCCGACGGTCGCGGGGAGTTGTTCCTCGGTGGCGGCGAGTCCGTCTTGCCTGGCACCAAAGGCTTGCGGGTACGGGGCGTGCTGTCGGAGCTGGACGTTGGCCCGTGGAAGGATCTGGTGGACAGATACGCCGGACAAGACCCCGGCGGCAGCGCCAGGCAACTGCTCAGCGGCGCGGATTTCAAGGTGGGCAAGCTCAGCGGTATCGGCACCACCCTCGATCAGGCCTCGATCCAGCTGGCGCGCAAGCCTTCCGCCTGGGCGCTACAACTGGACAGCCAGCAGATCAATGGCAGTGCCAGCCTTCCCGATGCGAAAGCCACGCCGATAACGATCAATCTGCGAACTGTGCGCCTGCCCGCACCGGACCCGACCGTGCTGGCCGATGAAAATTCGCCGGATCCGCTGGCGTCGGTGGACCCGACAAAAATCCCAGCGATGGACATCACCATCAATCAGCTATTCCAGGGGCAGGATCTGGTGGGGGGCTGGTCGCTGAAAATTCGTCCGACGCCCAAGGGCATGGAGTTCAACTCCCTGGATCTGGGCCTCAAGGGCATGCTGTTGGTGGGCAGCGGTGGTTGGGAAGGCGTGCCTGGCGCCAGCAACAGCTGGTACAAGGGTCGTATCAGCGGCAAGAACCTCGCCGATGTGCTCAAGGGCTGGGGGTTTGCGCCGAGCGTCACCAGTAAGGACTTCTATATGGATGTCGATGGCCGCTGGCCCGGCTCACCTGCCTGGGTGGCGACCAAGAGTTTCTCCGGCACGCTTGATGCGACCCTCAATCAGGGGCAGTTCGTCGAGGTTGAGGGCAGTGCCCAGGCGCTGCGGGTATTTGGCTTGCTCAACTTCAACTCCATCGGCCGGCGCCTGCGCCTGGACTTCTCCGATCTGTTTGGCAAAGGCCTGAGTTATGACCAGGTCAAGGGGCTGCTGGTCGGGACCAATGGTGTGTATGTCACCCGTAAGCCGATCCAGCTGACGGGCCCGTCGAGCACCATTGAACTCGACGGCACCCTGAACATGGTGGCCGATCAGATCGATGCGAAACTGATGGTGACCTTGCCGGTGACCAATAACCTGCCGATTGCCGCATTGATCGTCGGTGCACCCGCGGTCGGCGGGGCGCTGTTCCTGATCGACAAGCTGATCGGAGACCGGGTCGCCCGTTTCGCCAGTGTGAAGTACACCGTCAAAGGGCCTTGGAAAGAACCGAAAATTACCTTCGACAAGGCTTTTTGAGATCCTTTTGAAAAGGCGCTCGGCAAGCCTATGGAGTAGCATGGCCGCATACGATTCCGGGAGTGCGCCATGTCTGTAGCGGTGATTCAAATGGTCAGCCAGAGCGATGTGCTGGCCAATCTGGCCCAGGCCCGTCGGCTGCTCGAGCAAGCGGCCGCCGGTGGTGCGAAGCTCGCGGTATTGCCGGAAAACTTCGCCGCCATGGGCCGGCGCGACATTGCCGACATCGGGCGCGCCGAAGCACTGGGCGAAGGCCCGATCCTGCCCTGGTTGAAACAGACCGCACGCGACCTCAATTTATGGATTGTGGCCGGCACGTTGCCGTTGCCGCCGGTGGATCATCCGGCGGCCAAAGTACATGCCTGTTCGTTGCTGGTCGATGACCAGGGTGAAACGGTGGCGCGCTACGACAAGCTGCACCTGTTCGATGTCGACGTGGCCGACAATCGCGGCCGTTATCGTGAATCCGATGACTATGCTTATGGCAGTGGGATCGTGGTGGCGGACACACCGGTTGGGCGGGTTGGCCTGACGGTCTGTTACGACTTGCGCTTCCCGGAGCTGTACAGCGAATTACGCGCGGCCGGCGCGGAACTGATTACCGCCCCTTCGGCCTTCACGGCGGTGACCGGCGCGGCGCATTGGGATGTGCTGATTCGCGCACGGGCCATCGAGACACAATGTTATGTGCTCGCGGCTGCCCAGGGGGGGACGCATCCGGGGCCGCGGGAAACTTTCGGTCATGCTGCCATCATCGACCCGTGGGGACGTGTGCTGGCACATCAGGATCAAGGCGAGGCCGTGCTGCTGGCCGAACGCGACAGCAGCGAACAGGCGTCCATCCGGGCGCGGATGCCGGTGTCCAGTCACCGGCGCTTTTTCTCGCAGGGCGCCCAGCGACCTGCATCAGAACGACGAATTTAAGGCGTAAAGCATATGAGCGAGTTGTTGTCCTCAGTCAGTGAACACCTGCTGGCGCCCGGTGGCGTCACGATCGAGAGCCTGCAAGGCGTGCTAGGCGACCTGGCCGGGCCGGGCATCGATGCGGCCGACCTGTATTTCCAGGGGCAGATCTCCGAGTCTTGGGCGCTGGAAGACGGCATCGTCAAGGAAGGCAGCTTCAACCTTGACCAAGGTGTGGGCGTGCGCGCGCAATCGGGTGAAAAAACCGGTTTTGCCTACAGCAATGCCATCACCCTGGAAGCCCTTGGCGCGGCGGCGCGGGCCGCCCGTTCGATTTCCCGCGCGGGCCAGAATGGCACCGTGCAGGCATTCACCAGCCAGGATGTCGCGCAGTTGTATGCGCCGGACAATCCTCTGGAAGTGCTGACCCGTGCCGAGAAAGTCGATTTGCTCAAGCGAGTCGATGCCGCGACCCGCGCCCTCGACCCACGCATCCAGCAAGTCACCGTGAGCATGGCCGGTGTCTGGGAGCGGATTCTGGTGGCTTCCACCGACGGCGGTCTGGCGGCGGATGTACGGCCGCTGGTGCGCTTCAACGTCAGCGTGATCGTCGAGCAGAACGGTCGCCGCGAACGAGGTGGTCATGGCGGTGGTGGTCGGACCGATTACCGTTATTTCCTCGGCGAAGACCGCGCCATGGGCTATGCCCGTGAAGCGTTGCGCCAGGCGCTGGTCAACCTCGAAGCCATTCCGGCACCGGCCGGTACCTTGCCGGTGGTACTCGGTTCCGGCTGGTCGGGCGTGTTGCTGCACGAAGCGGTCGGTCACGGTCTGGAAGGCGACTTCAACCGCAAGGGCAGTTCAGCCTACAGCGGTCGCATGGGCGAGATGGTTGCGTCGAAGCTGTGCACCATTGTCGATGATGGCACCCTGGCCGGTCGTCGTGGCTCGTTGAGTGTCGACGACGAAGGCACGCCGACCGAGTGCACCACGCTGATCGAAAACGGCGTACTCAAAGGCTACATGCAGGACAAGCTCAATGCCCGCCTGATGGGCGTGGCGCGCACCGGTAACGGTCGTCGCGAATCCTACGCGCACCTGCCGATGCCGCGCATGACCAACACCTACATGCTCGCCGGCGAAAGCGACCCGGCGGAAATCATCGCTTCGGTGAAGCGCGGCATTTACTGCGCCAACCTGGGTGGCGGTCAGGTGGACATCACCAGCGGCAAGTTCGTGTTCTCCACCAGCGAGGCGTACCTGATCGAGGACGGCAAGATTACCGCTCCGGTCAAGGGCGCGACCCTGATCGGCAACGGGCCGGAAGCCATGAGCAAGGTGTCGATGGTCGGTAATGATCTGTCGCTGGACAGCGGCGTGGGTACGTGTGGCAAGGATGGGCAGTCGGTGCCGGTGGGTGTCGGCCAGCCAACGCTGAAGATTGATGCGATCACCGTGGGTGGCACGGGGTCGTAAGAAGTGAGGCTGCGGGTGAGCTGCGAAGCAGCTCACCCGCTTCGAGAATTAACGCAGACCGCGTTGAGTCTCGTCCAGCTCACGGATGTACTTGAAGATTTTACGGCTGGAAGCAGGAGGTTTGTTTTGCGCAACCTCATGCTGGGCCTGACGGATCAGGGAACGCAATTGCTGGCGGTCCGCGTCCGGGTAGTCGACGACGAATTTTTCCAGTACGGCATCGTCGCCGGCAATCAGACGATCGCGCCAGCGTTCCAGGTTATGGAAGCGTTCGTTGTATTGACGGGTGGAGGCATCGAGTTGATCGAGCAGAACCAGAATGGCGGCAGTGTCCTGATCGCGCATCAGTTTGCCGATGAACTGAAGGTGCCGTTTTCGCGCGATGTTCGCGGTGTGCTTGGGCGCATCGGCCAGAGCCCGACGCATTCCGTCGGTCAAGGGCAGTTTTGCCAGCAAGTCAGGCTTGAGTGTTGTAAGGCGCTCGCCAAGGTCAACCAGAGCATGCAGCTCGCGTTTGACCTGGGATTTGCTTTTTTCTCCCGTATCGAGGGAGTCGTCGTAAGAATCAACCATGGTGGCCGTCCGCAAAGAAACGCCGCCATGATAACCAGTCGGG
>LNAP01005086.1_pt1 | contig 11801 bp, 10 predicted proteins | sample 602601 | NCBI WGS metagenome assembly LNAP01 (sample SAMN02440304, study PRJNA202911) | soil metagenome | biome: Subtropical and temperate rainforests or woodlands; isolation source: soil samples (1 kg each in a 20% v/v slurry with milli Q water) were... ... | reverse complement strand
GCCCGATGGCCGGCGTTGCGTCAGCGAAGTGGTGGAAGTGGTGGGTGTGCGCGATGACGTGTATGTCACCAACACCCTGTTCCGCCATGACCGGCGCACCGGCTTTGGCTTCCTGCGCGAGGCCCTCAACCCGGCGGGTGACAAGCTGCGCCGCGAATCCGCCCTGCCGCTATAGGAGCGTCACCATGACCGGCGCCATCCTGATGTTCAGTTGCGTGATTCTGATTGGCGTGTCGCTGCACCTGTTCCTCAGTGGCCTGCGCCAGGCGGAAACCGACCGCGTGCTGGAACGGCTCGCCGCCGGCCAGCCACTGCTGGCCGAAGAACGCGGGCGCTGGGTCGGCCTGGAGCGCATGTTCCAGCGTGCGGGCCTGGGCAAACCCACCGACAGCCTGGGCCTGTGGCTGACCTGTTGGGTGCTGGGCGCAGTCCTCGGGTTTCTGGTATGGAGCTGGGTCGGCCTGCTCGCCATGCTTCTGCTGCCGCCGCTGATACTGCGGCTGTACATCGCCTGGCGCTATCGGCGGCGGGTGAAGCGGATGATCGAACAACTGCCCCAGGTGCTCGACCATACCGTGCGCAGCCTGAAGTCCGGGCGCACCCTGGCCGATGCCTTGCTGGGAGCCATAGACAGTACCGAAGAACCCTTGAAGCCCGCCATGGGGCGCATTCAGCGCAACGTGCAACTGGGGGTCAGCCTGCCCGAGGCCGCCAGTGATTTCGCCGAATTCTACGAACAGGACGAGTTCCGCATGCTCGCCCTGGGACTCAAGGTCAACCATCGCTATGGCGGCAACGCCAGCGACTTGCTGGAGAACCTGATCAAGGTCATTCGCGAGCGGGAACAAGGCGCCCGGCAATTGCGCGCCATGACCGGCGAAACACGCGTCACCGCGTTCGTGCTGGCCGGCATGCCGATAGCGATGGTGGGCTATTTCATGCTGATCAACCCCGGCTACCTGATGACCATGTGGAATGACGACAGCGGCCGCTACATGCTGCTGGCCGCGCTGAGCATGCAGGTGCTGGGCTGCCTGACGATGTGGCGCATGTTGCGGAGTATTTGAGATGGTCCTGCTGATCAGTGCCTTATTATTTCTGGCTGCGCTCGTGCTGATCGCCGGCCAGTTGCTGAACCAGCGCCGCCGCGAGCGCCTGGTCAACCAACGCCTGCAAGGCCAACTGGTGCGCGGTGACCGTCTCGGCACCCTGCTCAGCCAGTTTGGCAGCAGCCAGTTGGCCCAACGCTCAGTGAGCATGGATAACGAAACCCAGCTCCTGCTCAACCGCGTGGGCTGGCGCACAGCCAATCAGCGCTCGATCTTCGCTGCCTGCCAGATTGGCGTGCCGCTGGTGCTGGCCGGGGTGATGCTGGTGGCACAAAGCCTGATCTTTCCCAATGCCGACTCCCCGTGGATCGCCCCCCTGCTCGGCCTGGGCGTGGGCTACCTGATCCCCAAGCGCATCCTCGCCAGTGCCGCCAAGGCCCGGCAGCAGCAAATCTCCCGCGAGGTGTCGACCTTTATCCCGCTGCTGCGCATTCTGTTCGAGTCGGGCATGGCGGTTGAGCAGTCGCTGCGTGTGTTGAGCGTTGAAGCGCAGCGCCTGCTGCCCGCCCTGACCCAGGAATTGCGCTTGATCCTGGCACGGGTCGACTCGGGCCTGGAACTGGGCGAGGAACTGGGCAAGACCGCCAGGCTCTTGGCCGTGGATGAGTTCACCGACACCTGCATCATTCTGCAGCAACTGATCCAGCAGGGTGGCGGTGCCATGAAGTCGCTGCTGGCCCTCAAGCAACTGCTCGATGACCGCCGCTTGACCCGTTTGCAGGAATTCATCTCGAAGATGTCGGCCAAGATGTCAGTGGTGATGATGGTCTTCCTGTTTCCCGCTTTATTGATTGTGCTGGGGGGGCCGGCGTTTATTGCGATCTCCCGGGCCCTGAGCAGCTTTTGAGGAGCACTCGATGAAAGCACTGATTGCAGGCCTGAGCCTGCTGATGCTCGGCGGTTGTGCCAGTAACGGCCAGACGCCGTGGTCGGCGTTGATGACCCCGGGCAGTTGCACCACGCCCAGCGCCGAACAGGAGCTGTCGCTGAACCTGGCTGACGACATGGCCAACGAAGGGAAGATGCACGCCAGCCTGGCCAACCTGCAAAGCCTGCCGGAGTCGTTGCCGCAAGTGCGCCAGCGCAAGGCCAAGGTTTATCGCCTGCTCGGGCGCAGCGAAGCGCAACCGCTGTACCGCAGCCTGCTGGGCACCTGCATGGCCGCCGAAGGGGAACACGGCCTGGGGCAATTGGCGGCGACCCAGGGCGACAACGCCCAAGCCCTGGCCCATATGCAGCGGGCGGCGCAACTGGCGCCCACCAACGAGAAAATCCGCAATGACCTGGGCGTGGTCTACCTCAATCAACGGCGCCTGGAAGAGGCGCGTTTTGAGTTCATGACGGCCATGGAGCTCAAGCAAAGCGACCAATTGGCGGCGGTCAACCTGGTGACGCTGTTGATCTACCAGGACCACTGGGGGCAGGCCGCGCAACTGGCCAGCCAGGTGGGCTTGAGCCCCGAGCAGGTCAGCGAGGCCCAGGCCCGCGCCGAGAAACTCAAGGCTGCCGGCACACCTGCGGCCAAGGACCAGGTCGCGGCGGCCAGCGATGCACCGCCTGTACTAATCAAGTAAGCGCTTGAAGGAGCCGATGATGAAATTCCATTACCTCGCCAGCCTGACGCTGCTGGCCCTGCCCCTGACGGCAATGGCCATCGAACCGGGGCCCTCGTCCAAGGCCCAGGAGGAAACGGAAAACTGGCTGGGGCTGCAAGTCAACGGGCAAGCCGCCTCGCCCACGGTGCAGAGAGCAACGCCCGCCGAACGCGAACTGGCGATGCAGCGTTTGCTGGAAAGCAAAAGATACGCGATCCCCGAAAAGTTCGGCGAAGGCAGCGAAGGCGGAAGCTCGGGTGGCAGCAAATAAACCACAGCCACTGGAGAAATGTGGGGGCGGGCTTGCCCGCAATGGCGATATGTCAGCCGATACATGCCCTGGCTGATCCGACGCTATCGCGGGCAAGCCCGCTCCTAAATGGCTGTACGCAAAGCGTCAGTGTGCCGTCACCCGCTGGCGCAATGCCGAGTTGCTCGGCGACAGTGCCAACGCCAGTTGGGTGCGGTTGTGCATATGGGTCAAGCGCAACACCTGGGACACGTACAGCTTGACCGTGTTCTCGGTAATACCCAGCTCGCAGGCAATCTGGTAGTTGGTCTGGCCCTTGCCCACCAGCCGGGCAACATCCAGTTGCCGGGGTGACAGCTGATTGAAGATCGCCGGCACCTCCAGGACCTCCTCGCTTACCGCCTCACCCTCGGATTGCGGCGCCGGGGCGCGACGGACCTTGTCCAGGTCCTGGTACAAATCGTCGATGGACTCGGAAAGATACTGCAGCTTCTGGTTCAGCTTCCCCAGGTGCAGATTCTTGTGGCGTTCTTCCAGCGCGGCTTCCTGGCGCTGCAACCCCTCCAGCAACTCATTGAGGTTGATGGGCTTCTGGTAGTAATCGGAGATGCCCACGCGCAAGGCCTTGATCACATCCTGCTTGTCGGCCCGACCGGTCAACATAATGGCTTCGAAGGCACGCTGCTTGCCGGCGATTTTCTGCAGGGCCTGCACCAGCTCGATACCGTCCATGTCCGGCATATGCAGATCACACAGCACCAGGCCGATCTGCGGATCGTCACTGAAGCGTTGCACGGCCTGCTGGCTGGACTCACAAGGGACACAGCGATAACCGCTGCTTTCAAGAAATTCGCAAAGCTCCTCCACAATCAGCGGCTGATCGTCGACCACGAGCACTTTTACTGCAGATGTAACTTTGTCCACGCGCTACTCCATGCCTGGCAAGCCAAAGATTGACCTATCGGTTGCGAAGAACCTTCCTACTAGCTTGTATAAATAAACGTAGACGTACTTTCCAACTATGTACATAGCGATACAGAGCGCCCACGACTAATGGAGCCACGCCCAGGCCAGGCTAAAACCCACTAAAAGAAACGGCGCGAAAGGCAGTTTTTTTGACGGGTCCACCACCAGGTAACCCAGGCGCGCTCTAACACCTTGGCTGGCAAGGGGCAGCAGCCGCGGCCCATAGACCAGCCAGGCGACATTGGCTACGCCAGCGCCGATCAGCGACCACAACAGGTAGGTCGAATTCGACGCCAGCGCCAACGCCGCCAGCATCTTCACATCGCCCGCGCCCAGGCGCCCGAGGGCGTAGCCGGGCAAGGTCAACAGCAGGGCCAGGCAGAACGCCCACAGCCCTTGCGCCCTGGAAGTGCCCAGCCACGTGCTGCCGCTCCACAGCAGATAGACCAGTGCCAGCAGCAGCGCACCCAGGGTCAGGCGATTGGCAATCTGCCGCTGGCGAATATCCTGCTGCGCACACACCACCAACCAGACAAATACCACGAGGCCTTGGATCACGTAAAAACCGTCCCTTTTTGCTGATTGATTCTATGCTGATAGCAGGTAGTAGCAGTCAGGGTAGTCGCAGTGATGAAAACCAGCCTCCCTAGAAAGCAAAAAGGCGCCGTCGCTATCGAATTTGCCGCGGTGTTCGTGATTTTTTTTGCCGTGTTCTATGCCATGGTCAGCTACAGCCTGCCACTGTTGCTGCTGCAGTCGTTCAACCAGGCCACCGCCGAGGCCGTGCGCCGCAGCGTGGCACTGGACCCCAGCACCCCCAACTACAATGCAGCGCTCATCCTGCGGGCGACCCAGACCGTGCAAAGCCAATTGCAGTGGATTCCAGCGACCTTCCAGTTCCAGACGGCCCATATCAATCCGACCTACACCGCAGGCGTGCTGACCGTCGAGATCAACTACCCCTCGGCCAACCTGAAGAACGTCCTGCCGTTTATTGTGCTGCCGGGCATTGGCACGGTGCCCCGGCTGCCGACCACGTTGCACGCCCAGTCGAGCCTGCAATTTTGAACTCCGGTGACAAAATCTTCGGCAGGCTGCTCGGCCGCAACAGCGCCCAGGCCCTGGAGACACCCGCCAGCCCACCCGCACAAGGCTTGCACCTGCGCCTGGATCAGCATGGTCATGTGCTGGATATCAGCCGCGCGTTGCACCCACAGTTAGCCCGCCACCTTAGTGCCCAGGCTCACCCGTTGTTGCGCGACCTGCTGTGCCTGCCTGGCGCCCTGAGCATCGAAGGCACCCCTGCCGACTGGCAGCGGCACAGCCTGGACCTGGATTTCCAGGGCGCCGCCGAGACCATCCTGCATACCCGTGGCTGGATCGAACCGGATAGCGACGGCTGGATCCTGCGCCTGCTGGATATCAGCGACCTGCTGAGGGGCCGGCAATTGGCCCAGCAGCGCGAGCAGAACCATCTGCTCGCCAGCCAGATGAGCGAACAACTGCGCGTGTGCAGCCTGTCGCGCCTGCCGCAAGTGTTCAGCGAGCACCTGCGCAGCCTGACCCAGCGCTGGCGTATCCCTTGCGCGGCGATGGTGCTGCTCGACCAGCAGGATCAGGACTGGCTGGTCTACAGCAGCTACAGCGCCCATGACGCGCCGCAACTGTGGGCGCCTGGGCAGCGCCTGGGCACCTGCCTGGACAGCCTCAACGGCAACACCCCGCTAAGCCTGAAAACCCTTCAGGGCCGCAGCGAGCACCCGCGCCTGCACAGCGTGTTTGGCAATGCCGAGGGCCTGCTGGTGCCGTACCGCGATAGTCAGGGGGTCGCCGCGTGGTTGCTGTGCGGGTTCTACAGCGGCCACGCCGACGTCAGCGAGCGTGACTGGCTGAACCTCACCGCCGCCCTCGCCGCGCCCTTGCTCAGCCGCCTGCGCGAGCAGCGCCATCACCAACAACTGGAGCGGGTGGAAGCCCTGCAAGGCCTGCTCGGCACCGGCTGGTGGGAACTGCTGGCCAACGGTGAAGAGATCCTGCTGGCCCCCCAACTGATGCGCAGCCTGAGCCCGGAAGATGCACCGACCAAACAGGTGCTGGCCAACTGGCTGGAACTGATCCACCCCGCCGACCGCCAGGAACTCAACAGCCGCCTGCAAGACCTGCAAAGCCTGGGCAAACCTTTGCTCGCCAGCGTGCGCCTGCTGCGCAGCGACGCCAAACAGAACCCCATCTGGTACCGCGTCCAGGGCCAGGTGCTGGGCGCCGGCGAGCAGCGGCGCTGGATCGGCTTCATGCTCGACATCAGCGACATCAAGAACCAGCAACTGCAGGCCGCCGCCGCCCATGCCCGCCTGGACAACCTGATCGCCAGCTCCCCGGCGGTGATCTACGTGCAGCGCTACGTCAACGGCGCGCTGCACCCGGCATTTTTCAGCGACAGCCTGCTGCCGCTGCTGGGCTGGACCCTGGCCGAATGCACCCACGACACCTCCGTGGAATGGGTGCACCCCGAAGACCGCGACCTGTACTTCGAACGCACCCGGCAATTGCTACGCGAAGGCAACGTGCGCAGCCGCTACCGCGTACGCGATCGCCAGGGCAACTACCACTGGCTGCTGGACGAAGCCAAGCTGCTGCGCGACGACCTGGGCTTGCCGGTGGAAGCCGTCGGCCTGTGGCTGGACGTCACCGAAGCCACCCTGGCGGCGCAACAGATCAAGGACAGCGAAGAGCGCTACCGCCTCCTCGTCGAAGACTCGCCGGCGATGATCTGTCGCTACCGCCCGGACCTGACCCTGACCTTCGGCAACACGCCCCTGGCCAACTACCTGGAATGCACGCCCGCCCAATTGCCGGGGATCAACCTGGGCCACTGGTTATCGGACGAACAGCGCAACGCCTTTGTAAAACGCATCGGCCAACTGAGCCCGGAATTCCCGGTCAGCACCGCCGAAATCAGCCTGCAACTGCCGGGACGCGAACATGCGTGGTGGGTCTGGTCTGACCGTGGTGTGTTCGACGAGCACGGCCAGTTGCAGGAAATCCAGGCCGTGGGCCGCGACAACACCGAAGTGCGCCGCTCCCAGCAACAACTGACCCAAAGCGCGAAAATGGCCACCCTCGGCGAGATGGCCACCGGCCTGGCCCATGAGATCAACCAGCCGCTGAACGTCATGCGTATGGCCATCGCCAACGTGCTCAAGCGCCTGGGCAACGGCGACGTGCAACTCGACTACCTGACGGAAAAACTCCAGCGCATCGATGCACAGGTCCAGCGTGCGGCCAGGGTGGTGGACCACATGCGCGTGTTCGGCCGCCGCTCGGAGGTCGAGCAACAGCCCTTCGACCCGGCCCAGGCGGTGGAAGGTACGCAATCACTGCTGGGCGAAGGCCTGCGCGGTAAAGGTGTGGATCTGCGCATCACGCCCATGGACTTCAAGGTGCAGGTCAACGGCCATGTCGACCAACTGGAGCAAGTACTGATCAACCTGATGGTCAACGCCCGCGATGCGCTGATGGCGCGACACGAAAAAAACCACGATTTTCGCCCATGGATCGCCCTGTATAGCGAACACGACAGCCGCCATGTGCGCATCTGGGTCGAAGACAATGGCGGCGGCATTGATGCACGGCTGCTGGAGCGGATTTTCGAGCCCTTTTTCACCACCAAACCGATTGGCGTCGGCACCGGGCTGGGGTTATCGGTGAGCTACGGCATTGTGGAAAACATGGGCGGACGCCTGAGCGTCGCCAACAGTGAACATGGGGCGCGGTTTTGCGTGGAGTTGCCGGTGGTGGGTGGGGGGTTAGATGACTAGGTAGGCGCGGCCTGATTGACAACTCAGGTTGGCACCTACATCCACTTTGTTCAGGTCGACGCCCAAGGCTAGTAATAGGGTGTTGATCAGCGAGTCCAGCAACGGTGTCAGTGTGGTTTTGATGGTATTGATCAACAGGGAAGTTACGCTGTTAAACACGGTTCCAAGACCACCAATGATATTACCTAGTAAGTTTTCATTTCCGGGCTGTGGGCCGTACATATTTAGAACAAGACCCGCTGCCGTCCCCTTGGCCGGGTCCGTGAGCCCGCTGACGATATTGCTAGTGGTGTAAGCGTAATAAAACGGTGGCTGCGAAATTTCCGGCAAATCGGGGGACAGGTATGTATGGGCAAGGTTTTTACTCCCACCCACATCAATGTTGGCAGATAACCCAATACCACCCCCTACGGAGGGAACACGGGCGTTGCAGTCGTTGAATATCAAAAAGCGGCGGCATGACTCGGTACCGATATCCACGACCTTCAATGGTTTCACAACCATCTGGGGCGGAGTTTGACTGCTGCCGAAAATGCTGGACAAGCCATCAACCTGACCCAATTTCAGATTGACCAGCGAGGTATTGGTGCTGGTTGTCAGGCTTTTATTGGTAGGACTTGCGCAACTGTAGGCTGTCACCCAACTACTGGCACTGGCGGCTTCCACCGCAATATCCACACGGACAGGCGGAGGCAGAATCTGCAGGCTGGGCGAAGTACACAGTGCTCCCAAGCCACACGTCAGCGCATTGATCACGCCCACAACATCCAGCTGTAGCAGTGCACCCACCGTATTTGCCAGCGGTCCTGCCAATCCAGTCACCCCGTTCACCAGATCCAGGACTGTGTTCATTACGGGCAAGTTGACCGAGAGCAGAACCCGCAATTGAGACGTGCGCACATAGATGCGATTCGGACCGGTTTCAGGATTATGCCCCGCTGCTACAGCTTTGGCTGGATTGCCGACCGCAGATAATTGAGGCGGCTGTAAAACCTGAACGGTCGCAGTGATTTGCGCCACTCCAGGCACGTTGATCGGAACACTCGCCAGCAGGCCATTTTTCTTGTTGGCCAGTTGCACAAAACCTTCGATCAGATCAAACACCCGCATGTTCACTGCCAGAGACGCCACATCCGTGCCACTTGCAATCTGCAGAATATCGCCCAACACCACTTGAGTGGCACCGGCCGCCGTCTTGAGCGCGTTCAAGCCGACAATCGTCACATCTGTGGCCAATGTGTTGGTGGGGTCCAATACATTGATTGCACTTTGAATGAGCTGACCAACACCGACGGTATTGCCAAGAACTTCGGTATAGCCGACCGCTGTCAGGCCCAGGTCGAGCTTTAGCCGGTCCAGGTAACTCAGTAGAGAGATATTGGTATTAACTAAACCATTCCACCCGGCCACCGACAGGTTCAGGCCACCGCCCAACAACCCTCCGAACAGAGCATTGAGAGTGGAAGCCTTGTTGGCTGTATCGACAACGACTGCCGTGCTGCGGATTGTGAGTGCCGCCACCGGAGTCGCCAGCGCCGCAACGGCCGTCGCGCTCAATGTCGTATTAGCGTTATACGTACCGCTGAACAACCTCCAGACCCCGTTGGCGATACCGGTGGTCACCGTGCGGGTAGCAACGACGCGGATGGCTTCATTCTTGGTGGCATCTGCAGTAAAGACACGGATATTGGCCGCATTGGTCAGCAACGTCCCACACGTCACCGCCAATGCGCGGCTGCTGTCGTTGGCGACAACGGTGAAGCCGTTACGGGTGGCATTCTGCTTGGCGTAATCGACGGCGGTGGTGCTGCCTGAACACTGCCCGCCACGATTGGCGGCTTCCAGGGCGGCAGTGTCGGCGACGGCCTGCAGCTTGCGCTTTTCCAGGTACAGGCGGCCGCTATCGACCACCAGCAACAGAAACACCAGGGCCAAGGCCAGGGTGCCGGCGAACACCAGACCGATTGCGCCACGCTGGCCAGAACGAAGTCGGGGAGACATCGAGCACTCCTTTGCCGGCGAACTGCCGAGCGCTTACTCTCCTGTAGTCAACAGCAGTGTAGACAAGGCTTGGCAGGTGCGCTGGCAAGTCGCCACTTTGGCGACTGACGGAAATAAACAGCGCCTGATGCTGGCTTGTCGGGCCGCCGTATTGTTGCGATGCGGGCACCTCAGTGGATCGGGTGTAAGGAGGCGATCCCATCGCAGCCTCGGTGTACCTGTTAAACCGCAGCGCCCGCATCGCAGTGATGCAGCGGCCCTACACGGACCGAGTACAACTTAGCGTGGCGGATAGTTGGACAGCACCTTGGTCACTGTCGCCCGGATCGCCGCACTGCGGTCCTGGGGGCTGGGCGAGTTGCTCATCATCTGTTCGTCGCTGCCGCGCCACACCAGCTTGCCGTCCTTGCCGTCGAGCAAGTCGATCTGGAGGGTCGCGACCTTGTAGGTGACGTTGCGGGTTTCGTTGTACATCGGTGCGCCCCAGTAGCCATTCCACGGGCCGCCCCAGGCGCCGCCGTAGTTGGTGGTGACTTGCTGCTGGCGGTCTTCGACGATCAGGTAGGCCTGCACGTTCAGGTCTGCCTTGGCCCCGGGGGCTGCCGGGCGCAAGCCGCGCTGGTCGAGCTGATCGGCCACCGCCTGGCGGATGCGCTGCTCGGTCAGGTCGCTCTTGATCCGCGGATCGTCAGGGCGGTACTGCAACGCCGGGTCTTTCCAGGCCCAGCTGCGGTAGGCGGCAAAGTCGCGGCTGGCGTCAAAATCGTGATTGACCTGATGAGTCTGGCAACCGCCCAGCAGCACGGCAAAAGCGAGCAACGCGATACGACGCAACATGGTAGTTCTCCAAAGGGCAAACCGAGCCTGAAATGAGAATAGCTGTTAACTGGGAGGATACGCCGTCATGGCCTTCTGCACAGCCTGGCGCAAGGCATCGCCGCGTTCACTCAGGCTGCCCTGGCTGCCCGTTTCGGCGCTGGCGCTCCATACCGCCTGGCCCGTGCGGGCGTCGAACAGGTTGACGCGCACCACCACGACTTGCACTTCATAGGTGCGCACGATCGGCACCGAGTTGTACATGCCGTAGCCGTTGCCATAGCGGTTGTAGCCACCGTAGCCGTAGCCATAATCGTCCTGCACCTGGCGCAGGCGTTTTTCCAGATGCACATCGGCGCTGACCAGCAAGTCCGGCGCGCGCTGGTCATGCACCGGCCGCAGGCCACGCTGGTCAAGGGCACCGCTGACGGCTTCGGCGATCTGCGCAGGATCTGCCCAGGCCGAGCCGGCCGGCAACTGGCCGTTGCGCCAGGCCCAATTGCGATAGGCACCGTAGTCACGCACCGGCGCCGGGTAGGCGCTGGCATCAAAGGTGTTGGCCGCCTGGGCAGGCGCCGGCGGCATGGGCTTGGAGGCCGCCACATACGGGTTGTTGCTGGAGCAGGCCCCCAGCCCCAGGCACAGCAGGATCAATGCACAGCGCTTCATTTCGATCTCCGCAGACTGGGCCGCTTAAACCGGACGGCAGATCCAGTGCAAATAACGCCCAAGTCCGGCAAAGCTTGGGTGACGACGGTGAGCGAGTTCCATCTCCAACAAGTCCTGCAAATCGGCGCGGGCCTGGAATTCCACCGGCATATAGTCGTGGAAGACCCGCACCCCGCTCTGGCTTTCGACCTGCCACAGGCCTTCAAGTTGCGCCGCCAGTTCCCGTGGGTCCAGGGGCTGTTGCGGGGTCAGGCTCTGTTTTTCGCCGGCCATGTCATTTTTGCGCATCTTGCGAAAGTGGCCCTTGAGCAAGTTGCGGTAAATCAGCGCATCACGGTTATAGAACGCCAGGGACAACCAGCCACCCGGCGCCGTCAACTGGTGCAGCACCGGCAGGATCGCATGGGGTTCGGCCAGCCATTCCAGCACGGCGTGGCACAGCACCAGGTCGTAGGGCTCGGTGAGCTGACCCAACAGGTCCTGCCAGGGCGCCTGGATGAACGTTGCACTCTGCCCCGCTGCGGCGAACCGCTGGCGGGCGCCTTCGAGCATCGGCTCGGCGGGCTCGGCCAAGGTC
>LNAP01005085.1_pt1 | contig 11801 bp, 7 predicted proteins | sample 602601 | NCBI WGS metagenome assembly LNAP01 (sample SAMN02440304, study PRJNA202911) | soil metagenome | biome: Subtropical and temperate rainforests or woodlands; isolation source: soil samples (1 kg each in a 20% v/v slurry with milli Q water) were... ... | reverse complement strand
GACAAGCGGCCCCCGACTGGTTATCATGGCGGCGTTTCTTTGCGGACTGCCACCATGGTTGATTCTTACGACGACTCCCTCGATGGGGAGAAAAGCAAATCCCAGGTCAAACGCGAGCTGCATGCTCTGGTTGACCTCGGCGAGCGCCTTACAACACTCAAGCCCGACTTGCTGAACAAACTGCCGTTGACCGACGCTCTGCGCCGGGCCCTGGCGGATGCGCCCAAGCATGTCGCCCATATCGCGCGTAAACGCCACCTGCAATTCATCGGCAAGCTGATGCGCGATCAGGACACCAGCGCGATCCTGGTGCTGCTGGACCAGCTCGACGCCTCGACTCGCCAGTACAACGAACGTTTCCATGGCCTGGAGCGCTGGCGCGATCGCTTGATCGCCGGCGATGACGCGGTCCTGGAGAAGTTCGTCGTGGACTATCCGGAAGCGGATCGTCAGCAGCTGCGTTCCCTGATCCGTCAGGCCCAGCATGAGGTGGCCCATAACAAGCCGCCTGCCTCCAGCCGTAAAATCTTCAAATACATCCGCGAGCTGGACGAGACTCAACGCGGCCTGCGCTGAGCCTCGATCCGGGTGGGTTGCCCTGCAACTCACCCGCCGCTTCACGCCTCAAGCGCCCGTGCCACCCACGGTGATCGCATCGATCTTCAAGGTCGGCTGGCCGACACCCACCGGCACCGACTGCCCATCCTTGCCACATGTCCCCACGCCACTGTCCAGCGCCAGGTCGTTACCGACCATCGACACCCGGCTCATGGCTTCCGGCCCGTTGCCGATCAGGGTCGCGCCTTTGACCGGGGCGGTGATCTTGCCGTCTTCGATCAGATACGCCTCACTGGTGGAAAACACGAACTTGCCACTGGTGATGTCCACCTGACCGCCACCCAGGTTGGCGCAGTAGATGCCTTTTTTCACCGAGGCGATGATTTCCGCCGGATCGCTTTCGCCACCCAGCATGTAGGTGTTGGTCATGCGCGGCATCGGCAGGTGCGCATAGGATTCGCGACGACCGTTGCCGGTACGGGCCACGCCCATCAGGCGGGCATTGAGCTTGTCCTGCATGTAGCCCTTGAGCACGCCGTTCTCGATCAAGGTGGTGCATTCGGTCGGGGTGCCTTCGTCGTCGATACTCAACGAACCACGTCGCCCGGCCAGGGTGCCATCGTCGACGATGGTGCAGAGTTTCGAGGCGACCATTTCGCCCATGCGGCCGCTGTAGGCCGAGCTGCCCTTGCGGTTGAAATCGCCTTCCAGGCCGTGACCCACCGCTTCGTGCAGCAGCACGCCGGACCAGCCGGAACCCAGTACCACCGGCAGGGTGCCTGCTGGCGCGGGGATGGCTTCCAGGTTGACCAGGGCCTGGCGCAACGCCTCACGGGCGTAGCCCATGGCGCGGTCCTCACTGAGGAAATAACGGTAATCGGTACGCCCGCCGCCGCCATGACCGCCACGCTCGCGGCGGCCGTTCTGCTCGACGATCACGCTGACGTTGAAGCGCACCAAAGGCCGCACATCCGCCGCCAGGCCGCCATCGGTGGAGGCCACGAGAATGCGTTCCCAGACCCCGGCCATGCTGACGCTGACCTGCTGGATGCGTGGGTCTAGAGCGCGGGTCGCGGCGTCGACACGCTTGAGCAGCTCGACCTTTTCCGCGCGACTGATGACTTCCAGGGGGTTGTCCGGCGCATACAGCTGGGCCACGTCCTGGGTGGTAAAGGCCTGCACGGTGCCGTTCTGCCCGGCACGGGAAATCGAGCGCGCGGCCCGGGCAGCCAGGCCAAGCGCTTCGAGGGTGATGGCATTGCTGTAGGCAAAACCGGTTTTCTCACCCGACTGCGCCCGCACGCCAACGCCCTGGTCCAGATTGAAGCTGCCTTCCTTGACGATGCCGTCTTCCAGCGACCAGGACTCGGAAATCTGCCCCTGGAAATACAGGTCGGCGGCATCGATGCCCGGGCCGGCCAGATCGCCGAGCACGCCCTGCAGGCTTTCCAGGGTCACGCCGCCGGGCGCCAGAAGGTGTTCACTGACTGAAGATAAAAACCCGCTCATATGCTTTACGCCTTAAATTCGTCGTTCTTAAGCAAGTCGCTGCGCGCCTTGCGAGAAAAAGCGCCGGTGACTGGCCACCGGCATGCGCGCCCGGATGGACGCCTGTTCGCTGCTGTCGCGCTCGGCCAGCAGCACGGCCTCGCCTTGATCCTGTTGCGCCAGCACCCGGCCCCAGGGGTCGACGATGGCCGCATGGCCGAAGGTCTCCCGGGGTCCCGGATGAATGCCGCCCTGCGCCGCCGCCAGCAGGTAACACTGGGTTTCGATGGCCCGGGCGCGGACCAATACGTCCCAATGCGCCGCGCCGGTCACGGCGGTGAACGCCGAAGGAGCGCTGATCAGTTCCGCCCCGGCGGCTCGCAATTCGCTGTACAGCTCGGGGAAACGCAGGTCGTAGCACACGGTCAGGCCAACCCGGCCCACCGGCGTATCCGCCACCACCACCTGCTCTCCATGAGCATAGTCATCCGACTCCCGGTAACGGCCGCGATTGTCGGCCACGTCCACGTCGAACAGATGCAGCTTGTCGTAGCGCGCCACTTGCTCGCCGTGCTCGTCGATCAACAGCGAACAGGCACGGGCCTTGGCCTCCGGCTGGTCCACCGGGGGCAGCGGCAAGGTGCCGGCCACTATCCATAACTTGAGGTCGCGGGCGGTCTGTTTCAACCAGGGCAGGATCGGACCTTCGCCCCGGGCCTCGGCACGACCGATGGCCGCCGCGTCGCGGCGTCCCATGGCGGCGAAGTTTTCCGGCAGTACAGCCAGCTGCGCACCGCCGGCAGCCGCCTGTTCCAGCAGGCTGCGCGCCTGCTGCAAATTAGCCAGCACGTCGCTCTGGCTGACCATTTGAATCACCGCAAGAGACATGGCGCACTCCAGGTTGGATATGTGGCCATGCTACTCCATAGGCCCGGGCCGCGGTTTTTCAAAAAGGCTTGTCGAAGGTGATTTTCGGGTCCTTCCAGGGCCCTTTGACGCTGTACTGGACGCTGGCGAAGCGCGACACCCGGTCGCCGATCAGCTTGTCGATCAGGAACAGCGCACCGCCGACCGCCGGCGCACCGACGATCAGCGCGGCGATCGGCAGGTTGTTGGTCACCGGCAGCGTCACCAGCAGCTTCGAGTCCACCTGGTCGGCCACCAGGTCCAGGGTGCCATTGAGCTCCAGGTTGCTCGACGGCCCGGTCAGGGTGATGGGTTCGCGGGTCACGTAGACGCCGTTGCTGGCCACCAGCAAACCCTTGACCCGGTCGTAGCTCAGGCCCTTGCCGAACAGGTCGGAGAAGTCCAGGCGCAGGCGCCGGCCGATGGAGTTGAAGTTCAGCAGGCCGAAGACCCGCAGGGCCTGCGCCCCGCCTTCGACTTCCACGAACTGGCCTTTGCGCAGGGTCGCATCCAGGCTGCCCGAGAACCGCTTGAGCCCGACCCAGGCCGGCGACCCGGGCCAGCGCCCGTCCACATCCATATGGAATTCTTCGCTGGTCACGGTCGGCGCAAAGCCCCAGCCCTTGAGCACGTCCGCCAGGTTCTTGCCGCCCAGGCGGCCCTTGTACCAGCTGGTGGCCGCGCCGGGTTCGCCTTCCCAGCCGCCGGCGCCTTGCAGGACCATGCCCTTGAGGCCCAGGTCGAGGCTGTTGAAGGCCATGCCCTTGGCGGTCGGGCGCACTTTCAGCGACCAGGCGCCGATCAGGTCGTTGCCCTGGTACAGCTGATTGATCGAGAGATCCAGCGCCGGGACTTTCTTCGGGTCGACCGAGGCCAGCGGGTCCGGTGCGTTCTCGTCGGCCTGCACCGTCGGATCGGCGGCTGGCAGGCGCACGTACTGCAGATTGACCGCCATCGGCGCGGCCTTGGCATCGGGAATCGCCACGTTGCCCTTGGCCTGCTGGCTGTCGAGCTGCAGGGCCCAGGAGGATGGCTTGCGCGTCAACTGCACACGGGCCTCATCCAGGGTTGTGCCAAAACCGCTGAGCTTGCCGACCCGGAAGTCGGCGCCACTGAGCAGTTGCTTGGCGCTACCGCCCGCGTCCTGCCCGGCATAGCGATCGACCAGCGCCTTCCACGGCTCCACATCCAGTTCCGACAGCACACCGCGCACCCGCAGGCCCTTGCCCCCCGGCAACACGGCGTCGCCCTCGCCGAGGAACAACTCGCCACGGCCATCGGCAAAATTGCCGCTCGGCGCAGCGAAGGTAAAGTTGGCCAGATCGCCGTAATCGAACCAGTAACGCCGCTCGGCGCCCTGCAAGGTCATGCGCAATACACTGTCACGCCCCTGGCTGGCCGCTATGCCGAAAGGCGCGGGCAAGTCGACGGCAACCCCCTTGAGGCTGGAACTGACCATCAGTTGGCTGTCCGCACCGTCGAGGTTGAGCTGCAGCTGGTAGGGAATATCGCCGGAAACCGGCAACGGCTGGTTGTATTTCAGCCACTCCGTGAGCTTATTGACCGACACCTGGCCCTTGGCGACGACCCGGGTATCGAGCTTGCCGGGACGGCCATCGGCAAAGATCTGCGCGGTCACCGGGCGCTCGAAGGCCTGGGCGCTGATGCCCTGGCCGCTCAAGCCTTTGCTGCTGTCGAAACGGAAATCGCCCTTGAGCTGGCTCAACTCCAACTCCGGTTCGCTCAACTTGAGCCGTGCCTTGTTGGTCTTGAAGTCCACCAGCACCTTCGGCTCTTCGCCCTTGACCAGCGGGATATCCAGCTTCAGCTTGCCCTGCAGGTCGCCCTCGCCCTGCCAGCCGGCAAAGGTCGGGCCCGTGCCAATCGGCGCTTCCTGAAGAATTTTCAGACCATCACCCAGACCGCCGGCGAACTCGCCGTCGATAAACATGTGGGTGCTTTGCCCTGCGGGCACATGGGGAATATCGACGTAGACGTCACTCACCTGGGTGTCGAGCAACTGGCCCTTGCTGGCCAGGATGCGCACACCGCTGTCCTCGATGAACACATCGCCGCTGACCTTGCCAATATGCGGCCAGCCCGGCTGGAAGGCCAGCTCGGCATCGTGCACCTTGAAGAACAGGCTGATGCTGCGCGCGGTGTCGGCCGCGCCATGGTTCAGCGAGCCCTGGTACTGGAAGAAGCCTTCATCCACCGCGCCCTTGAGGATCGCCGTGCGCAGCCATTCGTCCAGGGCCGGGCTGAGCACTTCGGGCAGGTACTTGGCGGTATAACGGCCGTCGCCATCGACCAGGCCGACCCGCAGGTCCATATAGTCTTCCTGGGTGTGGTCGAAATGCAGGCGGATCAGGAAGTCGCCGGCGATCTTGCCCTCCTCGCCCAGGACCTTGAGGTACGGCGCGATCAGGGTGAAGCCCTGCTGGTCGAGCTTCCAGGTCAGCCGGGCATTGGCCTGGAGGTACTGCCAGGGCTTGGCGAAGATCGGGTCCAGGTGCAGGACAAAGTCCTTGCTGTCCATGCGCAACTCGCCCTGCCCCAGGTCGCCGCTGATGCTGCCGCTGACGTTACGGGCCGCCGGCGCGCCGTGATAGGCGTTGAACCCGACCTGCTCCAGGTTGGCGGCAAAGCTCAGGCGCTGATCGCCGCTGACCTGCGGTCGGAAGTCGAATAGGATGTTGCGCAGCGCACCCGTGACCTTGAGGTTGTCGATGATGGTCGTGACTTTTTCCGGCAATGGCGCCCAGGCATCCAGGACCGGCGTGAGCGGCGTCAGGTCGAGGCGGTCGGCCTGCAAGTGCCAGAGCTCTTCGGCACTGTTGACGGTACCGGTCTGTTGCAACTGCAGGCGGGACTCCCAGCGCGTCTCGCCGATGTTCATGGCCAGCGAGTCGAAGGCGACGCTGAGGCCCTGGTCGTTGCGCTGGAAATAGGCATTGAGCGCCAGGTTCTTCACGGTGATTGGTTTGCGCTCGTCATAGGCCCCGCTGACCTGCGGTGCATTCAGGCGCGCGACCAGGCTCTGCAATAAACCATCGCCCCAGCTGAGCCAGAACTCGCCACCGGCCTTGAGCTCGGAGAACTTCCACTGCTGGGTTACGTGCGGCGGCAGCCATTTCGCCCAGTTGCTTTGTGGCAGGCTCAGGTAAGCGTCGACCTGCCCTTCGCGCCAGGCGCTGGCGCGGATTCGCGTGCGCAAGCTGACCGCCAGAGGCTGGCCGTCCGGCAGGGTCAGGCGCGCATCCAGGCGTTGACGGCTGGGGCCGGCACGCAGATTGAGGCCGACGTAGGTCAAGGCAATCGCGGGATGGTCGAGCGGTTGCAGGGTCACCTGACTGTCGAGCACCGACAGCTCACTGACCATCTGCATGCGGTTGAGCAACTGCTCGGGGTCGATAGGCTGGTTATCCCGCACCGGCAGGCCTTCGAGCGCCCAGCGCCCATCCGGACCTTCCTTCAGGCTCAGGTTGAGGCCACTGAACTCAAGATGCTTGATCCGCAGCTGGCGCGCCAGGGCGCTGCCGGGCAGATCGGGCGCCACCCGCACCTGATCCAGGCGCAAGGCATTGGCGCCCTCGCCGACTATCACGTCGCGGGCCAGCAGGATCGGCGAAAAACCGCTCCAGCTGCCTTCCAGCCGGCCGACCTGCACCGGCATGCCCAGGGCTTCCTGAGCCTTGGCCTGGACCTCGGCCTGATATTCAGCCACCAGCGGGGTCAGTTCCCGACCCAGGCTGACGTACAAGGCCGTCAGCACCAGCAGCAATGCACAAAGCCCCAGCCCCCAGCGGGTCAGAGCAGCGAGAAAGCGCATCAGACGCTCCATGTCAGTTGGCCCCCGTGGCAAGAGTCATGCACAAACCGAGGCCAGCTGTATCCGGTAAATGTAAGGTACGCGGACTCAGAGCAGCACCACGTCGTATTGTTCCTGGGAATACATGGTTTCGACCTGAAAACGGATGGTCCGGCCGATAAAAGCCTCCAGTTCCGCGACGTTGCCCGACTCTTCGTCGAGCAGCCGGTCGACCACTTTCTGGTTCGCCAGGACCCGATAACCTTCGGCCTGATAGGCCCGCGCCTCCCGCAGGATTTCCCGGAAGATTTCGTAGCAGATGGTCTCCGGGGTTTTCAGCTTGCCGCGGCCCTGGCAGCTGCTGCAGGGTTCGCACAGCACCTGCTCCAGGCTCTCCCGGGTACGCTTGCGGGTCATCTGCACCAGGCCCAGCTCGGTGATGCCGATGATGTTGGTCTTGGCATGATCGCGCTCCAGCTGTTTTTCCAGGGTGCGCAGCACCTGGCGCTGGTGTTCTTCATCCTCCATGTCGATGAAGTCGATGATGATGATCCCGCCCAGATTGCGCAGGCGCAGCTGGCGGGCAATGGCGGTCGCCGCTTCGAGATTGGTCTTGAAGATGGTTTCTTCGAGGTTGCGGTGACCGACGAAAGCCCCGGTGTTGACGTCGATGGTGCTCATGGCTTCCGCCGGGTCGACCACCAGGTAACCACCGGACTTGAGCGGCACCTTGCGCTCCAGGGCTTTCTGGATTTCGTCTTCGACGCCATACAGGTCGAAGATCGGCCGCTCGCCCGGATAGTGTTCCAGGCGATCGGCGATTTCCGGCATCAGTTCGGCGACGAACTGCGTGGTTTTCTGGAAGGTTTCCCGGGAGTCGATGCGGATCTTCTCGATCTTCGGGCTGACCAGATCGCGCAGCGTCCGCAGGGCCAGGCCCAGGTCTTCGTAAATGACGCTGGGGGCGCCGATGGTCTTGATCTGCGCGCCGATCTGATCCCACAGGCGGCGCAGGTAACGGATGTCCATCATGATTTCGTCGGCGCCCGCGCCCTCGGCGGCGGTACGCAGGATAAAACCACCGGCTTCCTTGATGCCTTCCTGGGCCACGCAATCGCTGACCACCTGTTTCAGGCGCTCACGCTCGGCTTCGTCCTCGATCTTCAGCGAGATGCCGACATGGGCGGTGCGCGGCATGTACACCAGGTAACGCGAAGGGATCGACAACTGAGTAGTCAGGCGCGCGCCCTTGGAGCCGATCGGGTCCTTGGTCACCTGCACCACCAGGCTCTGCCCTTCATGGACCAGGGCGCCGATGCTTTCCACCGCCGGCCCTTCGCGCAGGGAGATTTCCGATGCATGAATGAACGCCGCGCGATCCAGGCCGATATCGACGAACGCCGCCTGCATGCCGGGCAGAACCCGAACCACCTTGCCTTTATAGATATTGCCGACAATTCCGCGACGCTGGGTACGCTCGACATGGACTTCTTGCAGCACACCGTTTTCGACCACCGCCACGCGCGACTCCATCGGCGTGATGTTGATCAGAATCTCTTCACTCATGGCAGGGTCTCGTTCAGGCATATTCACTATGGATGGCCGCATCAGCAGGTACGGCGCTTAGCGCACTGCAAGGTTTTGCCAACAGGGTATGCCGAAATGGCCAAGTAGTTCTGCGGTTTCGCATACCGGCAAGCCGACGACAGCGGAATAACTGCCATTGAGCCCTGCCACGAATATCGCCGCAAGTCCCTGGATGCCATAGCCGCCGGCCTTGTCACAGGGCTCGCCGCTGGCCCAGTAGCGGGCTGCCTCGTCATCGCCGATCGCCCGGAAGCGCACCAGGCTGCGCACCACCCGCGACTCGCAGCGCTGGCCATCGAGCACGGCAATGGCGGTCAGCACTTCATGTTCGCGATCCGACAGGGCCATGAGCATCGACTGCGCATCGGCCTGGTCCAGGGGCTTGCCAAGAATTCGCCCATCCAGGACCACCGCGGTGTCGGCGCCCAGGACACAGGCCGCAGACGGGTCATCGGCGATCAGCGCATACCCGGCCGCCGCCTTGTCGCGCGCCAGGCGCTCGACATAGGCCACCGGGCTTTCATCGGGGAAAGGAGTTTCGTCGATATCCGCGCTGATGGCGGTAAAAGGCACGCCGATCTGCGTGAGCAGTTCCCGTCGACGGGGCGAGCCTGAGGCGAGGTAAAGCGATTTCATCAAGACATCTCCCTGTCGAGGTACGGGCAAATGCCTGACCGAATCAGTTGATTTTGAAACGTCGGCGCAACCCGCGCAAACCGAAGCTGACCCAAGGCCAGAGCAAGGCACTGACCAATGCCGGCAGAACCAGCGCAAGGGTCGGTTGACGGTTGCCGGTCAAGGCGCTGAGCCACAGCTGGACCAGTTGCGCCAGGCCGAAGATCACCAGGATCACCAGGCTTTGCTGCCACATCGGGAACATGCGCAAGCGTTGTTGCAACGACAGCACCAGGAAAGTGATCAGGGTCAGGATCAGCGCGTTCTGCCCCAGCAATGTGCCGTACAGCACATCCTCGGCCAGCCCCAGGCACCAGGCCGTGACCATGCCGACCTTATGCGGCAGGGCCAGGGCCCAGAACGCCAGCAGCAAGGCCAGCCAGAGCGGGCGCAGGATTTCCATGAATTGCGGCAAGGGGGACACGCTGAGCAGCATGCCGATGGCGAAGGTCAGCCAGACCATCCAGCCGTTTCGGGACATTATTCTCTTCCTCCCGTGGAGGCCGGGGCCGCGGCAGGCGGCTTGGGCGCGGCGGATCTGGTGACGGCTGGCTTGACCGGAGCCGGATGGGCCACGGGCTTGACCGGGGTCGTGGCGGCTGGTGTCGCGGGGGCTACAGCCGGAGCAGTTGGAGCGGTCGCGGCCGCTGGCGTCGCGGGCACGACAGGTTTGGGCACCGTGGCCGGAATCACTGGAGTGACAGCACCGCCCTGCTGATCCTGCGCTTCCTGAGCCTGGGCGGCGTCGTTGGCACGCTCTTCGGCGGTGCGGTTATCGCTGAACACCAGCAGCAGGTAACGGCTGCGGTTCAAGGCGGCCGTCGGCACGGCGCGCACTATGGCAAATGGCTGGCCGGAGTCATGGATCACTTCCTTGACCGTCGCCACCGGGTAACCCGCCGGGAAACGCTGGCCCAGGCCGGAGCTGACCAGCAGGTCGCCTTCCTTGATGTCCGCGGTGTCGGCCACGTGACGCAGCTCAAGGCGCTCCGGGTTGCCGGTGCCGCTGGCAATCGCCCGCAGACCGTTGCGGTTTACCTGGACAGGAATGCTGTGGGTGGTGTCGGTGAGCAGCAGCACGCGGGAGGTGTAAGGCATCAGTTCGACCACCTGCCCCATCAGGCCGCGGGCATCGAGCACCGGTTGCCCGAGCACCACGCCGTCGCGCTCACCCTTGTTGATGATGATGCGATGGGTGAAGGGGTTGGGGTCCATGCCGATCAGCTCGGCCACTTCGACCTTCTCATTGACCAGCGCGGAAGAGTTGAGCAACTCGCGCAGGCGAACGTTCTGTTCGGTCAAGGCGGCGAGCTTTTGCATGCGGCCCTGGAGCAACAGGTTTTCGGTCTGGAGTTTTTCGTTTTCGGCGACCAGCTCGGTGCGGCTGCCAAACTGACTGGCCACACCCTGCCATAGCCGTTGCGGCAGGTCGGTGATCCAGTAGGACTGCATCAGCACCAGCGACATTTGGCTACGCACTGGCTTGAGCAGTGTGAAGCGGGCATCGACCACCATCAGCGCGACCGATAGCACGACCAGCACCAACAGGCGTACGCCCAGTGAGGGGCCTTTGGCGAAAAGCGGTTTAATAAGCCGCTCCTCCCAGGCAAATGTTCTCTTTATTCATACGGCTTCAAACCGGCCTGGAGCAGAATGACAGAAGATAAACGCCAACAGGCAGCACTGCAAAGTGCTGCCTGCGAGCGGAACACATGGATGCACCCGGTGCGATTACTCGCTGGAGAGCAGGTCCATGGTGTGTTTGTCCATCATTTCCAATGCACGGCCACCGCCGCGGGCTACGCAGGTCAGCGGGTCTTCGGCGACGATCACCGGCAGACCGGTTTCCTGGGCCAGCAACTTGTCCAGGTCGCGCAGCAGGGCGCCACCACCGGTCAGCACCAGGCCACGCTCGGCGATGTCCGAAGCCAGTTCCGGAGGCGATTGCTCCAGCGCGCTTTTCACGGCCTGAACGATGGTTGCCAGGGACTCTTGCAGAGCTTCCAGCACTTCATTGGAGTTCAGGGTGAATGCGCGTGGCACGCCTTCGGCCAGGTTACGGCCACGAACGTCGACTTCACGGACTTCGCCGCCCGGGTAGGCAGTACCGATTTCCTGCTTGATGCGCTCGGCGGTGGATTCGCCGATCAGGCTGCCGTAGTTGCGACGCACGTAGGTGATGATCGCTTCGTCGAAACGGTCGCCGCCGACACGTACGGATTCGGCGTACACCACACCGTTCAGGGAGATCAGGGCGATCTCGGTGGTACCGCCACCGATATCCACGACCATCGAACCGCGGGCTTCTTCGACCGGCAGGCCGGCACCGATCGCGGCCGCCATCGGCTCCTCGATCAGGAACACTTCACGGGCACCGGCACCGAGGGCCGATTCACGGATGGCACGACGCTCAACCTGGGTGGACTTGCATGGAACGCAGATCAGCACACGAGGGCTGGGCTGCAGAAAACTGTTTTCGTGAACCTTGTTGATAAAGTATTGCAGCATCTTTTCGCAGACACTGAAGTCGGCGATCACGCCGTCCTTCATCGGACGAATGGCAGCAATGTTGCCCGGAGTACGACCGAGCATGCGCTTGGCTTCGGTACCGACAGCCACGACACTTTTCTGATTACCGTGGGTCCGAATGGCCACAACCGATGGTTCATTCAGGACAATACCGCGCTCGCGCACGTAAATAAGGGTGTTGGCAGTGCCCAGGTCAATGGAAAGATCGCTGGAAAACATGCCACGCAGTTTCTTGAACATGGGAAAG
>LNAP01005083.1_pt1 | contig 11804 bp, 11 predicted proteins | sample 602601 | NCBI WGS metagenome assembly LNAP01 (sample SAMN02440304, study PRJNA202911) | soil metagenome | biome: Subtropical and temperate rainforests or woodlands; isolation source: soil samples (1 kg each in a 20% v/v slurry with milli Q water) were... ... | reverse complement strand
CACGCATCGCCATCACACCCGAGTCGTCATAATCCGACCGTCCTGCCTGGGGGAATTTGGGGTGGCCAAGGGTGGGGGAATTTGACCTGGCCATCGGGGTGGGTCTGTTCTTTTCCTTCGAACCAGCTGACACGAACGACAGGCATTTCAATACTCCTTGGGTTGATAGACAGTTCAATGGTGATCGGCGTTTCGTGCACCAATCATTGCCGCAATCGTATAGTTGAATTTTGATTCCATGTTTAATCAGAATTACAATCAAAGTTTCCTCAGGGGAAACAATGAACGAGCTTGATGCTTTCACGGGCGTATCTGTGTTTGTGGCTGTAGCCCGGGCCGGTACCTTCTCGAAGGCTGGTGAGCGCCTGGGTCTGACCAAGTCCGCTATTGCGAAGTCGATCACGCGTTTGGAAACCCGGCTGGGGTTCAAACTTTTTCATCGCACCACCAGACTGACCCGCCTGACCTCTGATGGAGAGGCCTACCTAGCTGCCTGCCTGGCGGCGCTCGATGAGGTCATTGCGGCGCAGACAGCGCTGTCCTCCAGCAGCAAAGTGCTGAGCGGGCGTATCCACATCGATATGCCCACGGGCTTTGGAAGACGTATCCTGCTGCCCGCGCTTTGCGAGATTGTGCGACCACATCCAGGCATCAGCCTGATCCTGACCTTCACAGACGCCGTGACTGACCTTCTGCGTGACGACGTAGATCTGGCCATCCGGTTTGGCAAGCTGGCTGACAGCAGCCATCTCGTCGCCCGCCAGCTAAAGAAGCAAAGGCGCGTGATTTGCGCATCCCCCAGCTACCTCAAAGAGTTTGGTGAACCGGCCAATATTGCCGAGGTTGCGGGGCATCGTTGCATCGTGGGCACATTCAATGGTCCACCGCAAACTTGGTCAGTCATGGAAGGCAACTCGGTGATCAGCTACAGCCCCCCTGCCACTCACCTGCTGAGCGACGGGGAAGCGATGGTGGATGCCGCAATTGCAGGTATGGGTCTGGTTCAGTTGCCAGAATTCATGCTCCGTGAACAGGTCGCGTCTGGTCAGCTGACCGAGATCCTTCAGGGCTGGTCTGGCCCGGATGTCGAGGTCCATGCTGTATGGCCCAAGCGGGCGCAGCTTAGTCCTAGATTGCGGTTTGTTGTGGACAAGCTGGTCGAACTTGCGGAGCAAGGCAAGCTCTGCTGAAGCATGCGCAAGCATGCTCAGTCTTTGGACGGTTCGCGGCAGTTGATCCACGCTGCGACCAACTTGATTTCATACGCCTCACGACGGTCGATTTCGGCCAAGGCATGTTCTCCTTATAACACGGCCTGCGAAGGCTTCATCGGTCGCCTGAAAGGCGAACTGTTCTATTCTCGGGACTGAAGGAGCACCACCATCGAGCAGTTCATTGAGGTGGTCGACTCATACATCCGCTGGTACAACTAGAAGCGGATCAAGATCTCTCTGGGAGCCCTCAGCCTTGTCGAATACCGAGAGAGCCTTGGACTCACGACATAAAACCAGTCCAAGTTTTTATCCGCCTCCCCTGGTGGTCAAGATTGGATCTGCTCTAACAGCTGGATTCATATATGCATACGCCACATCGCATCACAACGCCCTCCAGCCATTCGATGTTGGTTCAAACGATTTACTCGCTACTGGAGGGGTGGCCAGCGCCACCGCCGAACAACTCGAAAACCACACCCCGCAGCCACTGATTTGCAGGTTCTCGGTGAACCTTGGCGTGCCAGAAAACGTTGATGGGTGCCTCAGGTAGCTTTACTGGATGAGTGCGTAGCGTAAGGCCGAACGGCTCCTTCAATTTAAGTGCCAAGCGTTCTGGTACTGTTGCCACCAATGCCGTCCCTTGTAGGATGTTCCCTACGCTCACGAAGTGTGGCACGCTTAAGCGCACGATGCGCTCAATGCCAGCCTTTTGGATTAGCTCATCGACCTGGCCGTGACCCGTGCCAGCGGAAACGATCACAAGGTGCTCGGCCGCCTTGTAGTCAGCAAGCGTCAACGTCAGCTTCATCTGGTCTAGTGCATGCCCTTTGCGGAAAAGGCACACATAGCGCTGACGAAACAGCCGACGCTGGAAGAAACCGGCATTCAACTGCGGCAAAAGGCCGATGGCCAAATCCACCTTGCCAGCCTCCATGTCACTGCGCAGGTTGGTCGCATTATTGCGCACGGTGTTAAGTGTCACGCTAGGTGCTTCGCGGCCAAGGCGTTCGATCAGTGCCGGCAGGAAAACAATCTCGCCAATGTCGGTCATGCCGATGGTAAAAGTGCGCTTGAGCGTAGCAGGCTCGAACTGTAAGCGCTGATTCAAGCCGCTGTGGATCATCCCCAAAGCGTAACTAACCGGCTCGGCCAACTGCTCTGCATAAGGCGTAGGCACCATGCCACCTGAGGTTCTCAAGAACAACTCATCGCCAAGAATACGGCGCAACTTGGCAAGCGCATTGCTAACGGCAGGCTGCGTCAGTCCTATGTTTTCTGCGACTTTGGACACTCGCCGCTCGACCATCAGGTGATGAAACAGCACCAGCAGGTTCAGGTCGATTTCGGACAGTTCCATCGCCACCCCTCATTATCAAAAATAATATACTGATGGTATCGTATTGCATACCGTGATTTTTTGGACAAATTTTAAGTAGAGTCCGTATCACCACTTCCCATGGACATCCTCGTTCAGCCGCTCAACCGGATCATTAGAGTCGCACCAGGTGCAAACCTGCTTGAGGCACTGCGAGCAGCACAAGTGCCGATGTCGTACTCCTGCTTGTCCGGGCGATGCGGCATCTGTCGCTGTCGAGTGATCGATGGCGAAGTCTTGGACGGCGGCAGCGAGCAACAGCGCCCCCTTGATGGAATGGACGGTGCTATCTTGGCCTGTCAGACTTACGTGACTAAGCCCTGCACGATCGAAGTGCCCGCTCCTGAGGAAGCGGTAGTGCATCGCGCACGTGTTGCCAAAGCAACTGTTGTTGCCATCGAGTCACTGGCAGTCGACATTCGTCGGCTATTACTCAAGCCGGCCAAACCGATTGCGTTCTCACCAGGCCAGTATGCGCAGGTAATGTTCACACCACTGCACTCGCGTCCATATTCAATGGCGGGTCTTCCGGGTGATGAGGTATTAGAGTTCCATATACAGCTGCTACCCAAAGGCTTAGTCAGTGGCTATGTTGCTGGACAGCTCAAAGTAGGCGACACCGTTAAAGTTAGCGGCCCTCTCGGAGCTGCCTATCTGCGCCAACGGTACACCGGGCCAATACTGTGCGTGGCGGGATGTACAGGGCTAGCACCGATTTTGTCGGTAGTACGGGGGGCGGTGGCTGCTGGCATGCAAAACCCCATCCATCTTTACTTCGGTGTGCGCTCGCCACGCGAGCTTTATGGCCTGCCTTGGCTAGAGCATCTACGCGAACTACACCCCTCGTTGCGCGTACATGTGGTGGTGGCATCAGGTGCTGACACCGCCACGCAACGGCCCGGGCTGGTGACTCAGGCCATTGCGCAAGACCATGCATCGCTGCGTGGCTGGCACGCCTATCTGCGTGGGTCACCACCGATGGTGGAAACCACCACACTGATTGCACTGGGCAAAGGCATAGACCCAGCGCATATCCATGCTGATGCTTTTTACATGCAGGGGGACTGACGATGTTCAGCCCGCGTCGGGCTGAACACTTGGCGCGGCCTTGCGAAAAGCCTCCAGCTGTCCGCATGCTGTTTCCACCGCCTGCACAAGTGGCCAGCGAGAGATATCCACCTGGAAGCGTCGCGCGCTCTCAATCTGCGGCACTAGGTAGACATCAGCTAGCGTGGGGCTGCTACCGAAGCAAAAATCATGACGTCGCGTGTTAGTTGCCAGCAAGGCCTCGATAGCTTCAAAGCCCGCGCTGATCCAAGTACCACACCAGTCATTCACTGCGGTATCATCTGCACCAAATCGATGGCGCAACGCCTCGAGGATGCGGCGGTTGTTCACAGGGTGAATGTCGCAACCGACGAGAGCTGCGATTGCACGCACTTGGGCACGCTCATCAGTATCGGCCGGCAGTAGTGGTGGAGTAGGATAGCGCTCTTCGAGCCACTCGATAATCGCAGGCGATTGCGTCATAAGGTGATCTTCAAATTCGACTACCGGTACCAACTGCTGTGGGTTGATCGCTTTGAAGGCTTCCCCCAGATGCTCCTCACGCCGCAAGTCCACTGCGATCTGCTCGTAGGCAAGTCCCTTCAGGTTCAGCGCGATACGCAGTCGGTGAGAAGTTCCACTGCGAAAGAAAGTGTAGAGTTTCATAATTAATTTGGAGAAGTATTAGTGCGCGTGTCGAATTCGCCAAACGTGCATGAATCAGGTTCGTTAGCCTTATTGAAATCCATGGGGCGCGTATGAATGTTTCGATGCCAAATGCTGTCTGATATTCCTTGCTGACGTCGGCATTGACCTTTCGATGGCTACCTTCAGAGTGTTGAAGGCGTGAACAAGCCAACCGAAGTCTTTCCGTCGACTCCAGAGTGGCTGATCGCCTCACCGACCGCCACGAGGCCCGCAAGTCGTTTGGAGGCTGCCAGCGCCAGGAATCTCTGGGGTGCATTAGCCCGGCGGTCGCCACCGAGCAGAGAGCACACTTGATGTTATCGGTAGCGAAAGAGGTGCAGATGCTTCCAATATGTTGCGAGACTACGCTCAACTGATGATTTCGGTGCGGTAGTTGTGCAACGCATCGAAGATCGGCGCATCGCCGAAGCGGAACAAGTCGAGGTTCGAGGCCTCGAGGGCATTCACAGCAAAGCTCGCCCACGACGGCACGACGAACAAGTCACCACGGGTTACCTGCCAAGTGCGATCACCCACAGTCACGATACCCTCGCCATCGAACACTTGATAAACAGACGAACCGACCTCTCGTGTGGTTTTCGTCTTACCGCCCGCGCGTATACGATGCATCTCGCAGCGCATGGTTGGCAACACATCGCCACCTGTGGTGGGGTTCGTGAAGCGCACAGCTGCGTGGCCGTGACTCAGCGTGCCGGCCTGTCCCTCATCCTCCAACGCAAGTTGATCGGCCAGAGCCCGGTCGGTGTCCACCCAGCGATAAGCGAGTAGTGGCGTAGCAGCCGTAGCCGCTGTACTCGATACAGGTCGCAACCCGGGGTGAGCCCACAGTCGCTCCGAATACGAACGCTCTGCCGTCGTTCGCTCAGCCTGCGAGATCTTGTCGCGCCCCACTTCAAAGAACTGACTCTCGCTGTAATACGAGAATGGTATGTCCAAGCCATCTATCCAAGCCATGGGGGCGGTGGCAGCATTGTGGTGGGCATGCCAGTTCCAGCCAGCCTGGGGTAGGAAATCGCCGCGCGACATGCGCACGGCATCGCCATTGACCACTGTCCACACGCCATCGCCCTCTACCACGAAGCGAAATGCATGCTGAGTGTGACGGTGTTCGGGAGCATCTTCGCCGGGCATCAAGTACTGGATGGCGGCCCACAGCGTAGGCGTTGCGAATGGCCTGCCACCCAGCGCAGGGTTGGCCAGCGCGATGGCTCGGCGTTCACCGCCACGGCCAACGGGCACGATCTCTCCTGCCTGAGCCGCGAGTGCCTTCAAGCGCTCCCAACGCCACACATGCGGCACTGCCTTGGACTTGGGCTGCCGGGGCATCAAGTCTCCAATCTCTGTCCAAAGCGGCACCAGAAGTTCTTCCTCAAAGCCACGGTACAGCTGCTCCAGCTCCGGTGTTGGGTCAGGCTGTCCATGGCCAGCGACGGCATGCAGCCGCACGGGAGAAGGGATCAGGTCATTTTTCATGGTGGGTAGTCTCCTGGTCCGCAATGCGTTATTCGGCTTGGCCTACGTTCAGCACGATGCTGCCGACACCTTCGATCTGGCCCTCGATGCGGTCGCCAGCCTGCACAGCGCTCACACCTTCGGGCGTTCCGGTGAAAATCAGGTCACCCGGCAGCAGGTGATAAAACTTGGACAGGTCAGCGATCAGTTCCGGGATGTTCCAAATCAGCTTGGACAGATCGGACTTCTGACGCACCTCTCCGTTAACGGACATCTCCAAGGCGCCCTGACTGAGAACGGTCTTCGGCATGGGAACGATCTCTGAGACCACAGAAGACTGCTCCACATCCTTACCCAGATCCCAGGGGCGCCCCTTCTCTCGAGCCACAAGTTGCAGGTCACGGCGCGTCATGTCTAGTCCGCATGCATACCCGTAAATCAGGCTGGAGGCATCGGCCTCGCTGACACGGAAGCCGGGCGCACCAATGGCCAGTACCAGTTCCATCTCGTGGTGATAGTCCTTGGTGCCGGGCGGATAGGACACGGTGGCACCGGACTCGACCAGGGTGGAAGGCGCCTTGGTGAAGTAGAACGGTACTTCGACCGACTTATCGACGGGGCGCCCCATCTCGACGGCATGTGCATGGTAATTGCGCCCGACGAAGAACAAACGTTGGATCGGCAGGCGCTCGCTACGGCCATGCACCGGCAGCGAGTAGATGGGCGGAGGGTTCCAGAGGTATGTAGTGGCAGTCATGGGGGGGTCCTTTGCAGTAAGTGTTGTAGGTCGGTTGAGAGATATGGTCTTGGAGGGCTATACGCTCCTGGCGGCCTCATTCACACGGGCTGCCTGCTGCGCTGATGCGGACTTGCCGTGGTCGATCAGCAGTACGGCAAGCATGCCGATGACTCCGGGAATTGCGATGGCGAAAAAGTTCTGCTGCAGCGGTAGTTGAAGGCTGACCAGCACGCCGATGACGATGGGCGCAAGGATCGCCCCACCACGGCCGATGCCCAGCGCGAATCCCAGGCCAGTGGAACGAATCGCCATCGGGTAGAACTGCCCTGTGTAGGCGTTGGCCACGATCTGTGTGCCGATGGTCGAAGCTCCGGCCAACGCGACCACGATGTACAGCACCTCCTGCGGCATGGAAAATCCCAGCAGACTGACCGATACAGCAGCCAGCGCATACATGGATGCCAGTACATATTTGATATGGAAACGGTCAGCCAGCCAGCCACCTCCCACTGCACCGCCGATGGCACCTGCATTGAGCACCAGAACGAAGGTCAAGGCGGAGCCCAGGCTATAGCCAGCACCGGCCATCAGTTTGGTCAGCCACGAACTGAGCGCGTAGACCATAAACAGACACATAAAAAAGGCTGTCCAAAACATGACCGTGCTGAAGCCCCGGCCTTGGGCGAACAGTTGCCCGGTTGGAGCGCCCTGTGCCTTGTCCCGTGTCGGCACTGTGAACTTGTCGGACGCCTGCGGTTGGTAGCTCGGTTCGATCTGTGTTGCGATGCACTTGAGCTCCTCGTGCCGTCCCCGGGCCAGCAAGAACGGCATAGATTCTGGCAACGACTTCAGGATGAATGGAATCAGCAGCACCGGCAGCACGGCGGCGAAGAACACCGATTGCCATCCATAACTCTCGATCAGGCCTTTGCCCAGCAGTGCCGCTAGGACACCACCTACGGCGTAGCCGCTGAACATCAGCGTGACCAGCGTGGCGCGAACCTTCCGGGGTGCATACTCAGTCATGTGGGCAACGACATTGGGCATGACGCCACCGATGCCCAGACCGGCTAGAAAACGCAAAGCAGCAAACAGCAACGGATCCCGCGTCAGCCCTGCCCCTGCAGTGAACAGACTGAATAGCAGGATGCAAACGACGATGGACCATCGCCGGCCGATGCGGTCGGCCATCGTACCCAAGAAGATGGCACCGAAGGCCGTGCCAAAAAGTGCCGAACTGACCATGAAGCCAGCCTGCGTCGGGTCAACGCCGAGGTCTTTCATTATCGAGGGTAGCGCAATGCCGACTACAGCCAGGTCGTAGCCATCAAAGATGATAATCAGGGCGCACCAGAACAGCACGAGGCCGTGGAATCGGTTGAAGCGTGCATCGTCTGCGAGTTGGTGGACGTCGATGTGACGCATGGTATTTGTCTCCTTTTATGAAATGGGGCTGCGCCTTCAGCGCTTGTTCTGTACTTGTTCAGAGCTTCGACATCGGCGTCCCCAGATCTGCTAGATGTTCATCGTCGACCGGCTTGCGCTGTTCGATCAACCGTCGTGCGAACCGCAGATCGCGCGCGGCATTGGAACCTATGGCGGCCTGCACCAGGTTGCCAGCCAGGTAGAACAGAACGAAACTGTCACTGGTCGCGTCGCCGCGTCGCACCACGCGATGGACAGCGCTCGGCACACCGTATATCTGCAGGTTCATGTTGTACTGATCGGACCAGAACCAAGGCAATGGCTGGTAATTCACCGCTTGGCCCAAGGCTGAGCGTGCAGCGGCGATACCCTGCTCCTGTGCGTTCTGCCACGACTCCAGTCGCAGCCGTCGGCCAGCCCATGGATTGGACGCCACTGCTACATCGCCAGCAGCGAGGATGTCAGGGTCGGACGTCTGGCACCGCGCATCCACGAGCACGCCACCATCGCAAGAGAGGCCAGCTTCGCGCGCCAACTCGTCATTGGGGATCAGACCAACGCCCAGCACTATGGCGTCACAGCGGAGCACACTGCCATCGGCGAGTAAGACTTCCGAGCGGCCATCGGCGCCCCTCGCGAACCCGCTGACACCAGCGCCCAGCAGAATGCGCGTGCCCTGCCTCTGGTGCAGCGCCAGAAGATGCTCAGATATCTCTGCCGGTACTGTTCGTTCACACAGGCGGCTCTGTGTTTCCACGACGACAACCTCAGCGCCCCGTTGGCGTGCCGAGGCCGCCACCTCCAAGCCGATCCAGCCACCGCCGATCACCACCACACTGGACCCCGATGTGAGTGCAGGGGCAAGCGCCTGCGCATCCTCGATGGTGCGTAGTGTGTAGAGCGCCACCTGGTCAGCACCCGGAAGCACCAGACGGCGTGCACGCCCTCCAGTACAAATAATTAACTTGTCATAGGTCAGCGCCTCGCCGTCGTCCAACAGCACTTGCCGGGCGGCGCGATCGATGCGCAGCGCCTGCGTGCTCGGCCGCCATGCCAGCGCGAGTGCTTCAAAGGCTTCGGGCTTCATTAGGCGGGTGCTGTCAGGCGACGCTGTTCCGCACAGCACGGCTTTGGACAAGGGGGGGCGTTCATGTGGAGGGTGCGGCTCGTCACCGAGTAGCACCAGCCGGCCCGTGAAGCCTTCGGCGCGCAACGTTTGGGCCGCCCAGCCACCGGCTTGGCCGGCACCGATGATCACGATGGTGGGTGCTGCTCGCGTATCCGGGCATGCAGCAGCCGCGACCTCAGGTCGCTCAGCAGTCATGGGGTTCTCCTAGGTAGAGTGGTCGATGCTCAGTCGAGGGCTAGCCAGACACGGCCACCTTCAATCTTCACGGGGTAGATCCGCAGAGCCTCGGTCACCGGCGCACAGGCAGGTTGCCCCGTGCGCACGTCGAACTTTCCCTGGTGAAGCGGGCATTCGATCTCGTGGCCTTCCAGAAAACCGTCACAAAGGCGCGCGTGACCATGCGTACAGATGTTGTCGGTGGCAAAGATCTCGCCATCCACGCCATAAAGAGCAATATCGCGGCCTGCAACAGCTAGGCCTATCACGTCATCCTGCGGCACGTCGTCGTGCGAGGCAGCATCAATCCAATTCATTGTCATCATGCAGCTCCTCAGATAGGATAGATCAGCGAGTTGGGGATCATTTCGCTGTCATAGACAACAATACGCACGGCAAACTTCAGGCCTTCAGGCGTGCGCACTACTTCGTCCAGCGTGCGGCCGACGTTGAACACGGTTGACTCCTTGGACAACCGTGTACGCAGCACTGCGTAATTGGCCTCGCTGTGGATACGGCCATCTGCATCGACCCGCTGGACGAGGGGCGCACCGACTACATGCCGCTGATAGTACGGGTCGTGGAACAACGTCTCGCGGATGCCGTAGACACGGTCTTTCAACATGCCTTTGCTATCGAAGGCGAGTGTGGCCAGCGGAAAGCCGCGCTCGTGGTTCTCGCGAGGCTGCAGCTTGTAGATGCAGTCTTCGGTGAAGAACTCGGGCCAAGCCTCCCAGTTGGCCGCATCCAGCGCCGAGGCGTAACGTGCGTAGAGCTGCGTCAGATCATAGTAAGTCTGAAAGTCCATGGAATTCAAGCCTCCTGTGTCTGCTGAGCCTGCGGGCGGCCGGGCAACACCTCAGCCTCCATCACCTTGCGCCAATATTCGTACATGCCGCGGATCAGCGTCTCCGTAACCATGTGGTCCGTGTCGCCCACCTCGCGGCCGCCCAGTTCTGCGAGCGTTCGGTGCGCAGGTTTGGTCTCAAAACCTTCTTGTGACCACTCGATGACCTCACCGTCGTCAGCTGATACGAAGCCAGCTGGGCCGAATAGGTTGGCCTGACGCAGACGACGCTGGGTCATCTCTTCTGTGTCATCCTCAAAGCCAAAGTGTGTCCAAACGAAATCGAATGCCCCCTTGCCGTCCGGCTGGATGTGGCGCGTTGACACGCTGTTGACCTGCTGCTGGAAGATGACGCTGGGAAAGACGGTCATCATCACGGCCGTCGGTGCACCCCACCATTCCTCATGCACGATGTCCAGGAAACGCGGGTCATTGAGTTCCATGCCTGCCTTGAAGCTGGAAACCTGCGTGACATCAGCAGCCTTTCCAGCCGCGCCACGAGTGGAAACCATAGCCGCATGGCGGTGCTGCGCATCCATCAGAAGCTGCGACTTGTTGTCGGCACGCCAGAGCCCGAAGGTGACGAACCACGTGTGCAGGAGGCCCGGGTGGTATGGGTCCTTGATGTTTTCTTGCATCAGCTTCCAGTTACCTGGAATGCGCTGACGGTTGTAGCCCAGTATCTTGAGCTTTCGGCCATCAAACAGGCGATCAAAGTAGCCCAGAATGACGGGGCCGAGAAAGTCTTCCAGCGGCTCCACTTCGTGATCAAAGGACGCGAAGACAACGCCGCCGCGCGTGGCAACCTTGAGCTTGGTCAACCCATGATCGGCTGGATTGAAATCTGCAGGCATGCCGCCGTTGACCTTACCATCCTGCTTGACGCCACGCCGAAATGGCACGCCCTGCAGATCGCCAGACAGGGTGTAGTTCCATTGATGGTAAGGGCAGGTCAGGCTCTCTCGGTTACCGTGCCGCTCGCGACAGAAGGCCATGCCCCGGTGCGCGCAGACGTTTTCCACCACATTGATAGAGCCGTCCTTGTCACGTACAAGCAGCACCGAACGCTCGCCGATGACCGTGCGCTTGAAGTCCCCCGGATTGGGGATCTCGGCCTCCAGGCCCACGTAGCACCAGTGATCGTTGTAGAACAACCGGTCCAGTTCCCTGCGGTACAGATCTTCATCGGTGTATGCCTGGAACGGGATGCGGCTGGTGTCGTCTTTCTCCCAGTGAATCTGCTGGGGAAAGACGGTGACGGGGCTTTCATGCATGGGGGGGTCTCCTGTCTTGATCGTTCTAGCGTGGTGCGGTACATCATGCCGCTGTGGCACGTGGTTATCCGTCTGATAACTCTCCGCGCTTGACAGCGATCATTCGTTTATTTCCTATATCAGTCAATGTATTGCCAATGATAGATAACATCATTGAAATGAATATCACCAGTCTCTTATGAAATCTTGACCAAGAATGTTCAGTTACCGCCGCCATCGTCTCTCGGAGTTCAAAGGCTGCTCCCGTCGACTACATGGACATTAATTAGGGGGATGCGGACCCTGATGGCCACCCAAATTCCCCCGTCTATGGCCACCTCAAACTCCCCCACCTGAACTGATCGGGGATAGGGGTTTAACGCCGGCGTCGTCGGCACC
>LNAP01005082.1_pt1 | contig 11805 bp, 9 predicted proteins | sample 602601 | NCBI WGS metagenome assembly LNAP01 (sample SAMN02440304, study PRJNA202911) | soil metagenome | biome: Subtropical and temperate rainforests or woodlands; isolation source: soil samples (1 kg each in a 20% v/v slurry with milli Q water) were... ... | reverse complement strand
CAAGGGCTGGAGGAGGGCCAGCAGGTGGTCGCGTCCGGGCAGTTCCTGCTCGATTCCGAGGCCAGCCTGCGCGGCATCACCGCCGTTGCCGCGCCGCCGGAAGCGGCACATGAACATGCCGATGCCGCACCAGCCGAGCCTTCCACCCACGCGATGCATGAGCATGCCGCACCGAGCGCGCATTCGATGCATGCGGCCCAGACGCCGAGTGTCGCAGCGCTGCACGAGGCCGAAGGACGCATCATCGGGATCACCGCGCAGGGCGTGAAGATCGCCCACGGCCCGTTCAAGACCCTCGGAATGCCGGGCATGACCATGCGCTTCGCGGTGGCCGATGCGCATCTGCTGCACGGGGTGCAGGTCGATGACCGGGTGCGCTTCGCCGTACGCGAGACTGGCGCTGGGCTGGTCATCGAGCAGCTGGAGCAGCAGCCATGATCGCCGCACTGATTCGCTGGTCGGTGGTCAATCGCTTCCTGGTGCTGCTGGCGACGCTGCTGATGACCGCGGTGGGCATCTGGTCGCTGCGCATCACGCCGATCGACGCGCTGCCGGACCTGTCCGATGTGCAGGTGATCATCCGCACGCCGTATCCGGGGCAGGCGCCGCAGATTGTCGAGAACCAGATCACCTATCCGCTGACCACCACCATGCTCTCGGTGCCGGGCGCGAAGACCGTGCGCGGCTACTCGTTCTTCGGCGACAGCTATGTTTACGTGCTGTTCGAGGACGGCACCGACCTGTACTGGGCACGCTCGCGGGTGCTGGAGTACCTGAGTCAGGTGCAGAGCCGCCTGCCGGACGGCGCCAAGTCGTCGCTCGGCCCGGACGCCACCGGTGTCGGCTGGATCTACCAGTACGCGTTGGTCGACCGCAGCGGCACGCACGACCTGGCGCAGCTGCGCAGTCTGCAGGACTGGTTCCTCAAGTTCGAGCTGATCACTCTGCCGAACGTCGCCGAGGTCGCCACCATCGGCGGCATGGTCCGCCAGTACCAGGTGCTGCTCGACCCGCTGAAGATGGCCAGCCTCGGCGTGACCCAGGCGCAGGTGACCGAGGCTATCGGCCGCGCCAACCAGGAAACTGGTGGCGCGGTGCTGGAGCTGGCGGAAACCGAGTACATGGTGCGCGCCTCGGGCTACCTGCAGACGCTCGACGACTTCCGCCAGATTCCGCTGCAGCTCAGTGCCGCCGGGGTGCCGGTGACGCTCGGTGATGTCGCGCACATCCAGCTCGGCCCGGAGATGCGCCGCGGCATCGCCGAAATGGACGGCGAAGGGGAAACCGTCGGTGGCGTGATCATCCTGCGCAGCGGCAAAAACGCGCGGGAAACCCTGGCGGCCGTGCATGCCAAGCTCGACGAGCTGAAAAAGAGCCTGCCGCAGGGCGTGGAGATCGTCACCACCTACGACCGCAGCCAGCTGATCGACCGCGCGGTGCACAACCTCAGCTTCAAGCTGCTGGAGGAGTTCATCGTCGTGGCGCTGGTCTGCGGGCTGTTCCTCTGGCACCTGCGCTCATCCCTGGTGGCCATCGTCTCGCTGCCGATCGGCGTGCTGCTGGCCTTCGCGGTGATGCGTTACCAGGGCATCAACGCCAACATCATGTCGCTGGGCGGTATTGCCATCGCCATCGGCGCGATGGTCGATGCGGCGGTGGTGATGATCGAGAACGCGCACAAGAAGGTCGAAGCCTGGCGGCATGCCAACCCGGGCCGGACGCTGGAGGGCGAGGAGCACTGGCGGGTGATGACCCAGGCGGCGCAGGAGGTCGGCCCGGCGCTGTTCTTCTGCCTGCTGATCATAACGCTGTCGTTCATTCCGGTGTTCACCCTGGAGGCACAGGAAGGCCGGCTGTTCGGCCCGCTGGCGTTCACCAAGACCTATGCGATGGCCGCTGCCGCCGGGCTCTCGGTGACGCTGGTGCCGGTGCTGATGGGCTACTGGATTCGCGGCCGGCTGCCGGATGAGGCGCGCAATCCGCTCAACCGCGGGCTGATCCGCCTCTACCGGCCGGCGCTTGACGCGGTCCTGGGGCATCCGAAAACCACGCTCCTCGCCGCGCTGCTGGTGCTGGCGACCACGCTGTGGCCGATGACGCGGCTGGGCGGCGAGTTCCTCCCGCCGATGGACGAAGGCGATCTGCTCTACATGCCCTCGGCGCTACCGGGGCTGTCGGCGCAGAAGGCCGCGCAGCTGTTGCAGCAGACCGACCGGATGATCCGCACGGTGCCGGAAGTCGCCACGGTGTTCGGCAAGGCCGGGCGCGCGGAGTCGGCCACCGATCCGGCGCCGCTGGAGATGTTCGAGACCACCATTCAGTTCAAGCCCCGCGAGCAGTGGCGCGCCGGCATGACGCCGGAAAAACTGGTGGAGGAGCTGGATCGCGCGGTGCAGGTGCCTGGACTGACCAATATCTGGATTCCGCCGATCCGCAATCGCATCGACATGCTCGCCACCGGCATCAAGAGTCCCATCGGGGTGAAGATCGCCGGCGCCAATCTGGAGGAGATCGACCGGGTCAGCCAGCAGGTCGAAGCCATTGCCAAGACAGTGCCGGGCGTCAGTTCGGCCCTGGCGGAACGCCTGGTCGGCGGGCGCTACATCGATATCGACATCGATCGCCAGGACGCCGCTCGCTACGGGCTGAACATCGCCGACGTGCAGGCCATCGTCGCCGGCGCCATCGGCGGTGAAACCGTCGGCGAAACGGTGGAAGGCCTGGCGCGTTATCCGATCAGCGTGCGTTATCCGCGTGAATGGCGCGACTCGCCGCAGGCGCTGGAACAGCTGCCGATCCTCACGCCGCAGGGCGCGCAGATTACCCTCGGCAGCGTGGCGCGGGTGCGTGTCAGCGACGGCCCGCCGATGCTGCGCAGCGAGAACGCGCGGCTGTCCGGCTGGGTGTACGTCGACGTGCGCGGGCGTGACATCGCCTCGGTGGTAGCCGATCTGCGCCAGGCGGTGAGCACCGGCGTCGAGCTGCAACCGGGCATGAGCCTGAGCTATTCCGGCCAGTTCGAATTTCTCGAGCGCGCCAACGAGCGGCTCAAGCTGGTGGTGCCGGCGACGTTGCTGATCATCTTCGTGCTGCTCTACCTGACCTTCGGCCGCATCGACGAGGCGCTGCTGATCATGCTCACCCTGCCATTCGCGCTGACCGGCGGGGTGTGGTTCCTCTACCTGATGGGCTACAACCTGTCGGTGGCGACCGGTGTCGGCTTCATTGCGCTGGCCGGGGTGGCGGCGGAGTTTGGGGTGATCATGCTGCTGTATCTCAAGCATGCCTGGAGCGACCGTCAGCAGGCCGGCCGGCATGACGAGGCGGCACTGTGCGAGGCGATTCGTGAAGGCGCGGTGCAACGCGTGCGGCCCAAGGCGATGACGGTGGCGGTGATCGTCGCCGGTTTGCTGCCGATCCTGCTCGGCGCCGGCACTGGCAGCGAGGTGATGAGCCGAATTGCCGCACCGATGGTCGGCGGCATGTTGAGCGCGCCGCTGTTGTCGCTGTTGGTGTTGCCGGCGGCCTATCGGCTGATGCGGCGCCGGCAGGGACGTGAGTTGGAAGGTCAGTAATCGACCGGATCGCGGCTCGGCGGACAGTTGAGACAAGGACTGCCGTCGCGTCCGCGACTCGGTTCGCACAAGTCCGATGCTGGTTTTGGGCGCCTGGGCGTTGGTCTGGACGTTACGGCCGTCGCTGGCGGACGGCAAGTATCTCGCGGCGATTACGCCACCGCTTGTGCGTGCCGTGGCAGGGCGATGGAGATCAGCGCCGCAAGCAGCACGAAGATGCTGGAAATCCACAGACAGGCCGTCAGCCCATAGGCCTGATAGACCCAGCCGGAAAGCAGGGTGCCGATCAGCCGACCGAGAGCGTTGGACATGTAGTAGAAACCGACGTCCAGCGAGACGCCATCCTCCTTGGCGTAGGAGACGATCAGGTAGCTGTGCAGGGAGGAGTTCACCGCGAACAGTGCGCCGAATATCAGCAGGCCGCCGAGCAGTACCGGTTGCGCCGGCGCGTCGCTGCCTAGCCCCAGCGCGATTGCCGCGGGCAGTCCGGCCAGCAGCAGCGCCCAGAAGAATGCGGCACGCCCGTCGGGTACGTGGCCGCGGCGCTTGCCGGTGATCGCCGGCGCCAGTGATTGCACGATGCCGTAACCGATCACCCAGGCGGCGAGAAAACCGCCGACCTGCCAGAAATCCCAGCCGAACACGCTGGCGAGATAGACCGGCAGGGCGACGACGAACCACACGTCGCGCGCGCCGAACAGGAACAGCCGCGCGGCCGACAGCACGTTGATTGCCCGACTCTTGGACAGGATGTCGCGAAACTTCGGCTTGGCCTTGGCTTTGCCGAGGTCCTGCTTCAGGAGCGCCAGGCTGGCGAACCAGATCAGCGCCAGCACGGCTGCCATCGCCAGCAGCGCGCCCTGGAAACCGAGCACGGCGAGCAGGGCGCCGCCAAGAAAGAAACCGACGCCCTTGAGTGCATTCTTCGAACCGGTGAGGATCGCCACCCACTGGTACAGCGTGCCTTGCTGTCCGTCGGCCACCAGCAGCTTGATCGAACTCTTGGCGCTCATCTTGTTGAGGTCCTTGGCAATGCCGGACAGCGCCTGCGCGGCCATCACCCAGGGCACGGTGAGCAGCGCGGCTGGCACCGTGAGCATCAGCAACGCCGCCACCTGCATGCCCAGGCCGATGTTCATGGTGCGATTGAGCCCCAGGCGTGCGCCGAGATAGCCACCCACCAGATTGGTCACCACCCCGAAGATTTCGTAGAACAAGAACAACGCCGCGATCTGCAGCGGCGTATAGCCCAGCGCATGGAAATGCAGCACCACCAGCATGCGCAGCGCGCCATCGGTGAGGGTGAATGCCCAGTAATTGCCGGTGATCAGCAGGTACTGGCGGATTTCAGGAGAGAAGCGGGTGAGGGCGCGCATGAACGGTTCCAGGCCGGCGTGATGGGTAACAGGTGGAAAAGGCCGGTGGCTGTTTTCCACCCTACGATCCGCGATCGATACCGTAGGGTGGAAAAAACGCGCGCAGCGATCTTCCACCTGAACGGCAAGGCCGGCCTCAGCCGGCCAGACCGACCTTGCGCGCCAGCTCCACGGTGCGATTGGCGTAGCCCCACTCGTTGTCGTACCAGGCGTAGATCTTCACCTGCGTGCCGTTGACCACCATGGTCGACAGCGCATCGATGATCGATGAGCGCGGGTCGGTGCGGTAATCGATGGAAACCAGCGGGCGTTCCTCGTAGCCGAGGATGCCTTGGAGCGGGCCATCGGCAGCAGCTTTGAGCAGCTGATTCACTTCCTCGACGCTGGTGGTGCGCTCGACCTCGAACACACAGTCGGTCAGCGAGGCGTTGGCCAGCGGCACCCGCACCGCGTGGCCGTTGAGCTTGCCGCGCAGCTCGGGAAAGATTTCCGCGATCGCCGTAGCCGAGCCGGTGGTGGTCGGGATCAGGCTCATGCCCGAAGCGCGGGCGCGGCGCAGGTCCTTGTGCGGCTGGTCGAGGATGCTTTGCGTGTTGGTCAGATCGTGGATGGTAGTGATCGAGCCGTGACGGATGCCGAGCGACTCGTGGATCACCTTGACCACCGGTGCCAGGCAGTTGGTGGTGCAGGAGGCGGCGGTGACGATGCGGTGCTGCGCTGGGTCGAACAACTGGTCATTGACGCCCATGACGATGTTCAGTGCGCCTGGCTCCTTGACCGGCGCGCTGACCACCACGCGCTTGACGCCCTGATCGAGGTAGCCCTGCAGTACCGCGACCGTCTTCATCTTGCCGCTGGCCTCGATCACCAGATCGCAGCCGCTCCAGTCGGTGTCGGCGATGGCCTTGTTCGCGCTGACCCGGATGCGCTTGCCGCCGATCACGATGCAGTCGCCCTCGCTGCGCGCCTCATGCTGCCAGCGACCGTGCACCGAATCGAAGTTGAGCAGGTGGGCGTGGGTCGCGGCATCGCCGGCCGGATCGTTGACTTGCACGAACTCCAGCTCCGGCCAGCCCCACGCTGCGCGCAGGGCCAAGCGTCCGATGCGGCCGAAGCCGTTGATGCCTACTTTGATGGTCATGATCGAGTCTCTGACGGATTGATAGCCTGTTAGATGCTGCGCTGGTTGACGCGGCGGGACAGCTCTTCGGCCGATTCCTTGCGTTCGGAATAGCGGTCGACCAGATACTCGGCTCGCCCGCGCAGCAGCAGGGTGAACTTGAGCAGCTCTTCCATCACGTCGACCACGCGGTCGTAGTAGGACGAAGGCTTCATGCGGTCGTTCTCGTCGAACTCCTGCCACGCCTTGGCTACGGAAGACTGGTTGGGGATGGTGAACATGCGCATCCAGCGTCCGAGTACGCGCATCTGGTTGACGGCGTTGAACGACTGCGAGCCGCCGCAGACCTGCATCAACGCCAGGGTTTTGCCCTGCGTCGGGCGCACGGCCCCGAGCGCCAGCGGTACCCAGTCGATCTGCGCCTTGAACACCGCGCTCATCGCGCCATGGCGTTCCGGCGAGCACCACACCTGGCCTTCGGACCACTGCATCAGTTCGCGCAGTTCCCGCACCTTGGGATGATCATCCGGCGCGTCGTCCGGCAGGGGTAGGCCGGCGGGGTGGAAGATGCGTGTCTCGGCGCCCATGCTTTCGAGCAGGCGCGCGGCTTCCAGGGTCAGCAACCGGCTGAACGAGCGCTCGCGATTGGAGCCGTAGAGCAGCAGGATGCGCGGCGGGTGGGTGGTGGGCGCATCGATGACGCCGAGCTTGTCCATGCTGGGGGCGTCGAGCAGTTCGGCATCGATATTGGGTAGGTCGTTGGACATGGGCTTCATCCGGTAAGGAGGTGGGGGCAGGCCGCGTTTCAGTCGCAGACGGGCTTGCGGCCAGGCCGGTCGCGCATCTGCCAGAGGCGTTGCACGTCCTGACGCAGCCATTCGATGTTGTTCGCCAGGGTCGTTTTGAGCATGTCCGTGACCCATGCGGGCAGTTGCGGGTGCAGGCGGTAATACACCCATTGGCCGTTACGTCGGTCTTCCAGCAGGCCGCAGCTGCGCAGCAGCGCGAGGTGGCGGGAGATCTTGGGCTGGACCTGGTCCAGCGCCGCGGTCAGCTCGCATACGCACAGTTCCTGCTCCAGACTGACCAGCAGCGCGATACGCGCACGGGTTTCGTCGGCCAGACACTTGAATAGCTCGACCGGCGATAGCGAGGCGCTTTGCGCGATTGCGCTGGCGGGTTTGCCGGTGATCAGCACGAACATCCTTAGCCGTTCGTGGATCTCCTGCAGCGTCCTGCGATAGGCATCCGGCTGCGGGCTCGTCGCCGGATCCGCGAAATTCCAGGCGATGTACTCGCCGGCGCCAGGAAGCGACAGGCACTCCAGCGCGGATTTGTCACACAGGGTGATGACATAGTCGAAGGGCTCGCCCGTCACCTGCTCGATAGACTTGCTGACCAGTCCCGCGGTGGACACGCCAAGGTGTTCCAGTGCTTCACGGGTGCGCGGATCCACCTGGGTCGGCGCGGTGCCGGCGCTAACGGCCTCGAAGTGCTCGGAGTCGAGGTGGCGCAGCAACGCTTCCGCCATTTGCGAGCGCGATGAGTTCGCCACGCAGAGGAACAGGACACGCTTTCTCCGATTCATGTTGATCTCCGTCAGACCGGCGTTTGCCGAATATATTATTTTGAATATATACGGTAAAGCGAATATCGTGATCGTCAGTGTGTATCAACCAAGGTGAACAACAAATGACAAACGCATGTGAGGTCGCCATGAAGCGGTCCGCGGGGGCTCCGCTGGGCTTCTTCGAGCGCTACCTGACGGTGTGGGTGTTCCTGTGCATTGCTGCCGGCACGGTGCTCGGGTTGGTCGTGCCGGAGGCCGCGCAGGCAGTGGGGGCGATGGAGGTCGCGCAGGTCAACATTCCGGTAGGTGTGCTGATCTGGGTGATGATCGTGCCGATGCTGATGAAGATCGATTTCGGCGCACTGCACGAAGTCCGCGAGCAGAAGGCCGGCATGGCCGTGACGCTGTTCGTCAACTGGGCGGTCAAACCGTTCAGCATGGCGCTGATCGGCTGGCTGTTCATCAAGGTGCTGTTCGCCGAGTGGCTACCAGCCGACGAGCTGGACAGCTACATGGCCGGGCTGATCCTGCTCGGCGCCGCACCCTGCACGGCAATGGTGTTCGTCTGGAGCTACCTGTGCAACGGCAACGCCAACTTCACCATCACCCAGGTGGCGCTCAACGACTTGGTGATGGTGTTCGCCTTTGCGCCCATCGTTGCGTTGCTGCTCGGCGTGTCATCCATTCCGGTGCCGTGGGATACGTTGCTGCTCTCGGTGGTGATGTACATCGTCATCCCGCTGGCCATCGCCCAGTTCCTGCGCGCGCAGCTGATGAAGCGCGGCGAGGCGCATTTTCAAGCGGTGCTGGGGAAGGTTTCACCGTTCTCCATCGTCGCCCTGTTGGCCACGCTGGTGCTGCTGTTCTCCTTCCAGGGCAAGACCATCGTCGAGCAACCGCTGGTGATTGGCATCCTTGCCGTACCGCTGCTGCTGCAGACGTTGTTCATCGCCGCGCTCGGCTACTGGCTGTGCCGCCGCCTGAAGGTGCGCCACGACGTGGCCGGACCGGCGACCATGATCGGTGCTTCCAACTTCTTCGAGCTGGCGGTGGCGGTGGCCATCGTGCTCTATGGTTTCGACTCCGGCGCGGCGTTGGCCACGGTGGTCGGCGTGCTGATCGAGGTCCCGGTGATGCTCTGGCTGGTGCGCATGGTCAACAGCAGTCGCGCCTGGTACGAACACGCCTTGCCGCGCAGATAAGGAACGACTCATGGAAATCTTCAAGTGGCTGAACGACCAGCTGTTGCGCATGGACTGGCTGGCGTATCTGGTGCGGCTGCTGGTCGAGGACGTGTTCGGTCTGGATATGGCCGGCCGGGTCGGCGGCAGTCTGCATTTCTTCATCTATGACGTGATCAAGATCTTCATCCTGCTGTCGGTGCTGATCTTCGGTATCTCCTGGATCCAGAGTTATTTCCCGCCGGAGCGCACGCGGCGCATTCTCGGTCGCATGCGCGGCTTTCGCGCCAACCTCACCGGCGCACTGCTGGGAACGGTCACGCCGTTCTGTTCCTGCTCGTCGATCCCGTTGTTCATCGGCTTCACCAGTTCGGGTCTGCCGCTGGCGGTGACCTTCTCGTTCCTGATCTCCTCGCCGCTGGTCGATCTGGCGTCGATGATCCTCCTGGCCAGCATCTTCAACTGGTCGATTGCGCTGGCCTACGTGGTAGTGGGCATCGTGCTGGCAGTGATCGGCGGGACGCTGATTGGCAAGGCTGGGATGGAACAGTACGTCGAGGCATTCGTCACGCAACAGAAGGTCCTGGACCTGCCACAGGAACAGCTCACCCTGCGCGACCGCCTGACCTACGCCCGCGAGCAGGTGGGAGAGATCATCCGCAAGGTTTGGCTGTATATCCTGATCGGCGTGGGCATCGGCGCAGCCATTCACAACTGGATTCCGGCGGGTCTGATCGAAAAGGTCATCGGTCAGGACAACTGGTGGTCGGTGCCGCTGGCCACGCTGGTGGCCGCGCCGATGTACGCCGACATCTTCGGCACTCTGCCAATCGCCGAGGCGCTGGTGGCCAAGGGCGTTGGCCTGGGCACTGTACTGGCGTTCATGATGTCGGTCACTGCGCTGTCGCTGCCGTCGCTGATCATGTTGAAAAAAGTGGTTAAGGCGCCGCTGCTGGTGCTGTTCATTGCCATCGTGCTGATGGGCATCATGCTGATCGGCTACCTGTTCAATGCATTTGCTTACCTGTTCATCTGAGATGGGAGTTTCGCCATGCTGATCAAGATCCTCGGTTCCGGTTGCAGGAAGTGCGTGACCCTGGCCGACAATACGCGCCAGGCGCTGGCAGCGCTGGGGCGCGAGGCGGAGGTGGTCAAGGTGACCGACTTCGGCGAAATCGCCCGTTACGGGGTGATGAGCACGCCGGCGCTGGTCATCGACGAGACGGTCGTGTCGGCGGGCAAAGTATTGACGGCCGATGAAATCGCCGCGCTGGTTCAGGCGCGATGAGTGACTGCGGTGGCCGCTGCGGTTGCGCGTCGAATTCTGAGGTAACGCACGTGCCTGCGGAGGGCGGTCGCTGGGTCAGCCTGTTCCACGTGCCGAAGATGGATTGCCCGGCGGAGGAGCGGATCATCCGCATGGCCCTAGACGGTCACGTGTCGGCAGGCGGCCTAACATTCGATCTTCCCGCCCGGCAGCTGCGGGTTGCGCATGACGGTTCCATCGAGCCGATTGCCGAGCGGCTGGGTAATCTCGGGTTGGGGGCGACGCTGCTCGAAACCCGCGCGGCGTCGGTCGATGCCCAGCCGGCCAGCGCGAACGAGGCCGGCGAAGCGCGGACCCTGAAGCTGCTGCTGGCGATCAATGCCTTCATGTTCGTGGCCGAGATGTTCGCCGGACTGATTGCCCAGTCCGCCGGGCTGATCGGCGATTCGCTGGATATGTTCGCCGACGCCGCCGTCTACGGGGTGGCGCTGTATGCAGTTGGCCGTGGCGCCCAACTGCAGATGAACGCCGCGCGGCTCGCCGGTCTGCTCCAGTTGCTGCTTGCCATTGGGCTGCTGATCGAAGTGGGGCGGCGCTTCGTCTTCGGCAGCGAACCGCAGTCGCTGTCGATGATGGTCGTCGCCAGCATCGCCTTGCTGGCCAACGTGCTCTGCCTGCTGCTGATTCACCGACATCGCGAAGGCGGCGTGCATATGCGTGCCAGCTGGATATTTTCCGCCAACGATGTGCTGATCAATGCCGGTGTGATCGTGGCCGGAGCGCTGGTCGCCTGGAGCGGATCGCGCTACCCGGACCTGCTGATTGGCAGTCTGATCGGAATCCTGGTCGCGCTGGGCGCACGGCGAATACTGGCGTTGCGGCCCTGAATGGTCTGCACTCCATAGCCAATGGCTTACAAGCATTGCGCTATAGGTTCTGGCTGACAGGTGGCGCCAAACGCTTTGCGTCGCGGGTCGTAGCCATTGTGGCGGAGTGGCTGCGACGATTTTTCGTCACCTCGGATGAGGCGAGGTTGGCATTTTCTTTGGTACAGTTCGCCGTTATCACGAAGCGCGCAGCCAGCCAGCTTTGAATTGCATTGACGAGGTGTCTGTTGATTAGGGTGCTGGTGGTAGACGACCACGATCTGGTTCGCACGGGCATTACCCGCATGCTGGCCGATATCGACGGGTTGTACGTGGTTGGTCAGGCTGACTGCGGCGAGGAGGCGATCAAGCAGACTCGCGAACTCAAGCCGGACGTGGTTCTGATGGACGTCAAGATGCCCGGCATCGGTGGCCTGGAAGCCACTCGTAAGCTGCTGCGCAGCCACCCGGATCTCAAGGTCATCGCCGTCACGATCTGCGAAGAGGATCCGTTTCCGACGCGTCTGCTGCAGGCCGGCGCGGCCGGGTATCTGACCAAGGGCGCTGCGCTGGAAGAGATGATTCGTGCGATCCGCATGGTTTTCGCCGGCCAACGCTACATCAGCCCGCAGATCGCCCAGCAGCTGGCGCTCAAGTCCTTCCAGCCGCAGCAGAATGGCTCGCCGTTCGATCTGCTGTCCGAGCGGGAAATCCAGATTGCGCTGATGATCGCCAACTGCCAGAAGGTCCAGGCGATCTCGGACAAGCTCTGCCTGTCGCCGAAAACGGTGAACACCTACCGCTATCGGATCTTCGAGAAGCTCTCGATCACCAGTGATGTCGAGCTGGC
>LNAP01017774.1_pt2 | contig 11810 bp, 11 predicted proteins | sample 602601 | NCBI WGS metagenome assembly LNAP01 (sample SAMN02440304, study PRJNA202911) | soil metagenome | biome: Subtropical and temperate rainforests or woodlands; isolation source: soil samples (1 kg each in a 20% v/v slurry with milli Q water) were... ... | reverse complement strand
CTGGAACCGACCCTCGATGCCGAACACTGCCGCTGCGCTCGACCTGTTATTGCTGCCGACCTGGCTGGTACCCGTCGAACCCGCTGGTGTTGTCCTCAAGGAACACGGCGTGGGCATCCGTGATGGGCGCATCGTGTTTATCGGCCCACGTTCCGCCGCACTGAAGCTTAACGCAACCGAAACCCGCGAGTTGCCCGACATGTTGCTCAGCCCCGGCCTGATCAATGCCCATGGGCACGCGGCGATGACACTGTTCCGCGGCCTGGCCGATGACCTGCCATTGATGACCTGGCTGGAAAACCACATCTGGCCCGCCGAAACCAAGTGGGTCGACGAAGGCTTCGTGCGCGACGGCACGGATCTGGCCATCGCCGAGCAAATCAAAGGGGGCATCACCTGTTTCTCTGACATGTACTTCTTCCCGAAGGTTGCCAGCGAGCGCGTGCACAACAGCGGCATTCGCGCGCAGATCGCGATTCCGATCCTCGACTTCCCCATTCCGGGCGCCGCTACAGCGGACGAAGCCATTCGTCAGGGCGTCGAGTTGTTTGGCGATCTCAAGCACCACGAGCGCATCAAAATCACCTTTGGCCCCCATGCACCCTACACCGTGGGCGATGAAAACCTGGAAAAAATCCGGGTGATTGCCGAAGAACTGGACGCATCGATCCACATGCACGTGCATGAAACGGCGTTTGAAGTGCAGCAATCGATCGATCAGCGCGGTGAACGACCGCTGGCCCGACTGGCGCGCCTGGGCTTGCTGGGGCCACGCTTCCAGGCGGTTCACATGACCCAGATCAGCGAAGAAGACATGACGCTGCTGGTAGAAAGCAACAGCAATGTGATTCATTGCCCTGAATCGAACCTGAAGCTGGCCAGCGGATTCTGCCCGGTAGAGCGCTTGTGGCAGGCCGGGGTCAATGTCGCGGTCGGCACCGATGGCGCGGCCAGCAACAACGACCTGGACCTGCTCGGCGAAACCCGCACCGCGGCCCTGCTGGCCAAGGCTGTCGCCGGCTCGGCCACCGCGCTGGATGCCCATCGTGCCCTGCGCATGGCCACCCTCAACGGTGCCCGGGCACTGGGTATCGAGGCCGAAGTCGGCTCGCTGGAAATCGGCAAGGCCGCGGACATGGTGGCTTTCGATCTCTCGGGCCTGGCCCAGCAGCCGGTCTACGACCCGGTTTCGCAGCTTATATACGCCACCGGCCGGGACTGCGTGAAACACCTTTGGGTTGCCGGCAAGCAGTTGCTCGACGACCGTCGCCTGACACGCCTGGATGAACAACAGCTAAGTACTACCGCGAAGGCCTGGGGCCGGCGCATCAGTGGCCGCACCGAATCGTAAGCCCCCTGGAGCACAATCCGGGGCAACAGGATTTTTCAAGTTTTAGAGGACTTAAACCATGAGCAACGTCGACTACGCCGAAATCGCCAAATTCGAGGCCCTGGCCCATCGCTGGTGGGACCGCGAAAGCGAATTCAAACCGCTGCACGACATCAACCCGCTGCGGGTGAACTGGATTGACGAACGGGTCAACCTGGCCGGCAAGAAGGTCCTCGACGTCGGTTGCGGCGGTGGCATCCTCAGCGAAGCCATGGCTCAGCGCGGCGCGACCGTGATGGGTATCGACATGGGCGAAGCGCCACTGGCGGTTGCCCAGCTTCATCAGCTGGAGTCGGGCGTGAGCGTCGAATACCGGCAGATCACCGCCGAAGCCCTGGCCGAGGAAATGCCCGAGCAGTTCGACGTGGTCACCTGCCTGGAAATGCTTGAGCACGTGCCAGACCCGTCGTCGGTCATCCGTGCCTGCTTCCGCATGGTCAAGCCCGGCGGCCAAGTGTTCTTCTCGACCATCAACCGCAATCCGAAGGCGTACCTGTTCGCCATCGTCGGTGCCGAATACATCATGAAGCTGTTGCCGCGCGGCACCCACGACTTCAAGAAATTCATTCGCCCTTCCGAACTTGGCGCTTGGAGTCGCATGGCCCAAGGACATCATCGGCCTGACCTACAACCCGCTGACCAAGCACTACAAACTGGCCTCCGACGTGGACGTCAACTACATGATCCAGACCCTGCGCGAGGAATAAGCCGATGCCAATCAGAGCAGTTCTTTTCGACATGGACGGCACCCTGCTCGACACCGCGCCGGACTTCATTGCGATCTGCCAGGCGATGCGTGCCGACCGTGGCTTGCCACCGATGAACGACAAACACATTCGCGACGAGATTTCCGGCGGCGCCAAGGCGATGGTCGCAGTGACCTTCTCCATGGACCCGGAGTCGCCGGGATTCGAGGAGTTGCGCCAGGAGTTCCTGGAGCGCTACCTCGTGGGTTGTGCCGTCCATAGCAAGCTGTTCGACGGCATGGGTGAACTGCTGGCCGACATCGAAAAAGCCAACCTGATCTGGGGCGTAGTGACCAACAAGCCACTGCGGTTTGCCGAGCCGATCATGCAGCAACTGGGGCTGGCCGATCGTTCGGCGCTGCTGATCTGCCCGGATCACGTGAAGAACAGCAAACCCGATCCAGAGCCGCTGATCCTCGCCTGCAAGATGCTCGACCTCGATCCGGCCAGCGTGCTGTTCGTCGGCGATGACCTGCGCGACATCGAGTCCGGCCGTGATGCCGGCACCAAGACCGCTGCAGTGACCTTCGGCTACATCCACCCGGATGACAACCCGCGACACTGGGGAGCGGACGTGGTGGTCGATCATCCGCTGGAGTTGCGCAAGGTTTTGGATAGCGCCCTCTGTAGCTGCTGAGACTGTCGTTGACCTCTGTAGGAGCGAGCTTGCTCGCGAAGAACCTGAGAGCGCCACGGGGTGCCAGACTTGTCGCGTCATCGTTTACGCCCATCGCCGGAACGCCGCCCGGAGCAAGCTCGCTCCTACAGGGATGGCGCTTGACCTGAAGAATTTTTGTAGAGGCTTTTTATGTTTGATTATTCCGCCCGCCCCGAACTGCTCAAGGATCGGGTCATTCTGGTCACCGGCGCAGGACGCGGCATCGGTGCCGCAGCGGCAAAAACCTACGCGGCACACGGCGCAACCGTGCTACTGCTGGGCAAGACCGAAGCCAATCTGACCCAGGTCTACGACGAAATCGAAGCCGCCGGCCATCCACAACCGGCAGTCATCCCCTTCAACCTCGAAACCGCCCTGCCCCATCAATACGATGAGCTGGCAGCGATGATCGAAAGCGAATTCGGGCATCTCGATGGTCTCCTGCACAATGCCTCGATCATCGGCCCGCGCACGCCGATCGAGCAGCTTTCCGGCGAAAACTTCATGCGGGTCATGCAAGTCAACGTCAATGCCATGTTCATGCTCACCAGCACCCTGCTGCCGCTGCTCAAGTTGTCGCAGGATGCCTCGGTGGTGTTCACTTCCAGCAGCGTCGGCCGCAAGGGGCGTGCGTATTGGGGTGCTTACGGCGTCTCCAAATTCGCCACTGAAGGCTTGATGCAAACCCTGGCGGACGAAGTCGATACCGTGGCCCCGGTGCGCTCCAACAGCATCAACCCGGGCGCCACTCGCACTAGCATGCGCGCCCAGGCTTATCCGGGTGAAAACCCACTGAACAACCCGACGCCCGAGGAGATCATGCCGGTCTACCTTTACCTGATGGGCCCGGACAGCACTGGTATCAATGGCCAGGCGTTCAACGCCCAGTAACGACCGTACGTCGCTTTTTAGTGCCGCGCCAGCTTCCTGTCGCGGCACTTGAAGGCTCTCGAGTTCGAGCCAGACACCTGTCAAACAAACGTCACACACTGCGTTACACAGGTAACAGGCAAACAACAACCCATTGATTTAATACGACTTTTATTCGGATGAACCGAATGGCACGACTTTCGCTCTAAGTTTGCTCAGACACGTAAAGTGAAAGCAGACGGGGGTGAAGCTTGAGCGCAGAGATTACTCATCTTCTACAAAGCGGATTAAACTTGTACGAAATGTCCTACGGGACTGATGGACCAGTACGACGCGCAGCCCTAAGCCGCTCTCACCCTGCTTGTAAGACAGCCTTACTGCTTAGGGGCGCATGCCTTATGAAACCACCTTCCCAGACCAACGCAATTGACTTCGATAGCGCCAAATTGCAGCGCCTGGGCTTTGGTCAGCAGCCGCCCCTCCTGGAAAGACCTGTCAGTCTTGCGCAATTGCGCCAGCAACTGAGCCTGCAGTTGCAAACCAGTCTGGAGCCGCAACGCATTCTTGGGACGTTCTATCGCGAGATTCAGCGGTTGGTGCCGTTGGACGCCTTGTGCTACCAGCACAAGAGCAGTGACCTGCGCCTGGAGTTCGGTCAACGCGGCCACCACTCCATCAGTTACAGCCTCAGCCACGAAGGTGAACACTTGGGTGAGTTGATCTTCCGTCGCAATCAGCGGTTCAGCGAACAGGATCAGGGCAATCTCGAATCACTGCTAGCCGCACTGCTTTTCCCGATGCGCAATGCGCTGCTGTACCGTACCGCCACCCAAAGTGCACTGCGCGACCCGCTGACGGGTGCCGGTAATCGCATCGCCATGGACCAGACGCTGCAAAGGGAAATCGAACTGTCCCGGCGCCATCTGCAACCGTTGTCAGTACTGATGCTGGACATCGATCATTTCAAGCTAGTCAATGATACCCATGGCCACAGCACAGGCGATAACGTGCTCAAGGCAGTCGCCGCCACGATCAAAAACCAGCTGCGCAACGTGGACATGGTGTTCCGCTATGGCGGTGAGGAGTTCCTGATCTTGCTGTCGAATACCTGTCGCGAGGCCGCGGCCATGGTCGGAGAGCGGCTGCGGCTTGCAATCCAGTCTGAAGAGTACCTGGCCGATGGTCACAGGATCCTGCTGACGGTCAGCCTCGGCTGTTCGACCCTGTTGCCCGGCGAGTCTGCCGAAAGCTTGTTGCGACGGGCAGACAGCGCGTTGTATGTGGCCAAGCGCGAAGGTCGTAACCGGCTGGAAATGGCGGGCTGATTTTTCAGCCACGACACAAACCAATGTGGGAGCGGGCTTGCTCGCGAATGGGATTCTGACTTTCAACGGTGATGTTGAATGACAGTCCGTATTCGCGAGCAAGCTCGCTCCCACAGTTGTTTTTCAAGCAGCGATTGGATCAGCCTTCGGCCAATGCCATCCGCTCACGCACGACCGGTACCCGCTCTGCGTGCTCCATTTGCATGCAACGTTCGAGAAACAGGTACATATAGTCGTAGCTCTTGCAAACGGCCTGACGCAACTCCACCTGCAGGGATTTGCTGGGGTTGGCGCCCGCCAATGTGCAGATGATCTCCAGGGCTTCCCATGGATGGGCATCGTCGTACTGGGCATGCATCTTCAACCACTTCATCGCCCGCTTGCGATCTTCCTCGGGGAACGAGGCGGCGTAGATACCGTTGGAACACACTACCGCAGACCATTCCCCGGTCGCCCCTTCGATGGCGTAGTTGGTGGCGGCAATCGCAACGATCAGCGAGTCGGCTGAACTGGTGTGCCAGCACCAATGGCTCAGGGCGTGAAGCTCAGGGGGAACCTGCTGAGCCTGCAGCTCTTCCAGGCTGACACCGTGCGCCCGACTCCAGTTCACCCAGTAATCGGCGTGGTTCAGTTCGACGCGGATGTTACGCATCAGCCAGCGACGGGCCATGTCTTCGCCAGGATGACGGGCAAAGCGGGTTTTGGTCAGGTTTTGTGCCATATACAGCGCGAACTGTTCGACCACCGGCCAGCCACCGATCAGGTACTGGCGCATGGTCTTCGCACCGAGTTTGTTGTCTCGCATGCGTTGGTACAGTTCGTGTTCGACAACCCGGCGCTTGCTCTCGCTGCAATCCTGGATCAGGCGCTGAGCCCAGGCAGGGTAACTTGCAGCTTCCATGAGCGGTCCGGTTCGGTTGAATGTATCGATCACTGTCGAGCTCCTTTTGATTGTGATTGTAAGACCGGCAGGAGTCTCAACGGAACGTGCCAGGCGCCTTGAACAACAGCGGCTGAGGCCTGGCGGGACGACTTAACAGACTATCGCTGGTAAACAACTGCGGGCGTTCAATCACATACCCTTGAGCGTAATCCACCCCGATCTCCAGCAATGCCTGCTCAATCTGGGGCGTTTCGACAAACTCGGCAATCGTGCGCTATGTGATTGATCACTTCGACCATGGCGCGGTTAATCGGGTCGTCCAGCATATCCTTTACGAAACTCCCGTCGATCTTCAGGAAGTCTACAGGCAAATGTTTCAGGTACGCGAATGAGGACATTCCGGCGCAAAAGTCATCCAGTGAAAAATGGCAGCCTAAGCCTTTGAGTTCATTAATGAATCGAATGGCGCTACCAAGATTTGAAATAGCACTGGTTTCAGTAATTTCAAAACAAATCATTTCAGGCGGAATCGAATACGTCACAAACTGTTCGCGCAGGAAGTCCAGGAACGCCTCATCCCCGATCGTCGTGCCTGACAGATTGATCGCACACATGGCCAGCGGTACGTGGCCTTGCTCGACCCGGCATTGGGCGATGATCTTGAACACGTTCTGCACCACCCAACGATCAAGCGAGCTCATCAGGCCATAGCGCTCAGCTGCCGGAATGAAGCTGTCGGGCAAGATCATCCGCCCGGCTTCATCATGTAATCGCAGCAGGATTTCAATGTGCCCGCCGTCCTGATCGACATGCCCCAATGGGGCAATTTCCTGGGCGTACAGGCAGAAGCGATCTTCCTCCAGTGCCATGTGCAAACGCTGCACCCAAGCCATCTCACCGAAGCGCAGGGACAATTCCGAGTCATCCGGATGATAGACCTGGACCCGGTTCCGCCCCTTTTCCTTGGCCATGTAGCACGCCATGTCGGCAGCACGCAGCGAGGCTTCGAGCGTCGTCGGGTTCTGCGCGACATGAACCAGCCCGATGCTGACAGTGGTCACGAAAGGCCGGCCTTTCCAGACAAAATGCAGATTCTGCACCGTCTGGCGCAGGCTTTCGGCAATTTTCTCCGCCGCTTCCGGTGCGCAGTTTTCCAGCAGGATGCCGAACTCGTCGCCGCCAAGGCGCGCCAGGGTGTCGCCTTCGCGCAGCCCCGATTGCAACAGCGCGCAGATGTGCCGCAGCAGTTCGTCCCCCGCCGCGTGGCCGCAGGTGTCGTTGACCAGTTTGAATTGGTCCAGATCGAGGAACATCAGAGCATGGCGACCCGAATGGCGGGTGAGGTTGTGCAGCGCCTGTTCCAGGCGATATTCAAACTCGCGACGGTTGGCAAGGCCAGTCAAGGCATCGTGGGTCGCCTGCCACGACAGATTGGCGATGTACTGCCGCTCCTGGGTCATGTCATGCAACACCAGCACCGTCCCGCTGACTTTTCCAGCATTGCGGATGGGGGCGCCCACCAGCGTGACCGACACCGTGCTGCCGTCCAGGCGTTGAATCAACTTGGAGTGTTCACTGCCGCCACTGAGCTGGCCGCTCAGAATATGCTCGATCAGGGTGAAACCATCGGCCTGGGCATTTTCGTCCAACAGGTTGAACAGCGCCGCCAGTGGCAATCCCGTCGCCTGCTCGGCCTTCCAGTGGGTCAACGCTTCGGCCGCCGGATTCATGTAGGCGATTGCACCGGAAACATCCGTGGTGATCACCCCATCACCAATTGATTGCAGGGTGATCTGCGCCCGTTCTTTCTCCAGTTGCAGCGCATCGGCGAACGCATGGCGCTGCTTGAGCAGTTTATGGGTGCGCATCAGCGCCAGCGCAATCAATCCAAGAGCAGTGGCGAGGTTAGTCAGCAGGAGCAAACGAAGAATGACCCGCGAGCCTTCACCCAAGGCATCGCTGAACGCCTTTGCCGCCGGCGTCACGCCGTCGTTAATGGCGAAAATCTGCTCCTTCCAGCGCTGTACATCCGCGCCAGAGGCCGGGCCGGCAGTGTCCCGCGCAACATCATCGAGCTGGACCAGATAGGCATCCCCCACGGTCCAAAGGTTGATGGCTTTTTCGAGGTAACTGAAGTGACGAAAGTTGAGGTATAGCCAAATCAGGCTGGAAACGTCTTCCGGGTGGTTGCCACCCTTGAGAATCGCCACACGTGCCGCCTCGATATTCGGCGGTTGATGATCCAGCGCCACACGCAACTCATGCCCGCCCTGAGGCACGGAAATAGCGTGCTGGTATTTACGAAAAATCGCTTCGTCGCCGCTGTCGGCATAGAGGTTGAGGTAATAGATTGCGTCCTTCTGCCCCTTGGACCAGAGGCTTTCGCCAGCAACATAGCCGCGAACCGCCGACAGTACGTAAAGGCTAACGCCGCCCAACAAGGCTTGAAACACCACAACGGCGATAAATGGCCAGACGATGCCCAACAGCCGTGGCGTTCCGAGAGTCCGCGCTTGATTCATGAGGTCCCTTGTATTGGCACTGCTTGCTCGTCTTCCGGACGAAATCGCTATAGCTAGACTAGGTTGCGATTCCGATCCCGGCAAGCGACAAGCTATGCCCGGAGGGGAATATCGCGGCCACTGAATTCGGCCGCGATGATGTTTTTTTATAGTATTGAAGTGGCGCCCTGCAACCTTGATATCATTTCACTACAACCGCTGCAAATGCCCATACAGCTTGGCGTACAGGCCACCGTCGGCAATCAGTTGCTGATGATCGCCATCCTCGGCAATTTGCCCGCCGTCGAACACCAGCACACGGTCGGCCTGTTTTACCGCCGAAAGGCGGTGGGCAATGATCAACGTGGTGCGGTTGCTCAGAAACCGCGCCAAGGCCTGGTGCAGGTTGTATTCGGTGGCGGCATCCAGCGCAGAGGTGGCTTCGTCGAGGATCACCACCTTGGGCTCGGCCAGTACCATCCGGGCGATGGCCAGGCGTTGGCGCTGCCCGCCGGACAACCGCACCCCGGAGCGCCCGACGATGCTGTCCAGGCCATTGGGCAAATCGCGGACCGTGTTGTGCAGTTGGGCGATTTCCAGCGCCTGCCAGCAGGCCTCGTCACTGCGCTCGCGGCCCATGGTCAGGTTGGCGCGGATGGTGTCGTTGAACAGGGCCGGGTGTTGCAGGACCACGGCGACATTTTCCCGCACGGTTTCCAGGCCGATCTCTTGCTGGGTCGAACCACCAAAACGAATGGTGCCAGCCAAGGGTGTGTACAAGCCCAGCAGCAGTGCTCTTGCCGCCGCCGCTGGCACCGACGATCGCGACTTTTTCGCCGGGAGCGATGGAGAGATTCATCTGGCTCAGCACCAGTTCGTCACCGTAGCCAAAGCTCAATCCCTGAACCTCGATCCCGACGGTTTCGCGACCGATGAACGGGTCGACTCCACCCGGGTATTCGGGTTCGTCGGCACGGGACAGCAGTTCGTTGATCCGCGACAGCGCACCGCCGGCAGCATAGTAGGCGTATTGCAGGTTCAGCAGTTGTTCCACCGGACCGATCATGAACCACAGGTAGCTGAACACCGCTAACATCTGGCCGATGGACAGGTCTGAGAACAACACCGTGAGCATGGCCGCAGCCCGGAAAATATCGATACCGAACTGAAACAGCAATCCGCTGGCACGGTTCGATGCGTCGGTTTTCCACTGCGAATTCACCGCGTAATCACGTACATCCCGGGCTCGCTGGCCCAGGCGCCCGAGGAAAAAACCCTGGCGGTTGCCGGCGCGAACTTCCTGGATGGCATCCAGCGTTTCGGTCAGCGCCTGGGTAAAGCGCGAAGTGCTGTCGTTCTCGAGTTTCTTCAGGTGCTTGACCCGCTTGCCCAACTGCACCGTGGCGTAGATCACCAGCGGGTTGAACAGCAGAATCAGCAATGCCAGTTTCCAGTGCATCCACATCAGAATGCCGGCGGTGCCGACCAGAGTCAGCATGGCCACGAGGAAACGGCTGAGGGTTTCGCCGACGAATTTGTCCAGCGTGTCGAGGTCGGTGACCAGATGCGTAGTCACCGTGCCGCTGCCCAGGCTTTCGTATTCACCCAGCGAGATACGCTTGAGCCGTTCGATCAGCCGTATGCGGATGCGGTAGACAATGTCCTTGGCCAACCCGGCGAACAATTTCGCCTGCACCACGTTGAACAGCAACGCCGTGCAACGCAGGGTCAAGGTCACCAGCAACATCAGGCCGATGTAGCCCGCGGCTTTCTGCCAGCCCTCGGGTAGCGCGTGGTTCATGATCTTCAGCGCGGCATCACCGTGCCCCAGCAATACCTCGTCCACCAGCAACGGCAGGAGCAAGGGAATCGGCACGCTGCACAAGGTCGCCAGCACGGCTACGCCGTTGGCGATCCACAGGGATTTCTTGTGATGCAGGGCCAAGCGGCGGATTTCCGCCCAGCTCAGACGGTCGACACGTTTAGCGGGTGCGACATCATCAGGCAGGTCATGCACAGGCAGCACGCTCCAGCCAGCGGCCGAGCAGCGGGGACAACTCGCTCAACGGCTGATAGCCATTGGTCAACAACGCCAGTTGGCCGTTACGCTCAGCCAGCAGGGTGGGGAAACCGGCAATGCCCAGGTCCTGGACCCAGGTGAAATCGGCTTCAGTCGCAGTGTGCATGTCGGCACGATCGAAAGCGGCGGCAAACTCGATGCGCGGCACGCCGGCCTGCTCGGCCAGTTCCACCAACACGCTGGCGCGGGTGACGTCCCGACCTTCGACATAAAACGCATGCTGAATCAGCCCGAGCAGCTTCCAGGCACAATCTGGCGCCAGTGCGCGCGCCGTCACCAGTGCCCGGCAGGCAGGCTCGGTGTCATAGACAAAGCCATTGGGTAACGCGCCCTCAAACTTGAAGGGCTGGCCGGTGGCCTCGGTGACCGCCTGCCAGTGTTCAAGAATGTAGCGCCGGGTGGTCGGTTCCAGCGCCGCACCGCTACCGGTGCGCAAACCACCCACGATCAAGTGCACATCCACACCCGCGGCTTGCGCCTGCTCGACCAGCGACTTGGCCACGGGGGCAAACCCCCAGCACCAGGAACACATCGGGTCCATCACATAGAGCAGGCGCGCAGACATGGTTCAGGCCTCGGAAGATGCTTGCTTGTAGTTGAAGCCGATCGGATGAGGCTGGTTACGAGCCTTGGCCAGTTCCGGTCGATCGCACTGCGACGGGTCTTCTCGCTCAGCTTATCCCAGCAATGCGGGCAACTGATGCCGGCCACGTAATGCTCGGACGCGCGGTCTTCCACACTCACCGGCGTGCGGCAGGCATGGCATTGATCGTAGTCGCCCTCACTCAGGTCGTGACGAACGGTCACGCGGTTGTCGAATACGAAGCAATCGCCCTGCCACTTGGTTTCTTCCTGCGGCACCTCCTCGAGGTACTTCAGGATGCCGCCCTTGAGGTGGTAGACCTCACCAAAACCCTCGCTGAGCATGTAGCTCGAGGCCTTCTCGCAACGGATGCCGCCAGTGCAGAACATCGCGACCTTCTTGTGCACGGCCGGGTCGAAGTTGGCTTTGATGTAATCGGGAAATTCGCGAAAACTGGTGGTTTTCGGGTCGATGGCGCCTTCGAAGGTACCGATCGAGACTTCGTAATCGTTACGGGTATCGATCAACAGCACTTCCGGGTCGCTGATCAGCGCATTCCAGTCCTGCGGATCGACGTAAGTGCCGACCTTTTTGTTCGGGTCCACGCCTTCGACGCCGAGGGTGACGATTTCTTTCTTGAGTTTGACTTTGGTGCGGTAGAACGGCTGCTCGTCACAGTACGACTCTTTATGGTCGATGTCGTCCATGCGCGGGTCGTTCTTGAGCCAGGCCATCAGCCCGTCGATGCCTTCGCGGCTGCCGGACACGGTGCCG
>LNAP01005078.1_pt1 | contig 11820 bp, 9 predicted proteins | sample 602601 | NCBI WGS metagenome assembly LNAP01 (sample SAMN02440304, study PRJNA202911) | soil metagenome | biome: Subtropical and temperate rainforests or woodlands; isolation source: soil samples (1 kg each in a 20% v/v slurry with milli Q water) were... ... | reverse complement strand
GTCGCGTAGACGCGTCGTAGTCACCGGTATGGGTATGTTGTCGCCACTGGGCACGGATGTGCCGAGCAGTTGGCAGGGCATTCTGGCTGGCCGCAGTGGTATTGGTCTGATCGAACACACGGACCTTTCTGCCTATTCCACCCGTTTTGGCGGCTCGGTAAAGGGGTTCAATGTCGAGCAATACCTCTCGATCAAAGAGTCCCGCAAACTCGACCTGTTCATTCAATACGGCCTGGCAGCCGGTTTTCAGGCAGTGCGTGACGCTGGTCTGGAAGTCACCGACGCCAACCGTGAACGCATCGGTGTGGCCATGGGTTCGGGTATTGGCGGTTTGACCAATATCGAAGAAACCAGTCGCACGTTGCACGAGTCCGGTCCGCGTCGAATTTCACCGTTCTTCGTGCCGGGTTCGATCATCAATATGATTTCCGGTTTCCTGTCCATCCATCTGGGAGCACAGGGACCTAACTACGCCATTGCCACGGCTTGCACCACAGGCACGCATTGCATCGGCATGGCCGCGCGCAATATCGCCTATGACGAAGCGGACGTGATGATTGCCGGCGGCGCTGAAATGGCGGCCTGCGGCCTGGGCATGGGCGGCTTCGGCGCGTCGCGTGCGCTGTCGACCCGCAACGACGAGCCGGCTCGTGCCAGCCGTCCGTGGGACAAGGGCCGTGACGGTTTCGTCCTGGCCGACGGCGCCGGTGCGCTGGTGCTGGAAGAGCTGGAACACGCCAAGGCGCGTGGCGCGACGATCTACGCCGAGCTGATCGGCTTTGGCATGAGTGGCGACGCCTACCACATGACTTCGCCACCGGCCAACGGCGCCGGTGCTGCGCGTTGCATCACCAACGCCCTGCGCGATGCGAAGATCAGCCCGGACCTGGTGCAGTACATCAACGCCCACGGCACTTCGACAGCGACCGGCGACCTGGCGGAAGCCGAAGCGATCAAGTCGGTGTTCGGCGAGCACGCCTACAAGCTGGCGGTCAGCTCCACCAAGTCCATGACCGGCCACCTGTTGGGTGCGGCGGGCGCGGTCGAAGCGATCTTCAGCGTGCTGGCCATCAGGGATCAGGTCGCTCCGCCGACCATCAACCTCGATGAGCCGGATGAAGGCTGCGACCTGAACTTCGTGCCTCATGAAGCGCAGAAGATGCCGATCGACGTGGTGTTGTCCAACTCGTTCGGTTTCGGTGGCACCAACGGCTCCCTGGTGTTCCGCCGGTTCGCCGAGTAATGCACAGCTGGGTCGACGGTCAGCCAGCGGACAGCGTGCCCCTGAAAGATCGTGGCCTGGCGTATGGCGATGGCCTGTTCGAAACCATCGCCGTCAAGGCCGGGCAACCGGTGTTGCTCGACCGCCACCTGCAACGCCTGGCCGAGGGTTGCAGGCGGTTGGCATTGGTTGTGGACCCGGCATTGGTCCGCAGCGAAGTGCTCGCTTATGCCAGCGCCCTCGGCGACGGCGTACTCAAATTGATCCTCACCCGAGGCGACAGCCTGCGCGGTTATGGCATCAACCCCGGCGCCCCGGTGCGCCGTATCCTGCAGGGCAGTGCGCCTGCTGCTTATCCCCAGGCCCATGGCAACGACGGTATCCGCCTGTTTCCGTGCGCCACCCGTTTGTCCGAACAGCCGCTGCTGGCCGGTCTCAAGCACCTCAATCGCCTCGAACAAGTGATCGCGCGCGCCGAGTGGCAAGATACCGAGCATGCCGAAGGTTTGATGCTGGATATGTCCGGGCGCGTCATCGAAGGCGTGTTCAGCAACCTGTTCCTGGTGCGTCACGGCGTGTTGTTGACCGCTGATCTGAATCGTTGCGGCGTGGCCGGCGTCATGCGTGCCGAGCTACTGGCCCAGGCGCAGGCGCTCGGCACCCCGGTGGTCGTGGCCGATATCAGCCTTGAGCAGTTGCAGTCGGCCGACGAGGTTTTTGTCTGCAACAGCGTTTATGGCATTTGGCCGGTGCGCGGCTGTGCTGCGATGAGCTGGTCGGTTGGGCCGCTCACCCGTAAACTGCAGGGCATTGTTCGCGCGCTATTGGATATTTGAGTTGATACGAAAACTGTTGTTACTGCTGCTGATCGGTCTGTTCGCGGCGGCGTTGCTGTTGGGGTTTTCGGCCTGGAAGCTCGACTCAGCCCTCAAGCAGCCCTTGCACCTGACCGAGGAGCAACTGCTCGACGTCCCCGCCGGAGCCACGCCGACCGGCACTTTCAATCGCCTGGAAGCCGACGGTGTGCTCGACGGCGCCTTCTGGTTGCGTCTGTACTGGCGCTTCAACCTCGAAGGCCAGCCATTGCACAGCGGCGAATACCGCCTCACTCCCGGCCTCACCGCCCAAGGCTTGATCGGCCTGTGGCAGCGTGGCGAAGTGGTGCAATACAGCCTGACCCTGGTGGAGGGCTGGAATTTCCGCCAAGTGCGCTCGGCGCTGGCCAAGCATGAAAAGATCGTGCAGAGCCTTGCCGGCCTGAGTGACAGCGAAGTGATGGACAAGCTCGGCCACCCAGGGGTTTTCCCCGAGGGGCGGTTCTTCCCCGATACCTATCGCTTTGTGCGCGGCATGACGGATGTCGAGTTCCTCAAGAAAGCCTACAACCGCCTGGACGACGTGCTCGCCCAGGAGTGGAGCAAACGCGCCGCCGACGCGCCGTACACCGACCCCTACCAAGCGCTGATCATGGCCTCCCTGGTGGAGAAAGAGACCGGTGTGCCGGAGGAGCGCGGGCAGATCGCCGGGGTATTCGTGCGTCGCATGAAGATCGGCATGCTGCTGCAGACCGATCCGACGGTGATCTACGGCCTGGGCGAGCGCTACAACGGTAAGCTGACGCGTGCCCATCTCAAGGAAGCCAACCCCTACAACACCTACATGGTTGCCGGGCTCCCGCCGACACCCATCGCGATGGTCGGCCGCGAGGCGATTCATGCGGCGCTGAATCCGGTGCCGGGCAGCAGCCTGTATTTCGTTGCCCGGGGTGATGGCAGTCATATTTTCTCGGACGACCTGGATGCACATAATGCCGCGGTGCGTGAGTTCCAGCTCAAGCGTCGCGCCGATTACCGTTCCAGCCCGGCGCCGCAGGTGAAACCGTTGGAAGGCCCCGCGCCGACGAACGATGCCCACGACGCACCCGCGCCGGACGCCGCCGCATCGCAAAGCCCGCAATGACTCTGACTAAGGACTGCCTGTGACTGGCTTGTTTATTACCCTGGAAGGCCCGGAAGGCGCCTTATATCTCTTGGTGAGTCAATGTAAACCAGTGTCGTTATAGTCTCCTGTAGGAAAATGTAAACTACCCAAATAGGGTAATTATTCTGGTGATACGGCTTACAGCCCTTCTTGCACATGCGTTTTAGTCCTTGACGCCTATCTGGCTCGTCTCCATCATGTAAACCACTTAAGTCTTTCTGCAGTGGTGAATCTCAATGTCAAATGGATGCCTGATCGTCTGCGACGGTAATAACGGAGCTGGTAAATCGTCGGTGATCAAGCATCTCAGCGGGTGGTTGAGCGAGGCCGGTTATCACGTTTTAGTGACGCGTGAGCCTGGTGGAACTCCGATTGGAGAAAAGATCAGAGAGGTGGTACTTGATCCATCTACCCCTGAGCTTTGCGATACGACTGAACTGCTTCTGTTTGCCGCTGCTAGGGCTCAGCACCTTCAAGAGAAAATCATCCCAGCCATTGAGGGTGGAGCGATTGTGATCTGTGACCGCTTCACACCCGCCACCATCGCATTTCAGCACTTTGGTCGAGGCCTGCCATTGGATCGTGTACTGGCGATCAATGAGATCGCTCTGGGTGGCTTCAAGCCTGACTTGAATATCATTTTAGATATCGATCCTGCGGTAGGCATGCAGCGTGTCGCCGGCCGGGGAGAGGTCTTGGACAGGATGGAGTTGCAGAAGGCTGAGTTCCTATCGCGTGCTCGTCATGGCTTTCTAGTCCAAGCCCAGGAAAATCCAGACACCTTTGCGGTTGTGGACGCCTCTCAAAGTTTTGAGGCTGTTGCTGCAGACATAAGAGCGGTAGTAGAGGAGTTGTTGGCTCGCTTGGTATAACAAGGAGCCATATATGCGATACCTCTCCATGTATCACGCTGAGCTATCAGCGACGTCCGCAGATGCAAAGGTCATCCTCGCAAATTATATAGAGCATCCGCTGTTCAGTTTTACGGATGCTTTGTGCTGCGGTTTTCACTACGTGTTTATAAAATATGTACCAGATGTTAGTTATTCGAAAGGGTATGCTCTGCGTTCGGCGATAAAGGATTTTCTAGATTTCAGGCAAGATCACAATAATAAGCTCCACCCTGACCTTCATCTAAAGGGGGTTGGGGATATCGGTATTGAACAGTTTAAGCTTTTTATGGATAGGTTGCGGCGCAATGGCCAAACTCTCTATCCTGCGAGAAGCATAAGATCCGCAGTTTTAAAAGTGGCAAACCACAACGATGATGGCCTTCCACTGTTAACGTTGCCTAGCGTATTGATTAAAACTCAGGTGAGAGAGCCACTCGATGAGGCGGCCGACGCCAGTTTTTATGAATCGATGCGGTCGGAAGTTGATAATATGCGATTCATGCTTGAGTTTCGCAAGCAGGTTAAACTCGCTGAACCCTATCGCTTGGACGAAATCCGTCCATTGATCTCAGAGCTCTTGTTGATCAGTAAAAAATCAGAATGGGTTATTGATCCTGCGAGAGCATTGAAGACTCTTATGTTGGATGGTTACCCATTTAGAGTGACTAAATCCGAATCTACGGCGTTGCGCAAAAAAATCCGAAAAATACCATATGTACAATCAATAACCCGTCCTAGCGAATTTGTATTAAGTTGCTGTCTGCCTTATAGTTATTCCATTCTCAGAAAGCAAGTCCCAGACTCAATTGCTTATGATGATCTGGTGCGAATGTATTATCCTACTGCACAAAATCAAGCAACTCTGGGGCTTTTCATTCAGCGACAGTCGAGTTGGAACAAAGAGACAGTTATAGCCATCGATAAAAATCACTTTCTGCACCCTATGTCTGAGGTTGCGCATTCTGATGTGGTTCTTGTTGTGTCTGAAAAAGAAAAATCCCAATCGGCTAATAAAAACTATGCGTCTCCAAAACTCGCAAAAGCAATGTCAACCAGATCAGATAGGTACTCCATTTTTAACTTGATGGAGCTTGCTAAGACTCTGTCAGAACCTCTCGCTGAAGTTGTGAATAGCTCGGACAGTTTCGCCCTGGATGATCCGCTGAGACGGTCGATATTCCTATGTCTATCTGAGCATGAATCTGACTGGCAAATCAAAGAGTCCGGCCCTGATATCAGAGTAAACTCGCTGAAAAATCAGAAATATTGGAACATTGGTGTCGCTGAGTTTTTGGGCAAACACCAACTGGTGGACGCCGGTGTGCCACTTACAAGCGCGATTGACCTAGAGGGGCGGCTTAGGGTGACGTGGGAATACTACAACGCCAAAAAAACCAAGCATCCCTTATCGCTAACCGCCCTGCAACTTGGCCATTCCAGCCTCGAGACCACGAGTGCTCATTACGACAGTTCAGCCATGGCTATCAAGGATAGAAAGGTGCGCTATCGGAGCATTCAGGAAGAGTTGATGGAAAAATTCCGAAGTAATAAGTTTCACGGAATTGTCGGTAGCACTGTTCGGGCGAAGTCGGCTGATCCCACCTTTCGTATTTTTACGATCATGGGGCATGAGCGTGCCCTGTGGGCTTGTATAGACTCGAGTAAGCCAGATTATCCAGATGCTGTTGAGCTATCCAAGAACGAGCGATGTACTCGACTGGATAAGTGTTTATCTTGCAGTCGTATCTACGTGCTTGGCGACTCATTACCTTTCCTAATGGAGCGGTTATCAACACTTCAGCGCGCGGTCGAGGCGGACGAAGGACGCCTTGAGGTGCACAAAGATGAAATTGAAATTTTGGAATATCTCCTTAGCATTTGGGGAAACCAATCTGCGATTGCTGAAGCGCTTGTTTACATGAGGGGATACGAGGCGTTACTGCCGTTTGATATGCGCTCACTCATCGCCTACATTGAGGATTAACTTGTGTCTAAAAATAATGCTCAAGGTGACGATGATTCTTTTCAGTCCATTTTGGATGAGATTGAGCGCGAAGCGTCTGATGCGGCCGATGCCTACTTCTCCGAGCTGTATGAGGCATCTCATGGTGGAGACGAAGGAGTTTGCAAGCAGCAGCTGAGCGGGTTGGTGACGAAGCTAGCTGTGTCCCCTAATGGATGCTTCCCTGTTTCAGAGTATTCCGATTATGGCGAAATGCGATGGGTGTTGTTGCGCTCCGAAGGCTTTAAGGATATTGAGGTTTATATCGATCGTGCTCGAAGTGATTTGCAAGAGTTGAAGCGAGCTATATGTTACCACTTTATACCTCACCTACATCCGATCGGTACGATTCGAAGTTTTCGTTCGACTGAAACTTATAGTGACGGGTTTCGTTACGTACAGCGGCATATTTTTGAAGCGAATTTTTTAGACGCTTCTCCCGAACATATCGGTGTCATCACTGCAGGAGTTTTGAATGCTGCATTAGATGATGCGCGGGACTCCGGAGTGATGCGTGCTTATTGGTTGTTATTTTTCCATATCAATTTCTGGATTTTTTTGTCCGTCGAAAAGTTGATTCCTGAAGAGTTATGCCTAAAGGTAGATTTGAACGATGTTGATACCATAGCGCGCCGAAAAGATATCCAGGCGGTTATTCGTGTCTCGTTTGTAGGCTGGAAGCCTTTTTCCGAAGATGAATTGCGCGACCTGTTAACTTATTCTTTCTTTTGGATTGATAAGGGTGTTCCGGTAATTAATGAGGTGTTGGAATATTGTAATGCGCGGCCTGAGATGGATAAAAAATATTATAGTTATGGAAAGCGCGATCTAGAATTTGAGGCAGTGGTTGGTAAGGAAGTAGACGGCGTTGAGATCGTTGGGTTTTCGCATACTGTTCAGACGTTAAAACAAAAGGGTAGTGGTGGTAAAATCCGGTCATATGACACGAATCTATACACGTGGCGAAAAGGATTTATGTACGCCGTAGATAGGGTGCGAAACGCAATCTTCATTCTCTTCGGTCTAATGACAGGGCTGCGCAGGCGTGAGTTGGCTCCGCTCCAGTTCGACGACGTTTACAAGAAGGAAAGTGATGGTCTCTGGTATGTTTCTTTTGTCAGGTATAAAACCAGCGACGATCCCAATTATTTTGGGGAGGCTGATGAGATTCCTCTCCCGGACTACCTAGGAGATGCCATTGCTTCTTACAAGAAGCTTAGAGAGTTTGATAAGTACATGCTGAAGGGTTACTTATTCCAGCCTGTAATTCCGACCCATGAGATGAATCAAGTGGACAGGATGATCACTAAGGTTGCCGTTAATCTCTCTGCGGAAGTTGGTGTTGACGGTCTCCATATTCATCGCTTTCGGAAAACGATAGCCGAAATATTGATTAATAAATCTGAACGTAATATTGATATTATTCGGATGCTTTTTGGCCATTCAAGTTATGTCATGGGGCTACGGTATATTGCAAGGAACCCCTTCTTGGTTTCATCTGTTGTCGAGACCTTGAGAGAACACTTCGCCAAAGATTTTGTCGATATTCTCCAATCTATCAATTCCGGCGTTTATGCTGGAGAGGCTGCCAATGATCTTGCTGGCCGCATGGCTGGTAGACCGGACATTTTTGTCGGGAAGCTTTTGAAGCTTACGGTTCTCGAGTATGTCTCTCATATGTTTCAAGGCGGTGAGGCTGTCTTGGTTCAACGTACGACGCTTAGTACGTTTTGTATGAGCGGCCTTATTCACGCTGGGGAGTCTCTACCTCCGTGCATCGCTGATCGGACAAATCTGATTTATCCAGTAAGCCCGGACGTATCGAGCTGTCATATTCATTGTTCTCGCAATTTAGTGCTAGGTTCTGCTCAAGGTTCTATCGAACAGAATTTAAAGTTTTACAAGACGATCAGGTCATCCTCTAGAAAGCTCAGTTACGCCGCCCAATTTGAGCTGGATCAAAAGATCAGCATTAATGAGAAACTGCTTGAAGAGTTGCTGCACCCTAAACCAACTGTTATCGAGCGTGAGGTTTCGCAATCATGATCAGCCGTTCACGTAAACGACAGAAGAACAGGGGAAAGCGATAATGACTGCAGTTAGCACTGAACAGCGGCTCAAAAAAATCATCTGTGATCATTACCTTAGCGGCTCTTCAGAGCGCCTTACTATGATCGAGGTTTGCGCCCGCGCGGAAATCTCTCGCCAGGCTTTTCATAAATTTTATAGCCATCTCAAGCCGTATCTGACTGGGGCCAGGAATGTTGATGAGTTGCTGGTCGGAGACCAAGCTGATGCCAGTAAAACAATCATCCAGTGCCAGAAATTGGTTAGAGAGGCGCAAGCCGAGCTGAGGTATGTGAAGGAAAACCAGCAGAAAGAGCACCAGAAGCTTGAGGGGAATCTTTTAACGACCCTCATGAATGGTGACGTGCTAATCCATCACTCCCGAGAGCTTACTAACGAACTAAAGAAGAAAGCGCTCCATAATGAGATTCTCAAGCGAAATCTCTTAGAGAAGGAACTCGAACTATCAGAAAACCGTGGTTTGAGCAGCGCTGTAAAGCAGCAGGGCAAGCCTGAGTCCATGATTATGAAGTTCCAGTTAGATACTCGGGATGCTGTGGCCAGATATTCAGAGACTCAAGACCTGGCTGGTTATTACGGAGATAAGACTCTCGCAGTCAGTAAGCTAAAGGAGAAGCTACAAAAATTCCTGAAGAAAGGTCTTGTCAGGGTTGTGATTTTTCAGAATCGTTTCATTTCGTCGTTCGATAAGTTTGTCGAGAAGAACTTTCGTCCAGAGGATGACGCTGTTGTAGTAATTGATTTGCCTCTTGCATCCAGATCCGAAATTCGGGACTTCGTCCGTGGTTTGGTCGATGCAAGGCCACTCGAGATATTCGTTCCGTATTGTGACAGCGAGGCAACTATCAAAGCCCAGCGCGGCTTTTTGTATGGCCAGATTCCCGCTCCTGAATTTCGAAGCTTCGATAAAGAGCCGCTGCCTAGTATTCAGGATGGTTTTGATCGTGTAGTGGTGTCTAAAATTGCCCAAGGAGATTGAGATGCTTGAGATCTCCAGAAAGCTAATTACCTATGCGTGCCCACTGTCGGGTAAGGAAACCACTCACTACATACTGATTGCGGAAAGCGGGCAAAAGCGTGTGCTTCTAAGCCATGCTAATCTTTACCTTCGCGCTGTCACGGCACAGTCCGAGGATACATCTAATAGATACTCTCATTTAATTGCTAAGTTCTATCGATATTTGTCTACCACTGCTAAGTATGAAGGGGTAGAGCTTTATCAATATCATGCGCTCGTAGACAACGATGATTTGAAAAATTGGCAGGTTCATCGAGCGATTAAGCGTCAGGCAAAACAGTCCTTGAAGCCTAGTACAGCTACGATCATTGATGAGGGTAAACTCGTCTACGGATTCTTTTACTGGTTGGATTCGGAAGGCTATTCTAGTTGCTTAAATTTCAAGCTAAAAACCTGGCAGCCTAATTTTAAGAACAATGATTTGCTCAGTTATATCAAACGTGAGGCGCGCGTTGCATTGGATGGTAAAGGCATTAAAGCCTTGGATCGTGAGTGGCGACAGAAGCAAAGCTATTCACTTATCACTAACCAGGAGATTAGGGATTTCGTTGGTGGGTTCCATGACCCTGTCTACGTAGCGATGTTCATGCTTGCGTTGGGCACCGCGATGCGCCCTATGGATCTATGTGATTTCCCCTATGCGGGTAATGGTTTTAATCGGCATATCCAGCCACACGAAAACATGACGTTCGATGACGAAACCGTTGAATACCGAGTCTATTTTAGTAAAGGCAAAAAGCACCGTACCATCAGGATTCATCAAGGGGATCTTAAAGCTTTAGCCGATAACTATACGAATACGCTTTACCCGCCCAGGGCAGAGTTATACGCCAAAAAGTATGGTAAGCCTTGCCCGCCTTCGATTCTGTTTTTGAATTCCGCTGGGGAGCCTGTGACACCTAGGATGGTCTCCACTCGCTCCACTGCGGCGAAAGTGCGGGCTATACGCAATGGTTCAAAAATGCGCTCTGATGTTTGCTTCTATGACAGCAGACATTGGTGGCCAACCATGTTTTTGATCAAGCGATTTGGGCCGGGACTGCTGGGTGAACTCAGTGAAGTAAAAGACCTCGCAGCGATGCAGGTGCTGAAGGCGCAGATGGGCCACGCTCACTTGCATACTACCTACGATCACTATGTTGATGTGGCCCGGGTTCTGTTGCTCGCGCACGAGGGTTATGTGAACGAGCTTTATATCAACGCGGATCAGACAGTGAGTGAGTTTCTCAGCGCACCAGTATTCAAAAATTGATTTGTGGGACTAAGTGCCGAGATTATCGATCACCTGCCTCTGGAAGGTACCGCCAAGTAGCTCAAGCCTAGCTCAAGAAATAAGTGGCCTCTGACTTCGATGCCAATTATGTTTTGTCTACCGACGGATCCGCTGACCACAGTCTATTGATTGTCGTCCATGTGTATCCGAGTTCGCGTGCAGCTTCAGCACGGCTGTAACCCTGTGCCTTCAATAGCTGAACCTGTTCCTTCCTCTCCCGAGCTTCAGCCACCACTGGCGCTTCAAGCTTCTGAGGTTCGGCAGGAAGAACGCTATCCGCCAATCCCAGTGCTTCCATTTCAGCGATGGCTGAGAGCATCACCTCGCGAGGAGTCTGGTGTTGACTGGCTGCTATGACTAATCCGAAGAAAGTTGCAGCATTCACCTGTAGGGCGTCAGCCAGGGCTTTCGTGGAGTCCACGGTGGCTGTGGTTTTCGACGCCTCAAGTTTGCTGACAAACGACTGGGCAACCTCGCTGGCGATTGCGTGCTGGTGCAACCCTTTGGATCTTCGTAGTAGCTGGAGTACGGCTGCGTAAGGGCGGCGCAGTGACATCTTGGCGACTCTTCAAAAAGAGACGGTATGCCGCGTTTGCCAATCAACATACAAATATATATAGTGATTCATATGTTGATTTTGCTGATTTTCCGGCTTGCCGCACCGCGATGCCGACCTCGTCGCTGTCAATTGATGCATAACCATGTTGGAGCGTTAGCTTGACCGGGCCAGTCCAGAGTGAGCTTCTCCTGGGAGGCAGTGAACCCCGACAGGGCTCTTCAGCTTCGGTGGAGGAGATTGTGGCAACGCTAGCTGTGCGTGCGCTACTTAAGGCTTTTTGCCTGGTGGAGGAGTGGACAATTTTTCGAGCCGATCTCACTCCTGCAGAGCTCGCGCGCGTCAATGCCGCTGATCACGTACCGCTCATATTGTTTGCCCACAAGGTGGTAGTGGACTCGCGAGCTCGCTTTCAGCCAGGCGACTGGGTGCGCTCTAGCATGTGTATTGCTTTCGAAGACGGCGTCATGTTCGAGACCAAAAATACGATTTACGTCCTGATGGGTGCCGGACATGAGCAAACTGCCAGTCTCAAGACCATTTTTTCCTTCTTCTAATTTCCGTTCTATATGAGCTCTGCAAAGCAAAGGACATCCCATGTTCAGAACACAAGACTCAGATCTTATCGGCGTCCCGGGGATCTTTGGTGAAGGCCTTGCGCATTGGCATAGCGTGTCACGGATTCTCAGAACTCACTGGTACCACCTCACTGTCCGCGTGAGCGAGCAGGGGCGAAGCACTGAACTTGCTCACATGATTGAGGGTGAGCACAGGTTGCAGAACATGCT
>LNAP01005076.1_pt1 | contig 11822 bp, 7 predicted proteins | sample 602601 | NCBI WGS metagenome assembly LNAP01 (sample SAMN02440304, study PRJNA202911) | soil metagenome | biome: Subtropical and temperate rainforests or woodlands; isolation source: soil samples (1 kg each in a 20% v/v slurry with milli Q water) were... ... | reverse complement strand
CCCGGCGTTCCATGCTGGTCGGCGCACGTCGCCGATCGACAAGGGTAATCTCAATCGCAGTTTCCCCGGTAAGCCGGACGGCACCGTGACCGAGAAAATTGCCGATTACTTCAATCGGACTCTGTTGCCCTTGGCCGATATCGTGCTGGACATCCATTCCGGTGGCCGCACCCTGGATTTCCTGCCTTTTGCAGCCTGTCATGTGCTGCCCGACAAAAAACAGCAGGCTCAATGCGAAGCCGGCATGCGCGCTTTCAATGCGCCTTACAGCATGCGCATGCTGGAGCTCGATGCAGGGTCGATGTACGACACCGCCGCCGAGCGTCAGGGCAAAGTCTTTGTCACGACCGAACTGGGTGGCGGTGGTTCGTCCACGGCGCGCAGTGTGGCGATTGCCGAGCGCGGGGTGCGCAATCTGCTAGTGCATGCAGGGATTCTTGAAGGTGAGATCCAGCCCGCGGAGTCAATCATGTTAGGCATGCCCGATGCCACTTGCTTCATCGATAGCGAACACGATGGCTTGCTGGAAATGTGCCGCGATCTGGGCGACAACGTGAGCAAGGGAGAAGTGATTGCCCGCGTTTACGACGCTACCCGTAGCGGCGTCGCTCCGGTGGAATATCGCGCGGCCCGCAGCGGGCTGCTGGCGGCGCGCCACTTTCCAGGAATGGTGCAGTGCGGCGATATCATTGCAGTCATCGCCGATGTATTGACCTGACCCCAACCCCTGTGAAAGTGAGCTTGCCCGCGATGGCGGCGGCACATCCAGCATCGATGTGACTGACATACCGCATTCGCGGGCAAGCCCGCTCCCACAGGTTCTGCCACAATTTTCAATGCCCGGAGGTCCTCGGACCATGCACAAGCTCGATCGCTATGACCTGAAAATCCTGCGAATCCTCGCCGAAGATGGTCGGATCACCAAGTCGAGCCTGGCCGAGGCGATCAATCTCTCGGTGACCCCGGCGTGGGAGCGGGTTCGCAAGTTGGAGTCGCTAGGGCTTATCAAGGGCTACCGGGCACAGATCGACTGGAACGCGGTGTTCAAAGGCCAGCAGGTGCTGGTGGAAATCACCCTGGCCCGACACACCGCCCAGGACATGCGGCGGTTCGAGCAACGCATGAACGAGGCCGCCGAAGTGGCATTCTGTTACGCCACCGGTGGCGGTGTTGATTACATGGCGATGATCCAGGCGCCGGACATTGACCATTACCAGCGGTTTATCGACCAGTTGTTGCTCGATGACCTGGGCATTGAGCGCTACTTCACCTACATCGTCACTAAAACCATCAAGACCGCGGGTGCCTTGCCGGCCGAGGTGGCGCAAGAACCATAAATCGGGGCAAAACCTTCACCGCAAAAAGTCCCTGTTTACCGGCGTTCAATCAGAAAAAACCTATGGTTACACCCCGCCAAACGCCAAATCATCTTGGCTGCGCTGCCCTAGCATGGATTCACGCACACGGTTTGGAGTGAACGCCATGACATACAAACATCCGCTGTTGTTCAAAGCACTTTGCTACGTAGACGGCCATTGGGTCCACAGTGACAGCGGCCATAGCGTCGCCGTGCACAATCCGGCCGATCAGAAGTTAATCGGTCATGTGCCGATGCTCGATCAGCCTCAGATCATCGCCGCCGTAGATGCCGCACACCGGGCGTTTTCAGCCTGGCGTGAACAAAGCCTCGATGACCGCGGAACGATTCTGCGGCGCTGGGCGGCGTTGATCCTTGAGCATCAGGAAGACCTGGCGCGGATTCTCAGCCAGGAACAAGGCAAGCCCCTGGCCGAGTCCCGCGGCGAAATCGCCTACGCCGCCAGTTTCATTCCATGGTTTGCCGAAGAGGCGCGGCGCCTTTACGGGCAGAACATCCCCAGCCATATCCCCGGCGCGCATCTGGGCACGATCAAGGAACCGGTTGGCGTCTGTGCACTGCTGACGCCGTGGAATTTTCCTTCGGCGATGATCACCCGCAAAGCCGCCGCCGCATTGGCCGCCGGTTGCACTGTGGTCATCAAACCGGCCCACGAAACGCCTTACTCGGCGTTCGCGTTGGCGCAATTGGCGGAAGAAGCAGGCTTCCCCGCCGGCGTGTTCAACGTGGTGCTGGGCGAACCGCAAATGACCATGCAAACCCTGGTGCAGGACGCTCGCGTGCGTTCGGTCAGCTTCACCGGCTCGACCCGGGTCGGCAAGTTGGTCCTGCAAGCGGCAGCCCAGGATGTGAAGAAGGTATCGCTGGAATTGGGCGGCAATGCGCCGTTCATTGTCTGCGCCGATGCCGATCTGGAGCTGGCGGTGAAAGTCGCGGTAGAGGCCAAGTTCCAGACCTCCGGCCAGGATTGCTGCGCGGCCAATCGGATTATGGTCGAACGCTCGATTTATCCGGCGTTCCTCAGCCGCTTTGCCTCTGCGGTGCGCGAACTGCGGGTCGGCCCCGCGCTGGTGGGTGATCAAGAGCAAAGCGTCGACATCGGCCCGCTGATGCATCAGGCCGCCTTCGATGTGACCGTCGAGCGTGTGGCTGATGCGCTGAAGCTGGGCGCGCAACGTCTGGTGGGCGGCGAAGCGCATGCCCTCGGCGGATTGTTCTATCAGCCGACGGTGCTGGCCGACGTTACGCCGCAGATGCGTATCTACCGCGAAGAAAATTTCGCGCCGATTGCTGGCGTCATGCCTTTCGCCACCCTCGAGCAAGCCATCGAAATGGCCAACGACACCGAATACGGTCTGGCTGCCTACATTTGTTCCAACCGCTTGGACCTAATCTACCCCCTGATTCGCCGCCTCGACCACGCCATGGTCGCGGTCAATGGCGTCAAGTTCACCGGCCATCCGATCCCGTTCGGTGGCATGAAAGCCTCGGGGCTGGGCCGCGAGGGCGGTACCGAGGGCTTCGAAGCCTTTGTCGAAACCAAATACTTTTGCCTGCACCATCAAGGCCAGTTCTAAGGAGATCCGCCATGAGCCAAAAACTCGATTCGTTGTTCGAACAAGACCGTGCGCACTTCATGCACCCGTCAACCCATGCCCATGACCACGCCAGCGGCACGCTCAAGGGACGCATCATCAAGAGCGCGTCAGGCATTCGTATCCGCGACCACGAAGGCCGCGACTTCATCGACGCCTTTGCCGGGCTGTACTGCGTGAACATCGGCTACGGGCGCACCGAAGTCGCCGATGCGATCTACAAGCAGGCAAAGGAGCTGGCCTATTACCACACCTATGTCGGGCACTCAACCGAAGCGATCATCGAGCTGTCGAGCCGCATCATCGACTGGGCGCCGGAGGGCATGAAGAAGGTCTACTACGGCCTGTCCGGTTCCGACGCCAACGAAACCCAGATCAAACTAGTGCGTTACTACAACAACGTATTGGGTCGCCCGCAGAAGAAGAAAATCATCTCCCGTGATCGCGGTTATCACGGTTCAGGCATCATGACCGGCAGCCTGACCGGCCTACCGACTTTCCACCAGCATTTCGACCTCCCGGCCGAAGGCGTTAAACATACCATTTGTCCGCACTGGTACCGCAAGGCACCGGCAGGTATGGATGAAGCCACTTTCGTGCGCTATTGCGCCGACGAGCTGGAGAAAATGATCCTGGCCGAAGGGCCGGACACCGTCGCCGCGTTCATCGGCGAACCGCTGATGGGCACCGGCGGCATCATCGTTCCGCCGGCCGGCTATTGGGCCGCCATACAAGCGGTGTTGAACAAATACGACGTGTTGTTGATCGCCGACGAAGTGGTCTGCGCCTTCGGTCGCCTGGGTTCGAAGATGGGCAGTCGGCGCTATGGCATGCGTCCTGACCTGATCACCACGGCCAAAGGCCTGACCAGTGCCTATGCGCCTTTGTCAGCAGTGATTGTCGGTGAAAAAGTCTGGGACGTGATCGAAAAAGCCTCCGAATCTCAAGGTGCCATGGGACATGGCTGGACGTACTCCGGGCATCCGATCTGCGCGGCGGCGGCCCTGGCCAACCTCGACATCCTGGAGCGGGAAAACCTGACGGCCAACGCAGAGAATGTTGGCAGCTATCTGAATCGTCGATTGCGGGAAGTATTGGAAGGTCATCCACTGGTGGGCGAAGTGCGCGGCGACGGCATGCTTGCCGCGGTCGAGTTCATGGCCGATCGTGAGCAACGCACACCATTCGATGCTGCGTTGAAGGTCGGTCCGAAAGTATCGGCAGCCTGTCTTGAACGCGGAATGATTGCCCGAGCGATGCCCCATGGCGACATTCTCGGTTTTGCACCACCGTTGATCTTGACCGAGGAGGAGGCCGACCTGATTGTCGACATCACCAAAAGTGCGGTCGATCACGTGGCCAGCGAGATACTGGGCTAAGCCTTACCGCTCCCCCCCAAAAAACCGCTCGATCCTTCACCGTTCGGGTGGTTTTTTGTATCGCAAGTTTGGTCTTGTTGTGAACAAACTGCGAAGAGAAGATTGTGATTACATAAACTCATTTTGGGAGTAAGGGGAGCCGGAGATGCACTGTTGAAGGCCCATCGAATGACTGCTTCTGGCCGTTTTTTGCCTGTCGCGAAGGACTATCTATAAAGGGTTGTTTGCGGGCCCATCGCTACAGGCCGAAATCCGCCACAAAAGGTCACTCAGGTATTTGCCCTTAGAAGAGACTCATCGCTGGCCACATAGTGATACTCATGTGGGCACAGTCTGCCGCCCGGACCAAATAAAAGCTTGGCTGTGAAGCATTCTAGGTACGTGAGTGCCTCCAGTTGAACATGGCGTTCGTAAAAGGTACGTCGGCCGTCTAGGATCCTAGCTCGGTTTTTCAGGCACAACTTCACCAGCTCCGCAAGCATGTAGCCGCGAATGTCGTACCGCGCATCGACTGCCTTAATTACTGTCGCGTAACAAAAATGGAAAGTCAGCCCATATTTACGGGGACTTTGGTATGGTTTTCGATCGCTCACATTTCGCACTCCTTCAAATTTTTCAACAGCCGTATAAAGCCTGCCAAACCTGAAAAATGAGGATAATTGATCTGCATGCCACCCTCAAAATGAAGAAAAAGTTGGAAAAATCACCAGAAACGAAGATTTTGTTTGGTCACTCAAGAGAATATTTATGATCAATGCTGCCTAAAAGAAAAATGCAGTTTGCGTAAGCTAGGTTGAGAGCTCGGCCGTCTGGGAGAGGCAGCTACGGGTCGTTCTCTGCAGGTCAGGGCCACGAAGCGTGCTGGTCAAATACAATGCAAATGCCTGGTCAGGTCGAATGCAACTGGGTGGGCAAGTCTGTGCAATTACCCATCAATGCGAGGAACCTCTTGTGCGAAAACAGAAAAACAGACGTAAGAAAACGCAATTCATCAAAGCGTTGATGGCCATCAAAATTACTCGAGAAGCACGTAAATTGTTTGAAAGCCGTTCAGCTCGCGCGAGTCGATTTCTGGATGGGATTAAGAAGCGCAGGTAAATAGACATCAGAAAAAGCATGTCAGTCTTCGCTAAGCGTTGGACGTACGGCGCAATTGCCTATGATTTCAAAAATCGTGCTGATTTCGCTTGTAGTTTCAAGAATGACAGGGCAACCCCAACGCCAGGTTTTGGATCATGCACTTCATGATGCTGGCATTTGCATCAGGAGGCAGCGGTAACCTAACGCCTAGAAATCTAGGCGTTAGGTCAGGATTTCGCACCTAGTGTCTAGATTTCTAGGCGTTAGGTGTGACACAGCAGAGCGGTCACATTTCGGGTTCATCAGAAAGGGTTGGTAGAAATATTAAAACCAATTATTTTTGCGCAATATTGGATTTCAATCTATTCGATTCTAATGATCTTGTTATAGTCACGTTGTTTTCCCTTAGTAAGCTCATCTATGCGTTTGTTGAGAATGTGGTTCTCATGGGCCAAGCAGACTATTTTATTGAGGGCTAATTCGTAATCATCCTTTAAGCTCTTTAGCTCGTTTCTTACTACTTGTTTAAGGGCCTTTTGCTTCTCGATCTCTTGGGCTGGAGTTGATTTGGGTCGCTCAAGTTGTGCTGCGGCGGCTGCCTCAAGTTCGAAAATTATGTCTGCATGCTCATCACGACTCTTCTTAATGGATCCGCGTTTTCGGCCTGCTTCCAACGCAACCGTATCCTTGTTAATTGAAGAACCTTTTGGAACTATCTGTGTTTTTCCATCGATAAGTCTTTGCAAGGCTGATCGATAGTCATCTAAAGCACTCATACCAGTTCCTCCATTTTTTGGCGGAGCCCCCGTCTGTCTAGCTTTTCATACAAGGCATTTATTTCAGTATCAAGTTGTTTGTAAAGTGGGTTGGCAGGAATGAACAGTGCTTGCTCTCGCTTCAAGTTGTTCATGCCGCGCTTTATATTTTTTAGGCTTTGCTCATTGTCCAGAATAGATTTTTCACAATCTATGCAAACTAAGATGCTGGTGAATGAAATTTTGTCACAATGGTCAACGTTAGTGCAGCCGCCTATAGGGCTAGGTTTGTAGGTCATTTCACCCTTCAAAAATTTATTTTCTGTAAAAGAGCGATCTGTTGTGATAATCAACGGCTGACCTTTATCTCGTGCTACTTGAATTCGTGCTCCTTCTCCACCCCAAAGACGGGTGGATGAGTTAATTACATTTTCCTGATAATCAATGAATTGAGCTGTTCTGCGTTCATGCTCCAGTTCGTCCATCCAACTCGCTGCGTCATCTGTGCAAAGGAAGTTTTCAGCAAACGCGTTACCCTTCCGATAGTATGAAGCCATGGTTTCTGTGAGTTGCTTGAACTGTAGCGCCATCGATCCAACTGAAACTAGTCCAGAGCGTGCACTATAAACAGCAAGGGATCGACGACATTGGTGAGTTGCCAATGGCCAAGTTTTACCTATTTCTACGTCGGGGTCGTTACGCCAGTCCCGAAAGCCGTCAAACCTCTCTAATTCGCATATATCTTCCTCGCGAATACTGAGCGTAGGCATCCGAGCAAGCAGCCTCGCTTGTTCCTCTTTACCATTTATATAGGTTGGGACATCAAAGTGCCAAATGGCTAGGTCAGACTCCCGCGACGATACCTTGTTGAATGCAGGGAATAGCGGATATTGACTTTTATTAGAGTAATTCCAGCTACATTTAATCGCGCTTATATTTCCAGCGGAACGTGCGGCGTTTATACCTTTCTCTACAATTTTGTGAGTAACCCAAAATGTTTCGGTGTGATTTTGGCCCGCTATTTTCGATGTGTAGCCCCGTAATACATATATGCTTACTTTGTCTTCTTCAATTGATGTATAAGCATCAGCTGGTAGAAAACGGGCTTCGTTGTCCCTCATACCAGAAAACAAATGAATCCAAAATTTTGCGGCACATTTAATTTCTTGAATGTAACTATTTAATTTTTTCCAGTTGTCAATTTCCAGCTTTAGGAACAACTCCGTCAGACCGTGCTGATTCACAGCTGTCGCCCATACAGGAGTTGTTTTACTGCGATTATGGCGTGTCGCTGGGAAGGCATAAAATGGGTTGCTGCTTCTTTCTAAATAAAGCGCGGAAATCCCTGTTGCGTTTTCATTGAACATATCTAGTTCGTGTTTTAGCCCGCAAATAAGTTCTCCATATATACGTGATGGTATGAGTTTTGTTTGTTGCGGATCATGCCGTTGGCCTTTCGGGAGTTTATTAAAGATTTCTTCCAGGCGCTTCACTAGTTCGTAGTCTGGTGGTGCGAGTCTAAAGTCTTCATGCATGGTACGTAAACTGAATAACTCTCTAATGACGCTCAGCGTTATTTTCATCAGATTACGAGTTAGCGCTGAGAAGCTTGAGATTATTGCTGTGTAATATGTCGTTTCGTTCATCAGTTGATGAATTGATATTTTGTTGTTGAATGCTAGGGTGGCTAGTTTTCGGGGTATTGTTAACCTTACGGAGTTGACCTTTCGCGGTGTATTAAATAAATACATTCGTGCAATCTGGATTGTTTTTAGTTCTTGTTTGATTTGTATTGCCAGTTCGTTGTCTGGTGTTGAGCACCAGGAAGAAAAATCGTAGACACAACGGTTTTGCGGATCGTACATACGAACATTCCAAACATCATCTTTGATGCGGGAAACAGGTGCTCCATCTGGCGTGCGAGAAACTATAAATTCGGCTGCTAGGGAATTGCAATCTGAAGAATTTATAAGTCTGTCCGGGAGTTGGTTGTCTTTGTATCCGTTGATCTCTAAATCTGAAATAATACTCACGAAACTACTCCCACATAAACTAAAGTATCAAAGTGAATGGCCCAAAATGGGTCAAGTGCACCTGATTCAACTTCATCGTGAATTCGAATAAGAGTTTTTTCGGCTTTTAAGCTTGTCTCGCGAATTACCATTAGTATTTCATCAATTCGATGAATTATTGGCCCGAATTTAGATGTCCAATGATCATGAGTTTGTTGGCCGTAAATGGCCGTGATCAGGTATCGCAGTGAAAGAAGTCGTCTAACATCATCGTCATCAGCATGGACGGCGTAGAACGCGCAAAATAGGCACGTCTCGGGATCACCGCATGAAGGTTCGGGAGCCATTTGGGTAAATCCTAGGGCGCGTATTGGCGCCGCTACAGATCCTTTTTCACAGCTTCCTATACCCGTAACTGCCTCCGGTCGTTTGGTGTCCAGAATGAGAACAGGAATCGACTCTACTGTCCGTGTGCGATCGATTGCCGCTGAGTGCATAGCGTCAAAAAAACCGACCATCTGCGCTGCAAATTCTCCTACGGCTGGTCGTGAATAATTTATCTGTAAAGTCCGTTCAGTATTTCCAAGTTTTTCTGCGGTCAACTGAAAATCACCGCCACTAAGTCCTATATATTGGTAACTCACGTTCTTTCGCCATTGACGAGGCGCAATCCATTTAGTTGCAGGTTGCATTTTTAGTAGGAGAATTTGGAACCTCCCAAGATTACTTTGGCCAATGAATGAAACTGAATTGCCTCTTTTGGGGGCAACAATGAAGACAAGATCGCTTTTTCTACCGTTTAGAACCCATTCACGAAGTTCAAGTATTTTTTTAAATATAGGGGAGAACAGCGCGCCAAATTCTGGAAAAACCGTTTTACCATTTGCTCTCGCCTTAGTACCGGAAAATCGTTGCCCTTGAGTACTTGGTACGATTTCTGAACTATCCATCTCAAGCGATTGAGCGATGCTGCTGTTCGCACCTGTCGCCGCAATAAAAGCTAACATTCCAGCACACATGGCGTGGTTGGCGATTTGGAGTCTAATCTCACATCTGAGATCTGAATTGTTTTGTTTGTTTGATATTCTTACAGAATCAAAATTCGAGCGCTCGCACGCTAAGGTACGGCTGCCTCCAACAAGGCCGTAGTGTTTTTTTACTTCGCCCCAAGTTGGAAATTTCGCGCATGCATTGAGCATACGGAGAATGCTAAATCCGGCGTTGTTTGACTTGTTGGTGTCTTGGTTGAAACTGTAAAGGTAGTACGGTTCATTTCCTGGTGAAGCCAGGCGCAGCGGGAGTTCACTGCCATCTACTAGTAGGCGATGTGCATCCTCAATAAAATTGACAAGTGCCGAAAATGTCCTTGCCTGAACGTCTGAGCTTGGTTGTTTTAGGTTTACGTGCCTTAACTCGACTCGTTCGGTAATGTAGGTGGTTAGGGCGAGTACTTCTCTTTCGTGTAATCCGGTTGCTAGGGCTACTACTGTGCGAGCGGCAGTTTGGCGCGATGCTGCGCTAGTTTGTTTTAATGCTTGTGCTCTGATACCGGAAGTATTAATTCTATGCAATAAATATTTAGTGTAATCGCGGTAGGCTTGCTTTGCGGAACTTGTTTTGGTGAGTGAGTATTTGTTTTCTTGAGTGTCAATCCAGTCAATGAAATATTTTATCGTGGAAAATGCTCCAATTGCTGTTGTGAAGCTCTGCTTCTGTCTCGCAAACTCAGTCAGATTTCGAATTAGGAGAAGTCTCTCGGCTTCTAGTGAAGACTGATCTACTTTGCATCCACTATAGATTGTATATTTGTTTTTTATAGGCAATGCACGCCTTGCGTAGCAGAGTGATCCGAAGTCTAGATACCTTTTGCCGTTACTCGCTCCATTTTCTCCCGCGAGGACCGCAAATTGTGGGTGTAGAATCTCAGTATTCTTATCCTGAAAATCAATTACTATAACTGGACGGTGAGAGGATTGTTCCTTCATACAGCGTTCCTTGATGTGGGACTATTCACATGCGCAAATAACTTGATTTCAAATTTGCTTTGAATACTCGCTTTCCACTCCAGTCGCGACTTGTAATTGAGGTACTGCATGGTCGTTGCCTTATCACGATGGCCCAAGCGTTGCTGAACATATTCTAAAGCAGCTGTAATGGCTTGCGTGCCCATATTTTCTAATTGGCTTTCCAGCAAATTCATGCCGAATGACGCGCGTAGATCGTGAAAAGTGAACTCTTGAAAGTTTGGATTTTTGATGTGGATTCGGTGTAATAGGATTTCGCGGATATGCTGGCGCACTGCAGAACCATCCTGGATTGAAGCCTCCTTCGCTCGATCGCTAAGGTGTGCATATTTGCTGACTTGTGTATTTTGACGATCGTACATTTCCTTTTTACTCGTGTAATAAGGAACACCGTTTTTGCTTAGGAAAATATAGTTATCCTCATTGTCGCCGTAAAAAGAGCGCTTTCTTCTCTTTATCGCTTCATTGCATCTACTGTAAATTAGCAAGTCTTTTACGAGCCAGCCTGGAACAAGCAAGGTCATTTGTTTTCCCCTTTTTGTATCTACGAGCGTTCCAGATCCGATCGGTAGTCGCAGGTAGCCATTGCCGTCTAATTTTCCGTTTAGGTGCTTTATTCGTAGTGTTCCAACCGTTTGAATACGAGCACCTGTGAATAACGCAAAGTAAAATATCAGCTGATATTCGCGTGATGACTCAAGTAAGGCTTTCAGTACACTTTCTTGCTCAGTAACAGTTAACGGACGTAGATCGCCACCGTCACTGATGTACTCCGACTGCTTCTGTTTTTTTGGGGTGGTGATTGCTAAACTGTGGGATCTTACTTTATGTGTGCTTTCGGTGCCTACATCAGAAGTTATACGGACTTTCTTAATGACGTCGTCAAATGGTGGGTTTGATATTTGATTTTTTTCTATTATATTCCAGTCAATAATTTCACGGTAAAAGTTTACTATTGCGTTTATCCTGTTACGCGCTGTGGCGGGGCTGATTTTTCCATTGTCTCGTAATTCTACTAGCCGTTGCTTGTAACGGAAGGTTACTTTTAGGCGAGTGTTTTTCGGAAGGTACAGATAGTCTAAGTTTTCGGACTCAAGAAATCTTAGATAATCTAGAAGGTGGTCGGCAATTCCCCTGAATGTCCGAGATTCATAACCACTTTCACGTTGCAGTTTTGAGGTTAGATACAGATTCCCAACGGTCCAAGGATCACCATTACCTTGAATAATTACCGGGAAGTTCGGGTAGTAGCCATCGGACGTATCCAAAAATACATAGTCTGGAAACTCAGATGAATTAATTTTTTTAGGGGAGTCTATAAAATCTATTTTCAGGAACCGGAACTGATGAATCAATACCCGCCGCGCCTTCGAGTTATAGCGCTCTTGACCTGTTTGGCTCTTGACCTGATTTCGCGCCATGACGATCCATCCTAGCTACCATTGATGTCCGTATGGCTCTACATACGGATTGAGTCATCAATATAGCTACATTTGGACTGTCATCGAAAATCATCAGGCACGGCAGATGCGCGAAGGCCCGTGCAACACCGCCCAGGCCAGCCTTGAAACCATCGATGCGCGTCTGCTCCAGCGCATA
>LNAP01005032.1_pt1 | contig 11823 bp, 13 predicted proteins | sample 602601 | NCBI WGS metagenome assembly LNAP01 (sample SAMN02440304, study PRJNA202911) | soil metagenome | biome: Subtropical and temperate rainforests or woodlands; isolation source: soil samples (1 kg each in a 20% v/v slurry with milli Q water) were... ... | reverse complement strand
GGCGGCGAGCGTGTCGCTCAGCGGCAGGCGCTGCCGCAACAGGGCGGGGCTGGGCAGCGGCTGGGCGCTGCGGCGGGCCGGGGATTGGGGGGTGGCGAGTCGGGCGGAAGCGGAGACATTCATGATCTGGCGGTCCTTTGGCCGGCGGCAATGCCGCGCGGCGCTAGCGAATTGTTCGGTCGAGAGGTAGCGAAGCGGCGGTGCAACGGCTAAATCGCCAGTCGTAGCGGCAGTAGCGGTAACAGGTGCGGTAGCTGTTCATCGGTGGATCCTCGTTGCGTCGGGCCTTGTCCGGCCGGAAAAACAAAACCCCCGGTTGGGTTGCCAACCGGGGGTTTGGGGGAGCTGCTGGGTGGCGACCCTGTTACTCGGGCGCCTGTGGGGTATCAGGCGCTCAGGCAGCTAAACCAATACCCATAAAAAGAATACGCGCCAGCGACGACCAGCGGCGCGCACGCCAGCGCGGCGCAAGCGGCACCGGTGCGGGCGAGGGGCTGATGGTCGAGGCTGAGCGGCATGTCGTTCTCCAGAAGGATGCTGGAACCTTACTGCAGGGGTGGCCGGCTGACAAGCCGGCCGCATCCACTCAGAGGCTCATCACGTCGATGAAGCGCGGGGTAGCATCGTCGTCGATCTTCAGGCTCTGGAAGTCGAACAGGTTGCGGTCGGCCAGCTGCGAGGGCACCACGTTCTGCAGGGCGCGGAACATGATCTCGGTGCGCCCCGGCGACTTGCGCTCCCACTCGTGGAGCATCTCCTTGACCACCTGGCGCTGCAGGTTCTCCTGCGAGCCGCACAGGTTGCACGGGATGATCGGGAACTCCTTGAGCTGGGCATAAGCCTCGATGTCCTTCTCGCTGCAGTAGGCCAGCGGACGGATCACCACGTTGCGGCCGTCGTCGGAGAGCAGCTTGGGCGGCATGGCCTTGAGGGTGCCGCCATAGAACATGTTGAGGAAGAAGGTCTCGAGGATGTCGTCGCGATGGTGGCCGAGAGCCATCTTGGTCGCACCGATCTCGTCGGCATAGGTGTACAGGGTGCCGCGGCGCAGGCGCGAGCACAGCGAGCAGGTAGTCTTGCCTTCCGGGATCTTCTCCTTGACCACCGAGTAGGTGTCCTTCTCGATGATGTGGTAGTCGACGCCGATGGACTTCAGGTACTCCGGCAGCACGTGCTCGGGGAAGCCCGGCTGCTTCTGGTCCATGTTCACCGCCACGATCTCGAACTTGATCGGCGCGACCTTCTGCAGATAGAGCAGCACGTCGAGCATGGTGTAGCTGTCCTTGCCGCCGGACAGGCAGACCATGACCTTGTCGCCGTCCTCGATCATGTTGAAGTCGGTGACGGCTTCGCCGGCCAGGCGACGCAGGCGTTTCTGCAGCTTGTTCTGGTTGACCGAAAGGGTGCCCATGGTGGTGTGGAGTCCGGGGGAGTTGCGAAAAAGGCGCTCATTTTACGCGCAAACGCGCGATCACCCCAGCCCAATCGAGACCACCGATCGCGGATGTCGGCGCGGCGCTGCGAGGCGGATCACGCCCTGCGCCGCAGCCCGGCAATCGCCACACGGGCGCATGCTAGGCTCACCCCATGAACAGCCTTTTCGATCCCGACCTCGAGCTTGTCGAGCAACTGCTGACGCTGCTGCGCCAATCCCCCGACGGCCTCAGCGAACACCAGCTCATCCATCTGCTCAAGAGCGGACACTGCACGCACATCCCCAATCTGCCGCTGCGCGACAGGCTGGTGCTGTTTCGCACCCATTTCCTGGTGTTCAACGCCCTCTACCGTCTACGCGACCGCCTGTGGGCCGAGCAAAGCGCGCACCTGGAAATCAACCCCCTGCTGATCCGCCTGCTGCCCTATCGGGATGGCGCGCAGGGCGTCGTCGAGCACGATGCGCTGCGCGCCTACTACCTCGACGAGACGCACCTGCGCGACACCAGCGAAGCGGATGTCGAACACCTGCTGCAGAGTTTCTGGACCCGCATGCACCACGGCGAGGAGCAGCAGGCGGCGCTGGAGCTGTTCGGCCTGGACGCGCGCACCGACTACCCGGCCATCCGCCTGCGCTATCGCCAGCTGGTCAGCCAGCACCACCCGGATCGCGGCGGCAGCACCACACGCCTGCAGTCGATCAACAAGGCAATGGAAATTCTGGATCGCTATTACAACCCTCGCTGAGAGGCGAAATCGCTCTACCCTCCCCCGCTGCAGCCGGCGACCAGCACCTATACTGCGACATAAGGTCGCATAGGCCGACCCGGCACCGGACGGCACTGGCCACGTGCCTCCGGCGCCTCGTCTGGGGCGATCCGCATATAAGAAGGAGGTATTGCTCATGATCAACCACGTTTGGGGGCTCTTCACCCATCCTGATCAGGAATGGCAAGAGATTCGTGGCGAGCACGAAAGCATCAGCCACATGTATTTGAGCCATGTCCTGATACTGGCTGCCATACCGGCCGTTTCCGCCTACATCGGCACCACCCAGGTCGGCTGGTCGATCGGCGGCGGCGAGGCGGTACGCCTGACTGCCGGCAGCGCACTGCAGATGACCATACTGTCCTATATCGCCATGCTGGTCGGTGTTGCGGTGATGGGTGCCTTCATCCACTGGATGGCCCGCACCTACGATGCCAACCCCAGCCTGAGCGACTGCATGGTGTTTGCTGCCTACTGCGCCACGCCCCTGTTCATCGGCGGCCTGGCCGCCCTGTATCCGAACATGTGGCTGAGCATGGCGGTCGGCACGGCAGCGGTGTGTTACACGGCCTACCTGCTGTATGTCGGCATCCCATCCTTCATGAACATTCCCAAGGATGAAGGCTTCATGTTCTCCAGCTCGGTGCTGGCGGTGGGACTGGTGGTCCTGGTGGCGATCATGGCCACCTCGGTCGTCCTGTGGGGATTTGGCGTGGGTCCCGTCTATGCCCGTTGAATAAGCACGGACCCTTCACTTGAGGCCGCCTGCGGGCGGCCTTGTTGTTTGTGCCGCGCACGCTGCCGGCCAGTTTGGGCATAATCGGCGCCACACTTCCGGAACCGCCCGCTCATGCCCGAACAGCTCATGGCCCGCGTCGAGGCCTGCTACCAGCAGGCCGAAGCCTTTTTCGCCCGCCGCTTCCTGCGCCCCGAGGTCAGCCTGCGCCTGCGCGGCCTCAAGGCCGGGGTCGCCCACCTGAGCGAGAACCGCCTGCGCTTCAATGCCCAGCTGTACCGGGAAAACCGCGAGCATTTCCTGCGCCAGACCGTAGCCCACGAGGTGGCACATCTGGTCGCCCACCAGCTGTTCGGTAGCGGCATTCGCCCGCACGGCGGCGAGTGGCAACAGGTCATGGCCAAGGTCTACGGCCTGCCGGCCGAGCGTTGCCATTCCTACGCAGTGAAGCGCCGGCAGCGGCCTTATATGTACCGCTGCCAGTGCCCAGATGGGGAATTTACCTTCACCCCGCAGCGCCATGCGCTGGTGCTGCGGGGGCGCCGTTACCTGTGCCGGCGCTGCAGGGCGACGCTGGTGTTCAGCGGCGAGCAGCGGCTGCCGTGAGTTCGGCCGGCTCGGCCACCAGCGGCAGCTCCACGGGCGTGCGGCTCGGCTTGGCCAGCTCGCGCTGCAGTTGCGCGTTGTCCAGCTGACCGACCCACTTGGCCACCACCACGCTGGCCACGCCGTTGCCGATCAGGTTGGTCAGCGCGCGCGCCTCGGACATGAAGCGGTCGATGCCGAGGATCAGCGCCAGACCGGCCACCGGCAGGCCACCGACGGCGGACAGGGTGGCAGCCAGCACGATGAAGCCACTGCCGGTCACCCCAGCGGCGCCCTTGGAAGAGATCAGCAGCACCGCCAGCAGGGTCAGCTGCTGGGTCAGGTCCATCGGCGTATCGGTGGCCTGGGCGATGAACACCGCGGCCATGGTCAGGTAGATCGAGGTGCCGTCGAGGTTGAAGGAGTAGCCGGTCGGGATCACCAGGCCGACCACCGACTTGTGGCAACCGAGCTTCTCCATCTTGTTCAGCATGCGCGGCAGCGCCGACTCTGAGGAAGAGGTGCCGAGCACGATCAGCAGCTCCTCACGGATGTAGCTGACGAAGCGCAGGATGCTGAAGCCGTTGGCGCGGGCGATGGCGCCGAGCACCACCAGCACGAAGAACACGCAGGTGATGTAGAAGCACAGCATCAGCTGGCCGAGCTGCACCAGCGAACCGACGCCGTACTTGCCGATGGTGAAGGCCATGGCGCCGAAGGCCCCGAGCGGCGCCAGCTTCATGATCACGCCGATGATGCCGAACATCACATGGGCGATGCCGTCAATGAACTCCAGCACCGGCTTGCCGAGCTTGCCCATGCGCTGCAGGGCGAAGGCGAACAGGATGGCGAAGAACAGCACCTGGAGGATGTTGCCCTCGGCGAAGGCGCCGACCACGGTGTTCGGGATCACGTTCAGCAGGAAGGCCACGGTGCTCTGCTCGGCACCGGCCTTGGTATAGGCGGCGATGCTGCTGGCATCCAGAGTGGCGGGATCGATATGCATGCCGGCGCCCGGCTGCGCCAGGTTGACCACCACCAGACCGATGACCAGCGCCACCGTGGAGACGATCTCGAAATACAGCAGGGCAATGCCACCGGTCTTGCCCACCGCCTTCATGTCCTGCATGCCGGCGATGCCGCTGACCACGGTACAGAAGATGATCGGCGCAATGGCCATCTTGATCAGCTTGACGAAGCCGTCGCCCAGCGGCTTCATCGCCGCGCCGGTTTCCGGATAGAAATGACCCAGCGCAACGCCGATGGCGATCGCGACCAGCACCTGGACGTACAGGCTCTTGTAGAACGGTTGACGAGGCATGACTGTTTTTCTCCCGGGCGACCGTCTTCCAGCTCCTTGCGGCAGACTTCACCAAGCGCGGTAGCCCCCTATCCGGGGGACTTGTTGTACCCCTCGTCCAGGACGCAGGGGCAGATGGATACAGCAAGCCCCGTGCCAGCCTCGAAAAAACCCAGAAAACCCTCTTTAATCAATGACTTGACCAATTCGCAAGGCTTCCAGCCGCCCTCCTCCGGCGGGAATCCGCCGCCCACCCGGCGGGGAATCCGCCAGCCTTGCCTTCACAGCCGTGATTCGGCCGCCTACGCTTGTGAGTCAGTCAACCCGGAGGACTTGTCATGCGTTCCAGCCTGATCGGCGTATTGCTTGCGTTCAGCGGCCTGAGCCACGCCGCCATCCAGACCCAGGAAATCCCCTACCAGAGTCCCGACGGCACGCAGCTGGTCGGCTACTACGCCTGGGACGACGCTGTTTCCGGCAAACGCCCCGGGGTGGTGGTGGTGCACGAGTGGTGGGGGCTCAACGACTACGCCAAGCGCCGCGCCCGCGACCTCGCGGCCCTCGGCTACAGCGCCCTGGCCATCGACATGTATGGCGAAGGCAGGAACACCACGCACCCGGCCGACGCCAAGAGTTTCATGCAGGCGGCGACTGCCGACGCCGATGCCGCCCGCAAGCGCTTCCTCGCCGGCCTCGACCTGCTCAAGCAGCAGCCGCGGACCGACAAGAAGAAGCTGGCGGCCATCGGCTACTGCTTCGGCGGCAAGGTGGTGCTGGACATGGCCCGCCAGGGCGTGCCGCTGGCCGGCGTGGTGAGCTTCCACGGCCCCCTCGCCACCACCACCCCGGCAACCCCCGGCTCGGTGAAGGCCCGGATCCTGGTGGAGCACGGCGCCGCCGATAGCATGGTCGACGCCAAGCAGGTCGATGACTTCAAGGCAGAAATGTACAAGGCCGACATCGACTACCGCTTTGTCAGCCTGCCCGGCGCCAAGCACGGTTTCAGCAATCCCGACGCCGACGCCTACCAGGCCCAGGGCCTCGATCTCGGCTACCAGAAGGCCGCCGACGAGCGCTCCTGGGATGACATGCAGGAGTTCTTCAAGGAGCTGTTCGGTCAGCGCTGAACAGCGCATCCGGCAGACAGGGCGCGCCATCCAGCCGCGGCTGGCACGCCAGGAACTCCAGCGCCGAGGCTGGCCACGAGTGGCGCTGCGCCTCCGCGGCACACTGCTCCCGGTCCAGGGTCAGGGCTTGCAGGCAGGCCTGGCGCAGGTCCTCGGCCATAACGCCGCTGACACCCTGGCGCAGCACGTCCAGCGGCCCGCAGACCGGAAACGCCGCCACCGGCGTGCCGCAGGCCAGCGCCTCGAGCATCACCAGACCGAGGGTGTCGGTGCGCGAGGGGAAAACCAGCACGCTGGCGCGCCGATAGGCCTCGGCCAGCCCGGTGGCATCCAGGTAGCCGAAGAAGCGCACCTGCGGATAGCGCCGCTCCAGCTCCGCGCGCAGCGGCCCGTCACCCACCACCTGCTTCTCGCCTGGCAGATCGAGATCGAGGAACGCCTCGAGGTTCTTCTCCGGTGCGATCCGCCCGGCATACAGAAACACCGGCGCCGCCCCCTCCTCGGTGTCGAGACGCGGCTGGAACTGCTGCAGATCCACGCCCTTGCGCCACAGCGCCAGACGGGGGAAGTCGCGCTGGGCGAACTCGTCGCGCAGCCGCTCGGTACTGACCAGCACCTGCTGGCTGGGTCGGTGGAAGGCCCGCAGCCAGGCATAGCCCCAGGCCAGCGGAATCCACGACCAGCGCTCGCTCACATACTCGGGAAAGCGCGTGTGGATCGCCGTGGAAAACGCCAGCCCCTCGCGCTTGAGCCAGCGCCGCGCGGCCCAGCCGAGCGGCCCTTCGGTGGCCAGGTGCACGGCATCCGGGGCAAACGCCCGAATCTTCCCGCCGACCTTCCAGACATCCCAGGCCAGCGGGATCGCCGCATAGCCCGGACAGGGCAGCGTGCGGAAGTCCTGCGGCGACAGCACGCACACCTCGTGGCCGAGCGCCTGCAGCTCCGTGCTCAGCGCCCGCAGGCTGGTGACCACGCCGTTGACCTGCGGCGCCCAGGCATCGCTGACGATCAGCAGCCTCATGCGCTTGGCTCCGCCAGGGGCTCGACCGGGTCATCTTCCACCGACACCCCCGCGTCGGCATCGGCGGCCAGGCGGTACAGCTCGATGTGGCCGTCGGCATGCTCGATCAGCGCCGAGCAGGACTCCACCCAGTCGCCGCAGTTGAGGTACTCGATGGCGCCTACGCTACGGATCTCGGCATGGTGGATGTGGCCGCAGACCACGCCGTGGAAGCCGCGCCTGGTGCACTCGTGGGCCAGCGCCTCCTCGAACTCGCTGATGTAGCTGACCGCGCCCTTGACCTTGTGCTTGAGCCAGGCCGACAGCGACCAGTAGCCGTAGCCCCAGCGCTGGCGCCAGTGGTTGAGCCAACGATTGAGCGTGAGGGTGAACTCGTAGGCCGAATCGCCGAGGAAGGCCAGCCACTTGTGGTAGCGGGTGATCACGTCGAACTGGTCGCCGTGCAGCACCAGCAGGCGGCGGCCGTCGGCGGTCAGATGCTCGGCCTCGTCGACCAGGCGGATATTGCCCAGCACCAGGTCGGCATAGCGGCGCAGGCATTCGTCGTGGTTGCCGGTGACGTAGATCACCTCGGTGCCGCGCCGACTCATGTTGATCAGCCGGCGGATGACGTTGGTATGGCTCTGCGGCCAGTACACGCCGCTGCGCAGCTTCCAGCCATCGATGATGTCGCCCACCAGGTAGACGCGCTCGGGGGCATAACGCTTGAGGAAGGCGTCCAGGCGCTCGGCCTGGCAGTCGCGGGTCCCCAGGTGCACGTCGGAGATCCACAGGGTACGGATGTACTGCTTGCCCTTGGGCGGGAGCGCTTGGACGCTGGTCATCGACGGACTCCGTTTTTTCCGATCTTCGGCGGCGTCGATGAAGGCGGCGTGACAGCGCCGCGGCAGTGCGGTGACAGGACTCAGGGAATGCTGCGTTCGACCCCGTGCGGCTTGACCGACAGGCAGGGCCTGCCGTCCAGCCGCGGCTGATGGGCCAGGAACTCCAGCGCCGAGGCCCGCCACGACTGGCGCTGCGCCTCGGCGAGACAGGCGTGGCGGTCCAGGCTCAAAGCCTGCAGGCAGGCGCGACGCAGGTCCTCGTCCATCACCCCGCTGACGCCCTGGCGCAGCACGTCCAGCGGCCCGGCCACGGGAAAGGCGGCCACCGGCGTGCCGCAGGCCAGCGCCTCGAGCATCACCAGGCCGAGGGTGTCGCTACGCGAGGGGAACACCAGCACGCTGGCACGGCGGTAGGCCTCGGCCAGGGCCTCGCCGCGCCGGTAGCCGAGAAAGCGCACCCGTGGATAGCGCCGCTCCAGCTCCGCGCGCAGTGGGCCGTCGCCGACCACCTGCTTGTCGCCCGGCAGGTCGAGATCGAGGAACGCTTCGAGATTCTTTTCCGGGGCCAGGCGGCCGACATAGAGAAATACCGGCCCGCCCTCCCCCTGCGGCTCGAGGCGCGGCCGAAACTGGCGCAGGTCCACGCCCTTGCGCCACAGCCGCAGATGGGCGAAACCGAGCCGGGCGAACTCGCTCTGCATGCGCACGGTGCTGACCAGCACCGCGGCGCTCGGCCGATGGAACACCCGCAACCAGGCATAGCCCCAGCTCAGCGGCGTCAGCGGCCAGCGCGCCTGGGTGAACTCGGCAAAACGCGTGTGGATGGCGGTGGAAAACACCAGCCCCTCACGCTGCAGCCAGCAGCGCGCCACCCAGCCAAGCGGACCTTCGGCCGCCAGGTGCACGGCATCCGGGGCGAACGCGCGGATCTTGTCGGCCACTCGCCAGAGATCCCAGACCAGGGCGATTTCCGGGTAGCCCGGACAGGGCAGCGCATGGAAATCCTGCGGCGACAGCACGCGCACCTCATGGCCGAGCGCCTGCAGCTCGTCCACCAGCGCGCGCAGGCAGGTGGCCACGCCACTGACCCGCGGCTCCCAGGTATCGCTGACGATCAGCAGCCGCATGCCTGCGCCTCGGCCCGCCAGGAGGCGAAGCGGCTGGCAAGCCGGAAACGGCACGGCTGCGGGCTGTTACGCGACGGGCACGGCGGGGCGCTGTCCATCGACAATCTCCGGCAGGCTGGAGCGGTAGTCGCAAACCGCGCAGACCAGCAGCATTGGCCACTGCCGCACACGCAGACTACAGCATGGTTACCGCAGCATAGCCCAGCTCAGGCAAGAGCCCTGCCGGCAGCGGCCCGCCGAATCGGTGCCGAACAGCGCCGGGGCGACTCAGTCGCTGCGCGGCCGGTCGCTGTGTCCGAGGTCGCGCTGCGGATCGATGCGGTCGCGCACCCGCTGCTTGAGCACCTTGGCCTCGGGGAAACCGCCGTCGGCCTTGCGCTCCCAGATCTCCACGCCGTCGCAGGTGATGCGGAACACCCCGCCGGTGCCGGGCTCCAGCGCCACCCGGCCGAGGTCGTCGCTGAAGGTGGACAGCAGTTCCTGGGCCAGCCAGGCCGCGCGCAGCAGCCATTGGCACTGGGTGCAGTAGGTGATGACGATTTCGGGCTTGGGGGTGGACATGCCGGAGACATCCTCAACGTGATACGGGCGGGACGCCATGATAGCGCGCCGCGCGTCAGCGATTGCGCAGCAGCCAGGCCGGCCAGAGGGCCAGGGCGAACAGTACGGTCAGCAGCCAGAAGCTCTGCACGAAGGCCTGGGCATCCCCCGCGGCGCTCGCCCCTTCGGCGACATGGCGCCACTCGAGGAAGAAGGTCAGCAGGTTGATGCCCAGCGCCCCGCCGAGCTGACGCATGAAGCTGATGGTGCCGGTGGCCGGCGCCAGCTCCTCCGCGGGCAGGTCCTGCACCGCGCCGGTACTCACCCCCGGCATGATGCCGCCGATGCCGAGGCGACCCAGCGAGGCCCAGGCGCAGATCGCCCAGAAGCTCGCGCCGGTCCCCATCAGCGCCTGCCCGGCGGTGGACAGGGTGAGCAGACCGAGGCCGCCGACCAGCAGCCAGCGCGCGGCCAGCCTGTCGCTCAGCCAGCCGCCGGCGAACACGGCGACACCCAGCACCAGGCCGGTGGGCAGCAACAGCAGGCCGGCGTCGCTGGCGCTGTAGCCCTCCACCGTCTGCACGTACAGCGGGATCAGGTAGGTGATGCCGAACAGACTCACTCCCAGCACCATCGACACCCAGCTGGTATGGCGGAAGCTGGCATTGCGCCACAGGCGCAGTGGCAGCAGCGGCGCGGGGTGGTGGGTGCAGCGCCAGAGGAAGGCGGCCAGGCCGAGCAGGCCGACCGCGCCGATCACCAAGGTGGCGTCGTGCAGCCAGCCGAAGCGCTGCGCCTCGGCCAGCGCGGCGAGGATGCCGAACAGCGCCAGGTTGAGCAGGATGAAGCCGGGCACGTCGAGGCGCGGCGGCGTCAGCGAGCGCAGGGTGGGCAGCAGCAGCGCACCGCCGAGCAGGCTGAGGATGCACACTGGCGCCGGCAGCCAGAACACCGCGTGCCAGCCGAAATGGTCGACCAGGAAGCCGGCCAGGGTCGGCCCCAGGGCCGGCGCCATCATCGCCCCCAGGCCGAACAGGCCGAGGGCCAGGCCGCGCCCCGCGCCCGGATAGGCGCGGAAGATCAGCACCATGGACAGCGGCTGGGCGATACCGGCGCACAGCCCCTGGACGATGCGGATGGCGATCAGCGCCCAGATCGAGGTGACGAAGGGCGCCACCAGCGAGGTGAGCAGGAACAGGCCGAAGCTGGTCAGCAGGGTCGCCCGCGGACCGAAGCGCGCCTGCGCCCAGGACGACAGCAGCAGGCCGGAGGTCATCGCGGCGAGCACGCCGGTGACCAGCCACTGGGCCAGCGGCCGGCCGATGGCGAAGTCCGCCATGATCGCCGGCAGCGCCACGTTGATGCTGGTGGACGACAGCACCATGGTCATGGTCGAGACGATCAGCAGGGCCAGCAGCCAGCGCGGGTAATGCCTGCCGAAGCGGGCCTGCAGGCTGTCGAGGTCGTGGCCCATGTCAGCGCCGCTCCAGGTTCGCCTGCATCTGGCCCAGCACGCGCTGGAACACCTCCAGCTCCTGCTGGTCGACGTTGGCAAGGATCTCGCTGCGCAGCTGGTCGGCGATGGCCTCGATGCGGGTGATGATCTCCCCGGTCTGCGGCAGCAGCTCGACGCGCTTGGCCCGCCGGTCCTCGGCCACCGTCACCCGGCGCACCAGTTGCTGCGCCTCGAGACCGTCGAGCAGGCGCGCCAGGGTCGGACACTCGACACCGACCATGGCGGCCAGCTCGCTCTGCGTCGGCGCGTCCGGCTGCCGCGCCAGGTGCAGAAGCACCAGCCAGCGCGCCTGCGACAGCCCCAGGTGGTTGAGCCGGCGATCCAGCTCGGCACGCCAGGTGCGCGCCAGCTGGGCGACCTGGGCACCCAGGCGGTGATCGGTATGGGCCATGGACAAGCCTCCGGATAATCAATGAGCTAATTATTAGCTGACTAAACATTAGCTCGCAACCTACCTAGCCGAAGAGCGCCGAAAGGAAGGATGACAGGGCGCTGCGGGGCAGCGCCGGCTCGCGTGCTCGCGAGCCAAGGTCAGGCCATGAGCGCGCCCTCAGGCGCCCAGCTCGGACTCCAGCGCCGCCCGCACGCAATGCAGCACGCCGAGCGCCACGCGACCGTCGAACGCCTCGGCAATCGCCGCTACCGGCGGCAGTTCGGCGTCGCCGTCGAGGAAGGCATCGTGGATCTCGCCGAGTAGTTCCTCGGGCAGATCCAGCGCCTGCTCGAGGCTGAGCTGCTGGCGAGCGATGGCTTCGGCCAGCAGGCTGTAGACGTTCTTCTCGCTGCAGTCGAGCTGGCGGGCGATCTGCTGCGGGGTCATCCCGGAGCGGGCCAGGCTGACCAGC
>LNAP01010208.1_pt1 | contig 11824 bp, 10 predicted proteins | sample 602601 | NCBI WGS metagenome assembly LNAP01 (sample SAMN02440304, study PRJNA202911) | soil metagenome | biome: Subtropical and temperate rainforests or woodlands; isolation source: soil samples (1 kg each in a 20% v/v slurry with milli Q water) were... ... | reverse complement strand
CGCATCGCCCAGGGCCAGTCCGTAGAACGCGCCGAGGGCACGGTCGAGCGCGGTCATTTTGAAGTTCCAATTTGCAGGTGCAGACGAAAATGCACCGGATCGAGCAGGCTTTCGACCTGTTCCATAAAGCGGTTCTGACGGTCGTAAGTGGTGCGCAGGGCCTTGAGGAACACCGTGCCCTCCGGGCGCCCGAGCAATTCGGCGTCTTCGGCATTCAAGGGTTCGGCGCCGACCCACTGATCACCGTGGTCGCCGATATAGCCGTAGGCGGCCAACGTGATGGTCAGGGAGTCATCGATCAGACCGACTCGCGGCAGGCCTTCCAGGCCTCCGGTGGCGGGCATCAATGAGCGCTCAAGGGACACCAGCGTGCCATCGGTGCCGCGCCGCCGCCGGTCGAGGGTGATGAATTGATCAGTACCGAAACGCGCCAACAGGTCCGGACGAGTAACCGCCTCCAGCCGCAGCACTTCGGTATTGATCAGCGCCCCGTTGTCGGCCAGCGCCTGGGCCCAGCCGTTGCGCTGATCGAGCACCACACCGTCGAACGTGACGATGGACCCCACTGCGCCTTGCGTAGCGATGTAGTGGCGCCGTTTCAGTTCGGCCAGGGCTTCACGCAGCGTGCCGCGGCTGACCTTGAATTCTTGAGCCAACTGATGTTCGCCCGGCAATAGAACGCCGTCCTCCATGAGGCCGTTTTCGATGCGCCGGACGAGCTCGTCGACCACCTGTTGTTTCTTGTCAATTCGTAGCGGTCTAATCATGTACACCTCGGGTGTACCGTCATAGCTGAAACGGGTTGGGACGAGCAAGGGATATTTTGTGAACGTGGGTGAAGAATGCAGGTTCAAAACCGACCGCTGTGCGGTCAATCGCGAGCAGGCTCGCTCCCACAGGGGATCTGTCGTGTAGATAAATCTTGTGCGCGACACCAATCAACTGTGGGAGCGAGCCTGCTCGCGATGGCGTCGGCATATTCAGCATAAATGTGACAGATAGACCGTCTTCGCGAGCAAGCCCATTCCCACAAGGAAAATCAGCGCTGTTTCAACCGGTCAATCACCACCGCCAGCAACAGGATCGAACCACGAATCACGTACTGATAAAACGTATCGATATTCTTCAGGTTCATCGCATTCTCGATGATCGCCAGAATCAGCACCCCGGCAATCACATGCCGAATCATCCCGATCCCGCCACTCAGCGACACCCCGCCAAGCACGCAGGCCGAGATCACCGTCAACTCGAAACCCTGACCAATCATCGGCTGACCGGACGTCATGCGCGATGCCAGAATCACCCCGGCCAACGCACCGATCACACCGTGTACGGCGAAGATGATGATCTTGGTCCGGTCGACGTTGACCCCGGCCAACAGCGCTGCTTCCTGGTTGCCGCCTATGGCCATGGTGTTGCGCCCGTAGGTGGTGTAGTTCAGCAACCAGCCGAAAAACAGGAAGCAAACGATGGTGATCAGAATCGGCACCGGCACGCCGAACAACTGACCATTACCGAACACGAAGAACTGTTCCTGGGAAACGCCCACCGCTTTGCCGTTGGCAAAAATGTAAGCCAGGCCCCGCACGATCTGCATGGTCGCCAGCGTGGTGATCAACGCATTGACCCGCAGCTTGGCGATCACAATCCCGTTAATCAGCCCGACGATCAGCCCCATCACCAGTGCTGCACTCACGCCGAGGAACACGCTGTCGGTGTCGCGCATCACCACTGCCGCGACTACGCCGGCACAGGCAATCACCGAGCCCACCGACAAGTCGAAATGCCCGGACGCCAAGCAATACAACATGGTGCATGCGGCAATCCCGGTAGTGGAAATCGCCAGGCCCAAGCCACGCATGTTCAGTGGCGACAGGAAGTTGTCGATCAGCAAGGTGCAAAGCACAAAGATCCCGACGGCCGCCAGCAGCATCACCCAATCATCGAGAAAGCGACGCAGGTCCAGCGGTTTTCGCGGGGTTGGCAGAGCGTTGTTTTGGATGGTCATAGTCACCTCTCAGTTCGCCACGTCGGCAGCGCGTTGGCGTGGCAACGCCAGTTGCAGCAGGTTGGATTCATTGGCTTGTTCGCGGGTCAGTTCGCCGCGCATCGCGCCTTCGCAGAGCACCAGGATGCGGTCGGAAATACCCATGACTTCCATCAGATCGCTGGACACCACAATCACCGCGATGCCGCTGGCCGCCAGGTTATGGATGATCTGGTAGATCTCGGCTTTGGCACCGATATCGATGCCCCGGGTGGGCTCGTCGAGCAGCAGGACTTTCATTGGCATCGACAGCCAGCGACCGAGAATCGCCTTCTGCTGATTGCCGCCAGACAGGTACATGATTTTCTGCGCCGCGTTGGGCGTCTTCACCTTCAGCGCCTTGATCTGCTTGTCGGCATTGTCCTTTTCCCACAAGCCGCGCAACAGGCAGCCGAAGGTGGAATGGGCGCCGCGAGCGCTGATATTGATGTTCTCGGCGACGCTGGCGAGCGGCAGGATACCCTCCTTCTTGCGGTCCTCGGGGCACAGCAAAATCCCCGCGGCGATGGCATCGCGCGGCGAACGCAGTTTCAGTTCATGACCGCGTAATTCCAGGCGCCCGGCGGTGTTGCGCGTGAGCCCGCTGAGCATCCGGAACAGCTCGGTGCGCCCGGCCCCGACCAGGCCGAACAGCCCGAGGACTTCACCCTTGTGCACCTCGAAACTCACCGGCTCACGCAAGCCCGGCCCCAGTAACCTGTCGACCTTGAGCGCCACCGCGCCACGTGGGCGGCTGCGGTAATCGTAGATATCCTGAATGTCGCGACCGACCATGCACGTCACTAACTGATCATGGGTCAGCGCGCTCATGTCCTCGAAGGTGCGCACGAAGCGGCCGTCCTTGAACACCGTCACCGCGTTGCAGATGCGGAACACTTCTTCCATGCGATGGGAGACGTAAAGCACCACTTTGCCTTCGTCGCGCAGGCGCCCGATGATCGCCATCAAGCGATCGATTTCCCGCGCCGACAGGCTGCTGGTGGGTTCGTCGAACGCAATCACATGCGCGCCACGGGACAACGCCTTGGCGATTTCCACCAGTTGCCGCTGGCCGAGGGACAAGCGCCCGACTTTCTCTTGCGGATCGATTTCATCGGCCAGGCCTTTAAGGCAGGCCAATGCCTGTTGCCGCAAAACGCCGCGATTGATCAGACCGAAACTCGCCGGCAGATGCCCGAGAAACAGGTTCTCGGCGACGGTCATTTCAGGCACCAGGTGCAGCTCCTGATGGATCACCGCAACCCCGCTGCCAATGCTGTCGGCGGTGGACTTGAAGACCCTCGTCTGCTCGCCTATCTGCAGATCGCCGCTGTTCGGCGTGTAAGCACCGCCGAGGATTTTCAGCAGCGTGGATTTGCCGGCACCGTTCTCGCCCATCAAGGCGTGAACCTGCCCCGGATGGGCGACGAAACTGATGCCGTCCAGCGCCTTCACCCCGGGAAAGGTTTTGCCGATCCCGTTGAAGCGCAAGCTGCCGCCAATGTTCTGTTCATGTGTTTGTACGTGCGCGTGCATAAACCCACCTCATTACACCGATCAGGCAGCCCCGTCGCCAGGGCTGCCGATGAAATCAACCGCGCCTCAGTTCCACAGGCCGATTTTTTCCAGTTCCTGCTTGAAGTTGTCGCGCGTGATCAGCGTAACGTCGTCCATCGCGGTGTATTTGGGCGGTTCTTTGCCGGTGGTGACCCACTCGTACATCATGCTCGCGGTGTTGTAGCCCTCAATGTGCGGGCTCGGCAGCATCGAGCCGAAGAAGCCGCTGTTGGGTTTCTTCAGTTCACCGATGGCATCGGTGCCGTTGATGCCGATACCGATCACGTTGGCTGCGGCAAAACCAGCGCTCTCAGTGGCTCGCACGCCGCCCAGCACGGTGTTGTCGTTCATGCCGCCGATGATCAGGTTTTTCGCCGCCCCCGGAAGCTTCACCAAGGCTGAGTTGGTGGCGTCCATGCTGCCCGGTACGTCGAGGGTTTTCAGCGCAGAAAAGAGGATGTGGTCTTTCGGCATACCGGCGTCTTCCAGCGCTTTGACAGAACCGTCAGTGCGTTTCTTACCGGTATCAAGTTCGTTGTAGGTGTTGATCACCGCGTAGGTGTCTTTCCAGTCCCAGCCGCGTTTTTTCGCTTCGGCGGCCATGGCGGCGCCCTGCTTCTGGCCGACTTCGAATGCAGCCATGCCGAGGTACGGCACGTTCTCCATGAACTTGCCGCCGGCATCGACGAAACGATCATCGACGGCGATCACTTTCAAACCGTTGAGCTTGGCCTTGGCCATGATTGCCGGGCCCAGGGACACGTCCGGCGGGCAGATCACGAAGCCCTTGGCGCCGTTGGCCGCCAGACTGTCGATGGCCGAGAGGGTTTTCTCGCCGTCAGGCACGGCGATTTTGATGACGGTGAAGCCCTTGTCCTTGCCGGCCTTTTCGGCGAAGGCCCATTCGGTCTGGAACCAGGGCTCTTGACCAGAAAACCGATCTTCACTTCCTCGGCCGCCAGCAACGTACTGCTCAGGCTGACCGCGGTGACCGCCAAAGCGGCACAGCACAGGGAACGGATCCCACGACGACGTTTCATAAGCTGACTCCTTGTTATTTTTTTTGAGCGTTATTTGAAAGCCTTCAAAGCATGCAGCCAATAGTCATATCGTATGATGATTGGATTTCAGACGTAGTTTCGCGTTTGAATCCCGAGTTATTCAGTCGTGGTACATAACCGAGCGCCCACCATCGATGGTGATGCACGAGGCATTGATGAACGGCGCTTCATCGCTGGCCAGGAACACAGCGGTCATCGCCACTTCAATCGGCTGGCCGATGCGCCGCGGTGGATGCAGGTCGAAGGCCCGTTGACGTTCGGCATGGGGGTCGGCAAAACCGTTCCAGTAATCGACGTTCAGTTGGGTCTCGATGTAGCCCGGGGCGATGGCGTTGACCCGAATACCTTTGGGAGCGTATTCGATGCCCAAGGCGCGGGTCAGCCCGAGCAAGCCATGCTTGGCCACCGGGTACGGGAAGCAGCCGGGAATGATGTGAGTGGAATGGGTGGAGGCAATATTGATGATGCTGCCGATGCCCTGCTCGATCATCTGCGGCAACACGGCTTTGCAGCCATACCAGGCGCCGTCCAGGTCGATGGCGAAGCAGCGATGCCAGTCTTCTTCGGTCATTTGCAGCGGGTCGCGGAACACGTTGACCCCGGCGCAGTTGACCAGCACGTCGATCCGGCCGTGAAGTTCGATGGCCAATTCAGCCATGGCGTGCAGGTCGTGCTGGCGCGACACGTCGGCCTTGATCGCTACGACATCCGCGCCTTGTTCACGCCAGTGCGCCGCGACTTTTTCAACTTTCTCGACCTGGATATCACTGATGACCAGCTTGGCCTGCTGGGAGGCGAAGGTCGCGACAATCGCTTCGCCGATACCCTGAGCGGCACCGGTCAACAGCACCACCTTGTTTTTCAGGCGCTCACCCTTGGGCGGTTCGGGCACCGGTGGCAAGGAAAGAGGTTCAGCCATGGATCAACACTCCTGTTTGAAGGCACGACGAAAACCGGACATCTGTCGATGTCCGGTCAAAAAGCTGTTGGGACCAGGCAGGCAGGCGCGAAAACGCCCGGGCGCCGAGGCGGCCTGAAGCACTGACTCCGTACGGGAGTGCGGTGGAATATCGCTGCATCACTTCACCTGTTTTGTTTTTTTAAGTGTGAGTGCGTGTAACTGATGGGGCCGACTATAAACCCGACCACCAAATAATCTCAATATATAATTTTACATCCCATATTTTGGGATTTATCCAGCAAATCGCTGACAGGGTTTTCCGGGCACATCCACTCGAATCGATAACAGCGCGCCGTCCAGCGGATGATTGAGCGGGCTTGCGGCGCTGGTGATGTACAGGGTTTTGAAGTCTTCGCCACCGAACACGCAACTGGTGGGACGGCTGACCGGTAGTTCGATTACCCGGTCCACATAACCGTCCGGGTTCAGCCTTAGCAGACAACTGCCATCCCAACGGGCATTCCAGATATAGCCCTCGGCATCCATCGCCGAGCCGTCGGGGCCGCCGCGTTCGTGGGGGCCAAGCCAGACATAGGCGGTGTCCAGGTTGCCGTCGGTATGGATGAAATGCCGGTAAAGCGTGCTGTCGAGGCTGTCGGCGAAATACAGGGTTGTGCCGTCGTCGCTCCACAGCAATGTATTAGGGATGCCTAATCCTCGAAGCAGCGGCGTGACCCGAGCATCGCGGTCGATGCGAAACAGGCCACCGGAGCGGCGCACGACGGGCAAATCTTCGCCCTGCTCACCGATGTTGTTTTGCATGGTGCCCAGCCAGAGCCGGCCCTGGGCATCGCAGCGGGCTTCGTTGGGGCGATTGCCGGGTTGCGGATCGGCGACGCAGAACAAGCTCAGCCGAGGTTCAAGGCCCGGGGAATCCAGATCCAGCCGATACACCCCACTGCTCAATGTCACCAGGGCATCGCCGCTTTCGCAGGGGATGAATGCGGACACGTGCTCCGGCATCTGCCAGATTTCCACATTAGCGCCGATCAGCCGGAGCGCTTGTTTACCGGCGATATCTACCCAATACAGCGCCTGGGTCGGTGCATCCCAAAACGGGCCTTCGCCGAGTTGCGCACGGTGTCCGGTAACCGCAGTCCACGTCATGAAACCTCCTTTTTAATGCTTTTATGTGGGAGCGGGCTTGCTCGCGAAGAGGCCGTGACATTCACCATCTCTGTCGCCTGAGACATCGCCTTCGCGAGCAAGCCCGCTCCCACAAGGGTTCTTATTGTTAGCTGGCCTTCTTGTCGGCCATGACTTGGGGGTAGAAGCGTTTGATCGCCAGGTCTGCGTTATCGATCAGGGTCATGCAGGCCCACACACCCCGTGCGGCATCCCGGGCGGCGATGGCGTCGGCCATGTCTTTGTGGATTGGCAAGGTTCGGCGCAGTTCGTCCGGGTCAGCGGCAGACACTTCGAAAGACACGGCCAGCAACGCGCCGAGGGCCGGGACCATTTGTTCGATGAATTGATTGTGGCTGGCGGCGAGGATGCACTCGTGGAAGAACTGGTCGGCGCGGTTGTAATCGATGCCGCTGTCCACCGCCCGTTCCAGCGCGTTATAGGCCTGGAGTACGGCTTGCACTTGTTCCACCGTCGCCCGCTCGCAGGCCCAGCGCACCGCCATGGGTTCGATGGTGCGGCGCAGGTCGAGCAAATCGTCGACGAAGTTTTCCGGCAAGCCGCTGCGCGACAGCCAGCCGACGACTTGCGGATCGAAGAGGTTCCAGCGCCGCACCGGCAATACGCGTGTGCCGACCTTCGGCCCGACTTCGAGCATGCCTTTGGCCACCAGGGTTTTGATGGCTTCGCGGATGACCGTACGACTGACACCGAGCTGCTCGCCCAGATCGGCTTCGACTTTGATGGTTTCGCCGGGTTTTACCTGGCCGGCAGCAATCCAGCACCCCAGCCAGTCGACCGTCGACGCATGAAAACTGCTGGACATGGGCACCTCGTCGACCGGTGATAAAAAGAAACGACACAAAGCCGTTCGCGATGGGTGTCCACGCTAATCATCATATGATTGGGTGTCAATTGGATTTTCAGATGCCTCGCCATACGGACACGGCTGTTCGTCCGAATCTTGCCCGAAGCGCTTTGATCCCATCCACTTTGTAAACTACGGTTAGCCGCAGCAGATCGGGCAGTCAGCGGTCTGTTCCCCTTCAAATCCGTTATCGACAGGTATGAACATGGACATGGATGCGTCTACGAAATACCCCATTGTGTTGGTTCACGGCCTTTTCGGCTTCGATAAAATCGCCGGTTACCCCTACTTCTTCGAAATCGAGGAAGCCCTGGAACGCGCCGGTGCTCAGGTGTTTGCGGTCAATATTCCAGCCGTCAACGGCAATGAGGAACGCGGTGAAAAACTGCTCGAGCACGTCAACCGCATTTTGCTGGAAACGGGAGCTGCCAAGGTCAATCTGATCGGCCATAGCCAAGGCCCTCTGGCCGCACGCTACGTAGCAGCGCTGCACCCGGAAAAGGTCGCGTCGGTCACGTCTGTCAGTTGCCCCAATCATGGCTCCGAGATTGCCGACCAATTGCATAAGGCGCTGACGCCCGGAGAGTTGCCCGAAGCGTTCGTACTGGCTCTGTTTGGCGCGGTCGGCACCTTCATTTCGTTGATCAGCGGCCATCCGGAAAACCCGATTGATGCTGAAGCGGCATTCGAGTCGCTGACCAGCGCAGGATTGGCTGCCTTCAATCGCAAGTACCCGCAAGGGGTGCCAAAGGTTTGGGGCGGGGAAGGTAACGAAGTCGAAAACGGCGTGTATTACTACTCCTGGAGCGGGATCGTGCAGAACTTCCAAAGTCTGCAACCACTCGACCCGAGTCATTTGAATACTGTCGTGCTGTCGAAGTTATTTTATAAAGAGAAGCGCGCCAATGATGGGCTGGTCGGCCGCTACAGCTCGCATCTGGGCAAAGTGATTCGCTCGGATTACCCGATGGACCACTTTGACGCCGTCAACCAAATGGCCGGGATCACCAGTTGGAACGTGAGCCCGGTGAGGCTCTACCTGGAACATGCTGAGCGACTCAAGAGCAAAGGTTTGTAAGCCCCCCAAAAAAACGGCCCGTTGCAATAACGGGCCGTTTCGTTGCCAACGCTCAATCGACTATGGCTTAAGCCCGATCGGGAAGAATTCGCCGCCGCTCCACACGCCCAGCCAACGCTGCCCGTCGATTTCACGACTCACCGCCAGCTCCACCAGTTGGTAGAACACATTGCGGTGAATCAGCGCTTCAAGGTTGGTGCGCACATGCACGTATGGCGCGGGTTCCTGAGTCACCGGATCGATCACCACGCGCATAGGGTGCTCGGCGCCGGCATCGGCCGTTTCATCGACGTTGGTGGTAAAGCGCAAGACCTGGGCTTCACCCTCGCCTTCGACCTCTACGGCAATCGCCACGAACGGCGCGTCGTCGACCTTGATGCCAACCTTTTCGACCGGGGTAATCAGAAAATAATCATCGCCGTCGCGGCGAATGATGGTGGAGAACAGCTTGACCATCGGCTTGCGCCCGATCGGCGTACCTAGGTAATACCAAGTGCCATCGCGGGCGATGCGCATGTCGATGTCGCCGCAGAAGTCGGGGTTCCACAAGTGGACCGGCGGCAAGCCTTTGGTTTTGGGGATTTGCCCCAACAGATCGTTGGCTTTTTGCGGGCCACTCATGGCGTTCTCCTTTGAATTACTGGTCGCTGAGCCCCAGCAGGCTACGAGCGTATTGCTCCAGCGGCGGGCCCAGCAGGTCTTCTGGCTTGTTGTCGTGGAACGTCAGTAAACCGCCACGACTCTTGATACGTGCAGTATCAATCAAATACTGGGTGCTGGTCTCGATCAACATGATTTGAATCACGCCGTTGTCGATTCCGAGGCGATCCACGTGTTCCTGGTCGAGCCATTCGTCCGAGTTGCCGATGCGGTCGTCGGCCTTGGCGAAACGCGTGTAGAGCAGATAATGGGCGCCGGCGGCACGGGCTTCGCCCATGGCAGCGTCGAGGCCTTCCGGCGCGTGGGCGCGGCGGACCATCGGGAAATATTCGATAAAGCCGTTGAAGGCCTCTTCAGCCACCACGTTAGGTCGCGGGTAGGCACCGCCCGGCGGCGCGAAGGCACCCTGGGCGATGTAGATGAACGAATCCGGCTGAATGCGGAAGTTATTCACACGACGGCTGTCGCTGTGGTCCAGCAGGCCCGCGTCGCTCATGTGGTAGCGAGTCCCTTCGGCCATATCGCTGACATTCATGCAGCCACCAAGCGCCAAAACGGCCAGCAGCAAAACCAGGCTATGCATCCTACCCTCCAGAGGCCGGTGACGGAAAACCGGCGAATGGCCATGGGATGCAGCTTCCGCGCCAGCTCAATGTACAGGGAATGTGTCAGGTGTTTTTGGGGGGACTGGAAGATGGCTATCGCGGGCAAGCCACGCTCCTACAGGTCATCTGTCGGATGCAGAAACCGCGACCGACACATGACCTGTAGGAGCGAGGCTTGCCCGCGAAGAGGCCCGATCAGCCGCCGATGATTTTCATGATGGTCGCGCCACCGGAGAACGCCACTTCCTGCTTGTCGCCCAAGGCTTTGACCAGCAGTCGCTGCAAGGCCGGTAGCGCCTGGTGACGAGGTTTGTCCAACAAATCGCCGACATAGTGACGATTGCTCGACGACAGGCAGCCATGCAGCCAACCAGTGGACGACAAGCGTAGACGCGAACAGGTGCGGCAAAACGGAACGCTTTCGTTAGCAATCACGCCGAAGTGGCCCAGCCCCGGAATCTGGTAACGCACCGCCGTGGCATCGACTGGCGCATCGGCCTGAAGGTACTCGTAGCGTTCGCCGATCAGGCTCAGCAACTGTTGAAGGCTGACGAACTGCTGCAGGAAGGCGTTGGAGTCGCTGGCCAGATGGCCCATGCGCATCAACTCGATGAAGCGCAACTCGTAGCCGCGCTCCAGGCAGAAATCGAGCAGCGGCATCACCTGATCAAGGTTCTGCCCACGCAGCGGCACCATATTGACCTTGATCTTCATACCGGCCGCTGCGGCCTGGTCCATGCCGTCGAGAACGGTCACCAGATCACCGCCGCGCGCAATACTGCGAAAAGCGCTGGCATCCAGGGTATCGAGGGAAACGTTGATGCGCCGAATGCCGGCATCCACCAGCAGTGGCAGCTTCCTCGCCAGCAATTGACCATTGGTGGTCAGACTGATGTCCGCCAGGCCCATCTGCCCGACGGCAGTCATGAAGGCTTCGAGCTTGGGACTGACCAATGGCTCGCCACCGGTAATGCGCAAACGCTCGATGCCCGCGGCCTCTATCAGGTAGGCCACGCCGCGTGCCATGGCCTCGGCCGACAACTCATCCTGTGCAGCCACCAGCCGCTTGCCGTTGGGCACGCAGTAGGTACAAGCGTAGTTGCAGGCTGAGGTCAGACTGATCCGCAAATTGCGAAAACGCCTGCCTTGACGGTCAACGATCATGGATCACTCCGGCGAAAGAAGATTCGAACACGCAAAACTTGACTCACAAATCAAGTTTTAGCAAGCCCTATGCCTGAGTATATTCCTGCGGTACTGCGCCATGTAGCTAAATCATGGCGCAACAAGGCAACTGACGGATTCAGTTGCTCGGCGTGTCGGTATCGCGCTTGCGCTTGTTGCCCATGCGCACACCGATGTCCATCAGGAACTGGAAGAAACCTTCCTGATCTTCCAGCACATTGCTCCAGAACGGCGAGTGATACAGCGCCACCGCGCCATGTACCAGAGCCCAGGCCGCGCAGTAATGGAAGTAAGGCGGCACGTCTTCGAGCTTGCCTTCGCTGATCCGGCCCTTGATCAGCAGGGTCAGGCGTTCGAAGTTCGAGGCGCGGATCTTGTGCAGTTCCTCGACCATCTCCGGCACCTGGTTGCCCTTGACCACCTTTTCTTCCAGGCGATCGAACAACCGATAGCGTTGCGGGTCGCGCATGCGGAATTCGAAGTAGGCCCGGGACAGGGCTTCCTTGTCCTTATCGACATCGGCTGAATGCAACAGCTCGTTCAAATCGCGCTCGTAATCGAGCATCAGACGCAGATAGATCTCCGCCTTGGATTTGAAGTGCTTGTAGATCGTGCCTTTGCCGATACCGACGGCATCAGCAATCATCTCGACGGTGACACTGTCTTCACCTTGGTCGAGGAACAGCTTGAGCGCGGTA
>LNAP01005074.1_pt1 | contig 11825 bp, 11 predicted proteins | sample 602601 | NCBI WGS metagenome assembly LNAP01 (sample SAMN02440304, study PRJNA202911) | soil metagenome | biome: Subtropical and temperate rainforests or woodlands; isolation source: soil samples (1 kg each in a 20% v/v slurry with milli Q water) were... ... | reverse complement strand
AGCGTGCTCTTGCCCGAGCCCGATTCGCCCACGATGCCCAAGGTCTCGCCGGCTTCGAGGCTCAGCGTCACCTCGTCGACCGCGCGCACCACGCGTGAGCCCTGCTGGGACACGTAGTGGGTCGAAAGGTTCTCCAGCGACAGCAACGGCATGGCTACAACTGCCGCAGCTGCGGATCGAGCTTCACGCGCAGCCAGTCGCCCAAAAGATTGGCGGACAGGACCATCAGCATGATGCAAATGCCGGGGAACACCGTGAGCCACCAGTAGCCCACCATGAGGCCTTTCTTGCCGTCGGCCATCATCAGGCCCCAGGCGGGCTTGGGCGGCGGCACGCCGACGCCGAGGAACGACAGCGACGCCTCGGTGACGATCACCACGCCCAGCATCAGCGTCGCCAGCACGATGGCGGAGTTGATGACGTTGGGCAGGATGTGGCGCCACATGATCAGCGACTTGGAGCAGCCGGCGACGATGGCCAGCCGCACGAACTCGCGCTGCTTCAGCGACAGCACCTCGCCCCTGATGACGCGGGCGTAGCGCGTCCAGTAGACCAGCCCCAGGATGAGGATGATGTTGAGCTCGCTGGGGCCGACGATGGCGGCGAGGAAGATGGCGAAGGTGAGCGCCGGCAGGGCGAGCCAGGTGTCGGTGATGCGCATCACCACCTGGTCGGCCCAGCCGCCGAGATAGCCCGACATGATGCCGAGCAAGGTGCCGATGCTGCCCGCGACCAGCACGGCGGTGATGCCGACCACCATGGAGACGCGCGCGCCGAAGATCAGGCGCGACAGCACATCGCGTCCGACATGATCGGTGCCCAGCGGATAGGCCAGGCTGCCGCCTTCGAGCCAGAACGGTGGCTTGAAACGGCGCGCCAGGCTGCCGATCTGCGGGTCGTGCGGCGCCAGCACGTCGGCGAACACCGCGACGAAGGCGATGAACAGCAGGATCGACACCGGGATCACCGGGAAGCCCTTCAGTCGCCAGAACGGCGTGGCGGAGGCGATGGTGTCGGTCGTGACGGGGGTGATGACAGTCATGGCCGTCAGCTTTCCAGGCGAATGCGGGGATCGATCAGGGCGTAGAGGATGTCGACCAGCAGGTTGACCATCACGATCATGGCTCCGCCGATGATGACGACGCCCTGCACGACGGGGAAATCACGGAAGGTGATGCCCTCGTAGAGCAGCCGGCCGATGCCCGGCCAGGCGAACACCGTCTCGACCACGACGGCGACGTTGATCATGACGACGAGGTTGATGCCGGCCAGCGTGATCACCGGGATCAGGGCGTTCTTGAGCGCATGCTTGCCGATCACCAGCGCCTCGGGCAGGCCCTTCAGCCGCGCCAGCTTGATGTACTCCGAGCCCAGCACTTCCAGCATGGAGGAGCGCGTGAGTCGCATGTGGGCGGCGGCGAAGTACCAGCCGAGCGTGAAGGCCGGCATCAGGAGATGCAGCACGCCGCCCGAGCCGGAGGAGGGCAGCCAACCGAGATAGACGGAGAAGAACAGGATCAGCACCAGGCCGACCCAGAACTGCGGCAGCGACAGGCCGAGCAGGGAGAAGATCTTGCCGGCCGAGTCCCAGAACCCGTCGACGCGCACCGCGGCCAGGATGCCGCTGGGAATGCCGATCAGCAGCGACAGCGTCATGGCGACAGCGGCCAGCAGCAGCGAGTGCGGCAGGCGCTGGAAGTAGAGATCCAGCACCGGCACGCGGTAATAGAAGGACTGGCCGAGGTCGCCGGCGGCAAGGCTCGCCATGAAGTGCCAGTACTGCTCCCACAGCGGCTGATCGAGGCCGAGCTGGCGGCGCATGTTCTCGATGTCCTCGGGACTGGCGCCCGGCTCGACCAGCAGGCTCACCGGGTCACCGGTGACGCGCACGAACAGGAAGATGGTGACCGACAGCAGGAACAGCGACAGCAGGGAATAGCCGACGCGACGCGCAATGTACTGTTTCATGACAGGTCGCTCTTTGCTGGGGGCGCGCCACTCCAGTGGCGCGTCTTGCCGGAGCGCGGACCTCCAGGTCCGCTCATGATCATGATGCGGACCTGGAGGTCCGCGCTCCGCATGACCATGACGCGCCACTGGAGTGGCGCGCCCCCAGCGAAATCAAACATGTTCATGCCTTCCCCTTCAGCGTCAGGTCCTCATAGGGCGCCGTGTAGACGAAACCCTTGATCAGCCCGAAGCCCGACTGGTCGACGCGCGGGCCGACGCCGGAGATGAAGGCGAGCTGCCAGATCGGCGCGTAGATCGCCTTCTCGTGCACGAGCTCCTGGAGCCGCTGCAGGATCGCCTGGCGCTTGGCCTGATCCATCTGCACGGCCTGCTCGGCGAACAGAGCGTCGATGTCGGGATAGCTGCCGTAGACATAGGCGCCGCCCTTGGCGACGAACGCCTCGGCGCGCGTCGCGCAGTTGCCGAAGGCGCCTGACGCGCCCTGCACGATGTTCTTGAGCTTCTTCTCGGAATAGGCCTTGAAGAAGGCGGCGCGCTCGAGCGGCCGCAGTTTCACGCGGATGCCGACCTCGCGCAGGTTGTTCAGCGCGACCTCGCCGATATTGGCGTAGGACGTGTCGCAGTAGTAGTCGCCGGCATCGAAGCCGCGCGCATGGCCCGCCTCTGCCAGAAGCTTGCGGGCACGCGCCGGGTCGTACGCCGGAGCGGGCGGCTTCCAGTAGAACTCGAAGTTCTCCGGAAAGATGCTGCCGGTCAGCCGCGAGTGGCCGAGCGTCAGCGCCTCGTTCATCGTCTTCAGGTCGAGGGCCAGGCTCACTGCCTGGCGCACCCGCCGATCGTGCCATGGCGACTGGGGATCCCACTGCTCGGGGAAGTACAGCCAGAACGGTGCAGAGCCCAGTGCCGGCTTGATGGTGAGCCCGGGTGTGCGCAACAGCTCGTCGGCCAGCTCGCCGCGAATCGAATAGGCGATGTCGATCTCGCTGCGCTGCAGGGCGGCGAGCCGGGTCGATTCGTCAGGGATCACCTTGAAGACCAGCCGCTTGATGGTGGGCTTCTTGCGCCAGTAGCCGTCGAAGGCCTCGCACACCAGCTCGACGCCGGGCGTGAAGGACACGAACTTGTAGGGACCGGCGCCGACCGGCGCCTTCTTGAAGCCTTCGTCGCCGACCTGCTCGACATACTTCTTGGGAACGATCCAGCCCGCCCCACTGGCGCCGGCATAGAACGTGAGGAAGTCCGGCCAGGGCTCCTTCAGGCGGATGGTCAGTCGGTGCGGATCGTGGATGTCGACGTTCGCGACACGATCCTTGAGCGACTTGGCTGCGGCGCCACGATAGCGCTCCAGCGAGAATTTGACGTCCTCGGCCGTGAGCTCCTCGCCGTTGTGGAACTTCACACCCTTGCGCAGCGACAGCGCGTAGCTCAGTCCGTCTCCCGACATGGTGCAGGATTCCGCGAGGCACGGCGCCATCGGATCGCCCGGCATCGCCTTCAGGACGGCGTCGTGCATGGCGTAGAGCAGCATGAAGGGCGTGATGATGCCGGGGGTCTCCGCCGGGTCGAACCAGGTCGGCGCCAACGAGACATGCACGCCAACGCGCAGCTCGCCTTGCGGTGCGGCCATCGCCGGCTTGGCGGCCGTGGCGATCAGGCCAAGTGCCGCGAGCCCCATGAGGTCGCGGCGTGTGGTAAGCGCACTGTGACTCAGGGACGAACGCATGCGGTCACTCCCTTCGGTCGGCGGTTGGATCAGGTCTGCTTGATGGTCACGTCCTCGTAGGGTGCGGAATAGGCATGGCCGCGGATCAGGCCGAGGGCGGATTCGCCCACGCGCTTGCCGAGGCCGTTGATGAAGGCGAGCTGCCAGATCGGCGCGTAGACCGACTTCTCATGCAGGATCTGCTGGATGCGCTGCAGCATGGCGGTGCGCTTGGCGACGTCGAGCTCGGCCGCCTGGTCGGCGAACAGCGTATCGATCTCGGGATAGCTGCCATAGACGTAGGCGCCGCCCTTGACGGCGAAGGATTCCAGCCTGGTCGCGGCGTTGCCGAAGGCGCCCGACGAGCCCTGGATGATGTTCTTGAGCTTCTTCTCGGAATAGGCGCTGAAGAAGGCTGCGCGCTCGAGCGGCCTGAGCTTCACGCGGATGCCGGCTTCCTGAAGGTTGTTCAGCACCGCCTCGCCGAGGTTGGCGTAGGAGGAATCGCAGTAATAGTCGCCGGCATCGAAGCCGTTGCGGAAGCCCGCGTCGGCCAGAAGCTTCTTGGCCTTGGCGAGGTCGTAGGCTGCCGCCGGCGCCTTCCAGTAGAAGTCGAAACTGTCGGGGATGATGCTGTTGGTGACCGGCGAGTAGCCGAGGGTCAGTGCTTCGGAGATCGACTTGTAGTCGATGGCGAGCCGCGCCGCGTCGCGCACGCGCTGGTCGTGCCACGGCGACTTGGGATCCCACTGGTCAGGGAAGTAGAGCCAGAAGGTGCCCTGGATCACGACCGGCTTGAGCGTCAGGCCGGGCGTTTTCTTCAGCTCCTCGGCGAGCTCGCCACGGATCGAGTAGGCCATGTCGACCTCGCCGCGCTTCAGTGCCGCCAGCCGCGTCGCTTCTTCAGGCACGACCTTGAAGACCAACCGCTTCACCGTCGGCATCTTGCGCCAGTAACCGTCGAAGGCTTCCAGCACCAGTTCCACGCCGGGCGTGAAGGAGACGAACTTGTAAGGCCCGGCGCCGACCGGTGCCTTCTTGTAGCCGTCCTCGCCGACCTGCTGGACGTACTTCTTCGGCACGATCCAGCCCGCGCCGGTGGCCGAACTGTAGAAGGTGAGGAAGTCCGGCCAGGGCCGCTTCAAGACGAAGCGCACACGGCGCTCGTCCGGCGTTTCCATGGAGTGGACGCGTTCCTTCATCAGCGCCGCCGAAGTCCCTCGGTAGCGTTCGAAGGAGAACTTCACGTCCTCCGCCGTCACCGGCTCGCCATTGTGGAACTTGGCGCCGGCGCGGATGGTGAATTCGTAGCTGAGGCCGTCGGGTGCCGCCTTCCAGCCTTCGGCCAGGCAGGGCTCGTTCGGGCCGCTCGGCATCGGCTTCACCATCGCGTCGTGCAGCGCGTACATCAGCAGGAAGGGCGTGATCATGCCCGGCGTCTCGGCCGGATCGAACCAGGTGGGTGCCAGCGAAAAGTGCACCGCCCAGGTGAGTTGCCCCTGCGGGCTGCCGGCGAAGGCCGTGCGTGGAGCACCGGCAACAAGGCCCAATGCCGAGAGAACCAGCAGTTCTCGGCGGCCAAACGCGTCTCGTCTTGCCTTCCCGTCCATTGTTGCCTCCCAGCCGGCCCCTTTTGGATGGAGCCTTCGTGCAATGTCGGAATCGTAAGGACGCGACTGTTGGGATCATGGCCGTGCCGCGGCGCTTGGGCAGCGCGGTCGTGCGACGGCATCCGATCCCCGTGGTACTCTTTTTAAGCCTCCCTGATCTCATTGCCCGCTTTGCGCGGGACCTTTCCGCGGACGTTAAGCGCAAGCCCGGGACCGGGCAACGGAATTCCGCTGACCAGGAAGCACGCCGTGGCTTGCCCCTTGCACGGGCTCGTGATCAGAGTCCGCGGGGACAGGGAGTTAGAGAAGCATGAACCGCTTTACGCGACGGGCCGCCCTCGTTGGCGCGTCCGCCTTGCCATTCGCAGCGGCCGGGCCTGTGCGGGCGCAGGCAAAGTTTCCGGACCGGCCGATCCGGCTGATCATCCCGTGGGCGGCGGGCGGGCCGGCCGATGCCGGCTTCCGCATCCTGGCGCAGTCGGTGTCGAAGAAGCTCGGCCAGCAGGTCATCGTCGACAACAAGGCGGGCGCCTCGGGAATCATGGGCGCCCTGGCGCTGCAGGAGGCCAAGCCCGACGGCTACACGATCTCGCAGATGCATATGAGCGTGCTGCGCCAGCCGCTCCTGAACAAGCAGCTGACCTACAATCCGATCAACGATCTCACCTACATCCTGCAGATCACCGGCTTCGTCATGGGCGTGGTCGTGAAGGCCGACGCGCCCTGGAAGACGTTCCCCGAGCTTCTGGCCTACGCCAAGGCCAATCCCGGCAAGCTGAACTGGGGCACGCTCGGCATCGGCTCGACCCAGCATCTCGCCATGGAGCGGGTCGGCATCGCCCAGGGCGGGCTCAGCTGGACGCACGCACCTTATCGCGGCACGGCCGACACGCTGCGCGCCCTGCTGGGTGGCGAGATCGACTTCGCCTCGGAGTCCTCGGGCTGGGCGCCGATGGTCGAGGCCGGGCAGCTGCGGCTGCTGGCGGTCTTCACCGCCCAGCGCGCCAAGCGCTTCCCCAACGTGCCGACGGTGAAGGAGCTGGGCATCGACGTGGTCGTCGACAGCCCGGGCGGCCTGATCGGCCCCAAGGGCATGGACCCCGCCGTGGTTGCCGTGCTGGCCGACGCTTTTCGCGCCGCCGCGCAGGAACCCGAGCATCTGAAATTCCTTGAGAACATGGACCAGCCGCTGATCCTGCTCGATGGCCCCGCCTACAAGGCGGCGATGGCCAAGACCTACGAGGAGGAGAAGGAGCTGCTGCGTCGCCTGAACCTGCTGCCGGCGTAACAACAACTGGGAGGCGAGCCATGTCGGAAGAACGCAAGAAGGTGATGCAGCGCTTCGAGGAACGTCTGGCCCGGCTCGAGGCGTTGCGCCACGAGATGCCGGCGCGCTGGCAGATCTTTCACCTGCACAATGCGCTGAGCGCCCTGCCGCACGACCACAGCACCGCCGACCTGCATCTCGACGAGTTCGACCGCCACGACCTCGCCAAGGAATATCCCGAGCTCGCGGCCGACAAGGTGCCGACGGTCGACGAGATCAGGACGAAGTTCGACCTGCTGGCGGGCGGAACACTCTAGATTCCTCCCCGTCGCGGATCCCGCGAAGGGGAGGTGTCGCCGTCATACGGCGACGGAGGGGTCATGAGCACCAAACCGATTGCTCATGACCCCTCCGTCGGCGAAGACGCCTACGCGTTTTGGCCGCTGCGCGGCCAAAAGCGCTCAACCTCCCCAGCTTCGCTGGGGAGGAACGGCTACCTCGAAGGCCGCCGCAACGCGGCGGAGCGGTAGCGCAGTCAGGCGTCTGCGGTGACGGGGGCGGTGTTGCCGCAATGGCTGCAGGTTGGGCTGTTGCTGGCGCGCAAGCTATCGCAGCCGGGACAGTAGCCGATGCCGACCGACAGCGGCTTTCGCGTCTGCGACCCGTCGGTTTCCAAAAGGCCTTGCAGCCAATCCCAGCGCAGTCTCATGCGCACAGTCTATCCCCGGATCCAGCCAGTCGATAGCGGCCTTCGCCTGCCCTATGCTCGGCGGGCATGCTGACGCTGCGCCAGATCGAGGTCATCAGGGCCATCATGGTGACCGGTACCGTGGGCGGCGCCGCGCGCCTGCTCAACGTCTCCTCGCCGGGCATCAGCCGCGTCATGAAGCATGCCGAGACGATGCTCGGCCTGAAGCTGTTCAGCCGCCGCCATGGCCGCTATACGCCGAGCCCGGAGGCGCGCGACATCTTCAACCAGGTCAACGCCGTCTACGACAAGGTCGGCGACCTGCAATACGTCATCCGCCGCCTGTCGCAGGGCGCGGATTCCGAGCTCAGGATCGGCTCGGTGCCCAGCATCTCCAACGTCATGGTGCCGCGCGCCATCGAGGGCGTGCGCAAGCGCTTCCCCAACCTGCTGATCGACATGGACGTGCTGAAGTTCGAGGAGGCGCTCGACTACATCCTGCTGGGCAAGGGCGAGGCCGTCGCCATGAGCTCGCGCTTCGACCATCCCATGATGACCTTCGAGCCGCTGGCCAAGGGTCGGCTGTTCTGCATCGTGCCCGAGGGCCATGCCCTGGCGCGCAAAAGCCGCATCTCGGCTGCCGAGATCGTGCGCCATCCCCTGATCGGTATCGATCCCAACGATCCCTACGGCCGCATCATGGCCGGCATCTTCGCACGCCTCGGCCTCACCTACGAGGTCACCATCAAGGCGCGCTTCGGCACCATGGTGTGCGCTTTGGTCGGACGCGGCCTCGGCATCGCGGTGATCGACGAGTTCACCCTGGCTGCCGGCACCTGGCCGAACATCGTCGCCCTGCCGATCATCGAATCGACGGAGTTCCAGACCTATGTCGCGTTCCGTCGCGACGCCATCCTGTCGAGCTACTGCGAGCACTTCATCGCGCTGCTTCGGCAAGAGATGGAAGCGCTTCATGACGGCAAAACCGGCCACGGCAGAAAAGTAACATCAGGTTTGCGCAAATCGAAGTCTTGATCATGGACGTTACTTTTCTCTTCCGGCATCAATCCGCGGGGAGCAGTAACGCAAGACCAAGAACGGAGGAAACATGCTGCGCAAGACACTGGCATTGGCAGGTCTCGCCATCGGCGGACTGTGGGCGCCTGCGGGCTTCGCCCAGGATATCGTCATACCCAACATCATCGAGCTGTCCGGCGGCGGCGCCACCGTCGGCGCCATGTGGAAGAACGGTTCCAGTATGGCCGTCGAGGAGATCAACGCGTCAGGCGGAATCCTGGGCAAGAAGATCAAGCTCGAGTTCATCGACACCGCGAGCGACCCCGGCAAGGCCCGCGCTGCCATGCAGCGCGCGCTCGACGACAAGCCGGTTGCGATCTTCGGGCCGATCTATTCGGGCTCGGTCAGCGCCACCCTGAAGATGACGGCCGACGCCGAGGTGCCGCAGGTCATCGGCGGCGAGGCCGGCAACCTCACGGCCCAGGGATCCAAGTACATCTTCCGCACTTCGTTCGGCCAGAACGTGTCGATGCCCAAGATCGCCAACTACCTGCGCGACATCGTGAAGGCCAAGAACGTGGCCGTCGTCTACGTGAACAACGACTTCGGCAAGGGCGGCCGCGACGCCATCATCAAGGAGCTCGGCGCGCGCGACATCAAGGTCGTGGCCGACATCTCGACCGAGGCCGGCCAGGCCGACTTCGCCGCCGACGTCATCAAGCTCAAGGGTGCCAACGCCGACGCGATCTTCGTCTACCTGAACGAGGAGGAGAGCGCGCGCTTCCTGCGCGAGGCCAGGAAGCAGGGCCTGAACAAGCCCCTGATCGGCGAGACCACGCTGCTCGGCCAGAAGGTGATCGATCTCGCGGGCGACGCCGCCAACGGCGTGAAGGGCCATGTCGGCCTCACCGTCGATGCGCCGGTGCCGGCCATCCAGGAGTTCGGCAAGAAGTACGAGGCCAAGTACAAGTCCAAGCCCGACCATAACGGCGTGAAGGGCTACATCGCGCCCTACATGATCAAGGCGGCGGCCGAGAAGGCGGGCAAGCTCGACGGCAAGGCGATCGCCGCGGCGCTGCGCGGCATGACCATCACCCCCGACAAGGTGCCCGGCATCCTGATCGAGGCGACCTGGGACGACACCGGCGAGATCGACCGCATCTCCTTCCTGGGCGAGGTCAAGGACGGCAAGCAGGTCATCACCGAGACGTTGCCGAAGCTGAAGAAATGAGCCTGCCTCCCCACGCAGTGGGGAGGTGCCGAAGCGCCGCAAGGCGCGTAGGCGGAGGGGTCAAGAGCCGCAGGCCTCTTGGCTCCCTCCGACCCCTCCGTCCGCTTCGCGGACACCTCCCCAGCTTCGCTGGGGAGGCAAGAGCAAGAACATGACCGACTTCCTCCAGCTCCTGATCTCCGGCCTGGCGACCGGCGCGATCTATGCCCTGGCGGCGATCGGCTTCACGCTGCTGTGGCAGACCTCGCAGACCATCAACTTCGCGCAGGGCGAGTTCGTCATGGTGCCGGCCTTCCTGGCGCTGATCGCCATGCGCTGGTTCGGTGTGCCGTTCGTGGCGGCGCTGATGCTCGCCATCCTGGCCTCGATGCTGCTGCTGGGCGTGGCCTTCCGCTACATCATCGTCGGGCCGCTGATCCGACGCGGCGTGCTGCCGCTTGTGATCTCGACCATCGCCCTCAGCATCCTGCTGAAGGAATCGGTGAAGGATTTCTACAGCGCCGAGGCGCAGCCCTTCCCGACCTTGCTGCCCGACACGCTGATCACGGTCGCCGGCGTGTCGGTGTCGCTGGCCCAGCTCGGCGTGCTGGCCGTGGCCCTGGTCACCATCGTCCTGCTGCAATGGTTCCTGGCCGGCACGCGCACCGGCCGGCAGATGCAGGCGACGGCGCAGAACCCGACCGTGGCCCGCATCCTGGGCGTGCCGGTCGAGCGCATGATCCTCTACACCTTCCTGATCAATGCCGCGCTCGCCGCCATGGCCTCGCTGCTGGTCTCGCCGATTTACCTCGCCAAGTTCTCCAACGGCGAGACGCTCGGCCTGATCGCCTTCGTGGCGGCCATCGTCGGCGGTTTCAACCAGGTCCGTGGCGCCATCGCCGGCGGCCTTCTGATCGGCGTTTTGGACAACCTCGCCGCCGCCTACGTCTCGACGGCCTACCGGCAAGCTATCCCGCTGATCCTGCTGGTGCTGGTCATCCTGTTCCGCCCGCAGGGCCTGCTGGGCCGCCGCGAGGAGCGGGCCGTATGAGCACGCGCGCCGCATTGCTGCTCGGCCTCGTGCTGCTGGTGCTGCTGGCCCTGGCCCCGGTCGATCTCAACGATATCGGCGTGCCGTATCCCGGCCTGCGCCGCTACGGCACCTACATCCTCACCTTGTGGCTGGTGACGGCGATCGCCGCCATGGGCGTCAACCTGATCGTGGGCTATGCCGGCCAGGAGACGCTGGCCCAGGCCGCCTTCGTCGGCATCGGTGCCTACCTCACCGCCATCGTCACCAAGGCCGGCGTGCCGTTCGGTGTCGCCTTCGCGGCCTCGGGCCTGCTCACCTTCACGATCGGCATTGCGCTGGGCTTCCCGGCCTTGCGCGTCCAGAAGCACTATCTCGCCTTCGTCACCCTGGCCTTCTCGGTCCTGTGCTGGCTGGTGTTCCGCAACGAGCAGTGGATCACCGGCGGCGTCATGGGCATTCGCGACATCGAGCGGCCGTCGTTCCTCGGCTGGCCCTTGCGCAACCACATCCGCTTCTACTGGTTCGTGCTCGCCATCACCGCGATCATGACCTTCGTGCTGTGGTGGATCGTGCGTTCGCCGTGGGGCCGCGCCTTCACCGCGCTGCGCGAGAACCCGTTACGCGCCGAGAGCCTGGGCATCGATGTCCGGCTCTACACGCTGCTCGCCTTCGCCCTGGGCTCCGCCTATGGCGGCATGGCGGGCAGCCTCTACGCCCCGCTGGTCGAATTCATCGATCCCAGCCCGTTTGCCCTCGGACCCTCGCTGCTCTTCATGCTGATGGTGGTGATCGGCGGCAGCGGCACCTTCCTCGGGCCGTTCGTCGGCGCGGGCGTGGCCGTGCTGCTGCCCGAATGGCTGCGCGCCTGGGAGACCTACTATCTGCTGATCTACGCCGTGCTGGTGATGGTCATGATGGCCTTCTTCCCCGGCGGCATCGTCGGCCTGGCGACGCGCCTGCTCGCCAGAAAGGCGCGCTCATGACGACGCTGCTCGAGGTCCGCGATATCGAAAAATCCTTCGGCGGCGTGCAGGCCGTGTGCGGCGTCTCCTTCGACGTGCACGAGGGCGAGATCCTGGGCGTGATCGGCCCCAACGGGTCGGGCAAGTCGACGCTGTTCAACTGCATCCTGGGCCAGCTCGTGCCCGATCGCGGCACTGTCAGGGTCAACGGCCGCAACGTCACCGCGCTCAGGCCTTCCCGGCTCAATCGCCTGGGCGTCAGCCGGACTTTCCAGCTCCTGCAGGTCTTTCCCGAGCTGACGGCGCGCGAGAACCTGATCCTGGCCGGCCAGGAACATCGCGGCTCGCGGCTTGCGCGCCTGTTC
>LNAP01005073.1_pt1 | contig 11827 bp, 8 predicted proteins | sample 602601 | NCBI WGS metagenome assembly LNAP01 (sample SAMN02440304, study PRJNA202911) | soil metagenome | biome: Subtropical and temperate rainforests or woodlands; isolation source: soil samples (1 kg each in a 20% v/v slurry with milli Q water) were... ... | reverse complement strand
GCGAAAACTGCATGTGCTGCCGGCCGACACCATGCGCGGGCGCTCGCCGCTCGCATTGGCGCGCACCGCGATCGCGCTCGGCACCGGCATGTTTCGGGGGTATGCGCTGATGGGCAGCCTCAAGCCCGCCGTCGTGGTGGGCTTCGGCGGCTACCCTACCGTGCCGCCGATCTTCGCCGGCGTGTTCGCCGGGCGGCCGACGCTGATCCATGAGGCCAACGCCGTAATGGGCCGCGCCAATGCTCTGCTGGCGAGCCGGGTGACGGCGATCGCCACAGGCTATCCCGGCATTCTCGGCCATAAGCCCGAGCTGGCGGCCAAGGCGCACCATACCGGCAACCCGGTGCGGCCGGCGGTGATGGCGGCGGCTGAGATACCGTTCAGCGAACCGACCGTCGACGGGCCGATCAATCTGCTCATCTTCGGCGGCAGCCAGGGCGCGCGGGTGATGAGCGAGATCGTGCCGCCCGCCATCGAGCGTCTCGACCCCGCTTTGCGGGCACGGCTCAGCATCGTGCAGCAGAGCCGGTCGGAGGATATCGAGGCCGCGCGGGCGACCTATGCGCGGCTCGGGGTGACGGCCGAGCTCGCCCCGTTCTTCGACGATCTGCCGGCGCGGATGGCGCAGGCGCATCTGGTGATCGGCCGCTCCGGGGCCTCGACGGTGGCCGAGCTCTGCGTCATCGGCCGGCCCTCCGTGCTGGTGCCGCTGCCCGGCGCGCTCGACCAGGACCAACTCGCCAATGCCAAGGCGCTGGCCGATGCCGGCGGCGCGATATTGATGCCGCAGAGCGAATTCACGCCGGCCAACTTCGCCGCGCTGCTCACGCGCCTTGCCACCAACCCGACCGAGCTGACCGCGCTAGCAAACGCCGCACGAAGCATGGGCCGGGCGGATGCGGCGGAACGGCTGGCCGATCTCGTCATCCGTATCGGCAAGATCGATGTCTAGGGGAGGGTGGCAAATGGTCGGGATGACGCGGGCGTCCGGCTCGGCTAATCCTGCGCGCCACATCGCGACACCCCCGGTTGCGTCCGCACATTTGAGTTGTGCGGACGGCATAAGGATCTGAATTCCCATGAAGCTTCCGCTCTCACTCGGCCCCATCCATTTTGTCGGCATTGGCGGCATCGGCATGAGCGGCATCGCCGAGGTGCTGCACAATCTCGGCTACACCGTGCAGGGCTCGGACGTCTCCGAGAGCGCCAATGTGAAGCGCCTGACCGAAAAGGGCATCAAGGTGCTGATCGGCCATGCCGCTGAAAATCTCGACGGCGCCGAGGTTCTGGTGGTGTCCTCCGCCATCAAGCGCGACAACCCGGAACTGGTCGCCGCCCGCGCCAAGCGCCTGCCCGTGGTGCGCCGCGCCGAGATGCTGGCCGAGCTGATGCGGCTGAAAAGCTGCGTCGCCATCGCCGGCACCCATGGCAAGACCACGACCACCTCGCTGGTCGCCACCCTGCTCGACGCCGGCGGCTTCGATCCGACCGTGATCAATGGCGGCATTATCAATGCCTATGGCACCAATGCGCGCCTGGGCGATGGCGAGTGGATGGTGGTGGAGGCGGACGAGAGCGATGGCACCTTCCTGAAGCTGCCAGCCGAAGTCGCCATCGTCACCAATATCGACCCCGAGCACCTCGACTACTTCAAGACCTTCGAGGCGGTGCAGGCGGCGTTCCGCTCCTTCATCGAGAATCTGCCGTTCTACGGCTTCGCGGTGATGTGCACCGACCATCCCGTGGTGCAGGCGCTGGTCGGGCGTGTCGAGGATCGCCGCGTCATCACCTATGGCGAGAATCCGCAGGCCGACGCCCGCATCGTCGATATCGATCTGAGGGGCGGGCAGTCGCGCTTCTCGGTGCTGTTCCGCGACCGCGATGGCGCCGTGGTGCACGAATTGCGACATCTTTTGCTACCCATGCCGGGCCACCACAATGCGCTGAACGCCACCGCCGCCATCGCGGTCGCCCATGAGCTGGGAGCCAGCGACGAGCAGATCCGCACCGCGCTGGCCGGCTTCGGTGGCGTCAAACGGCGCTTTACCCGCACCGGCGAGGTGAACGGCGTGCTGATCTTTGACGATTACGGCCATCACCCGGTGGAGATCGCCGCCGTGCTGCGCGCCGCCCGCGCCTCCACCGAGGGGCAGGTGATCGCGGTGGTGCAACCCCATCGCTACACTCGCCTGCAGTCGCTCTTCGACCACTTCGCCACCTGCTTCAACGATGCCGACCACGTCATCGTCGCCGACGTCTATGCCGCCGGCGAGGCGCCGATCGAGGGCATCGACCGCGACCATCTGGTCGAGGCGCTGCGCGCGCGCGGCCACCGCTCGGTGATGGCGCTGCCCGGACCCGACGCCCTGGCCGGCATCGTGAAGGGGTTGGCGAAGCCGGGCGACTACGTGGTCTGCCTCGGCGCCGGCAGCATCACCCAATGGGCCTACGCGCTGCCCAAGGAGTTGGAGGCGTGAGCTTCCCCGACATCGCCGCTGATCTCTCCGTCCTGATGCCGGAGCTGCGCGGGCGGATGATCGCCAACCAGCCGCTGGCCGAACTCACCTGGTTCCGTGTCGGCGGCCCGGCGCAGATATTGTTCACGCCGGCGGACGAGGCCGATCTGGCCTATTTCCTGAAGCACTTGCCCACGGATATCCCTGTGATCGTGGTTGGGCTCGGCTCCAACCTCATCGTGCGCGATGGCGGCGTGCCGGGCGTGGTGATCCGGCTCGGGCGCGGCTTCAACGAGATCGCGGTCGAAGATGGCTATCGCCTGCGCGTCGGCACGGCGGTGCCGGACGTCAAGGCGGCGCGGGCGGCGGCGGATGCCGGCATTGATGGCCTCGCCTTCTATCGCGGCATTCCCGGCGGCATAGGCGGCGCGCTGCGCATGAATGCCGGTGCCCATCACGGCGAGACCAAGGATTGCCTGGTCGAGGCGCGGGCGGTGGATCGCGATGGTAGCATCCGGGTGCTGAGCAACGCCGATTTCGGCTTCCATTATCGGCATTCCGGCGCGCCGGCGGATTTCATCTTCACCTCAGCGCTGTATCAGGGCCGGCCGGGCAATACCGCTGACATCCTCGCCGAGATGGACCGGATCACCGCTGCCCGCGAGGCATCGCAGCCGATCCGCGAGAGGACCGGCGGCTCCACCTTCAAGAACCCGCCTGGCCACAAGGCGTGGCAACTGGTCGATGCCGCCGGCTGTCGCGGCTTGAAGGTCGGCGCGGCGCAGGTATCGGAGATGCACTGCAATTTCCTCATCAATACCGGGGGTGCCACCGCCGCCGATATCGAGGGGCTCGGCGAGGAGGTTCGCCGCCGCGTGAAGGCCAGTTCCGGCATCGAGCTGGAATGGGAGATCAAGCGGGTCGGAATCACAGCGGAATAGGGTGCCGCCGGCCGCGCGCCCGAGGAGAACACCATGTCGAAGCATGTCGCCGTCCTGATGGGCGGCTGGTCGTCCGAGCGCGAGGTTTCGCTATGGTCCGGGGCTGCCTGCGCGAAGGCGCTGGAGAGCGTCGGCTACCGCGTCACCTGCGTCGATGTCGGCCGTGACATTGCGCAGGTGCTGGCCGAGCTGAAGCCGGACGTCGCCTTGAACGTGCTGCATGGCCGCCCCGGCGAGGACGGCATGATGCAGAGCGTGCTGGAGATATTGCAGATTCCCTACAGCCACTCCGGCGTGCTGGCCTCGGCGCTGGCGATGGACAAGGCGCAGGCGCGCATCATCATGGCCGCCGCCGGCGTGCCGGTGGCCGAGGGCAGGGTGGTGACGCGTGCGGAGGCCGCCCGCGAGCATGTGCTGCCGCGCCCCTATGTGCTGAAGCCGATCGGGGGCGGATCGTCGGTTGGCGTGTTCATCGTCACCGAGGAGCACGAACACCCGCCGCAGGAACTGAATCGCAGCGATTGGTCGCACGGCGAACTGCTCCTGGCGGAGCGCTACATCCCCGGTTTGGAGCTCACCTGCGCCGTCATGGGCGATACGGCGCTCGATGTCATCGAAATTCAATCTGACCTAAGCTTCTATGATTACGAGGCAAAATACGCCCCGGGCGGTTCCCGCCACATTCTTCCGGCCAAAATTTTACCGAATGTTTACCAAAAGGTACGGATGCTGTCCCTGACGGCGCATCGTGCGCTCGGCTGTCGGGGCATCAGTAGATCGGATTTCCGCTACGACGACCGGACCGGAGACGAATCCGGCCTGGTCTGTCTGGAGATCAATACTCAGCCCGGAATGACCGAGACATCGCTTGTGCCCGAGCTTGCAGCCCATGCGGGCCATACGTTCGGTGAGCTTGTTAGATGGATGGTGGAGGACGCTACGCTCGATCGCTGAACCCAGGCCGCACGGCTTCGGGGGAACGCAGGGGCGCGGCCACGGCGAATCAGACGCGCGGCGTTCCGAATGACCGGACGGCGGCTCGCCCCTTGGCGACCGCTTCCGACACCGGCCGGGTGCGCATTCTCGATCGCGCGATTATCGGCAGCCGCCGGCTGTTCGTGGGCCTGTCGGCCTCGCGGGCGGCCAGCTGTGGCGCCGGCACCTGGCTTGTCGCGGCGCTGTTCGCCGCCACCGGCGCCTACGGCATTCAGCGCGGCGGCCACATGCCCGTCGCCATTGAGACCGCGCGCGACATGGTCGATGCCGCCGCCAACCTTGCCGGCTTCAAGATCGCCAAGGTCAATCTCTCCGGCCAGAACCACGTCACCTATGGCGACATCCTCGCCACCGCCGGCGTGAAGCCGACTTCCTCGCTGGTGTTCCTCGACGCCGAGGGCGCGCGCACCCGGCTGGAAGAACTGGCCTGGATCAAGCGCGCCACCGTGCAGAAGCTCTACCCCGACCGTCTGGACATCCAGGTGGTCGAGCGCGAGGGCTTCGCGCTGTGGCAGAAGGACGGCAAGATCAACGTCATCGCCCGCGACGGCACCGTCATCGCCCCCTATTCCGACGATCCGCGTTACATCCGCCTGCCCATCGTGGTGGGTGACGGCGCGGAGAAGAATGTCGGCGAGATCGTCGAGGCGCTCAGCCTCGTGCCGGGCGTGCGCGACAAGGTGCGTGCCGCCATCCGCGTCGCCGACCGCCGCTGGACGCTCAAGATGAGCAACGGCATCGATGTGCGCCTGCCCGAGCATGGCCTGGTCGACGCGCTCCAGCAGCTTGCCGTGCTGGACCGCGACAAGTCGCTGCTGACCCGCGATATCACCATCATCGATCTCAGGCTTGCCGACCGCGTTTCCGTTCGCCTTTCCGACGCCGCCTACGAGGCGCGCCAGGCCGATCTCAAGATTAAGGCCAAGGCCGCCAAGAAGGGGGGCAACACATGAGGACGCGCGCGCCGTTCGAGATCGCGCCGAAGATGCGTCCGCTGCCGCCGCGCCGCACCGGCGTGGTTGGCGTGCTGGAAGTCGGCACCTCCAAGATCGTCTGCCTGATCGCCCGGCTGAAGCCGCGCGACCCCGCGACGAGCCTGCGCCGGCGCAGCCATTCGGTTGAAATCCTCGGCTTCGGCCACACCAGCGCCCACGGCATCAAGGGCGGCGCGGTGGTCGACATGGAGCGTGCCGAGCACGCCATCCGCCGCGCGGTCGATGCCGCCGAGCGCATGGCCGGCGCGCAGATCGCCTCCGTCGTGGTCTCCATGTCGGGCGGGCGCCTGGCGTCCGAACACTATGCCGCCGAAGTCGACCTGCCGGAGCCGGCGGTCGCGGAAGGCGATATTCGCCGCGTGTTGGACGCCGCCTCGACCTTCGCGGTCGGCGAGGGCCGCACCATCCTGCACGCCATTCCGGTGAGCTACGCGCTCGACGGCGTCAACGGCATCAGCGAGCCGCGCGGCATGCTGGGCCGCCGGCTCGGCGTCGATCTCCACGTCATGAGCGCGGAAGCCTCCACCGTCCGCAACCTGCTGCTGTGCATCGAGCGCTGCCATCTCGGCGTCGAGGCGATGGTTGCGGCTCCCTATGCCGCCGCGCTCGCCACGCTGGCTGATGATGAGGCCGAGCTTGGCGCCACGCTGATCGATTTCGGCGCTGGCACCACGACGGCGGCGGTGGTGGTGAACGGCCATTGCGTGCATGTCGACGGCATCGCCATTGGCGGCCAGCACGTCACCAACGACGTGGCGCGGGGCTTATCCACCCGCCTCATCGACGCCGAGCGGCTGAAGAGCCTGCATGGCGGGGTGATGGCGATCGGCGCCGACGACCGCGAGATGCTCACCGTCCCGGCGATCTCCGACGATCACCGCGACCTGCCGCACGCGGTGCCGAAGTCGCGCCTGCTGCACATCATCCGGCCGCGTATCGAAGAAATCATTGAGACCATCCGCGACCGGCTGCTGGCTTCCGGCCATGCCACCGGCGCGGGTCGCCGCATCGTTCTCACCGGCGGTGCCGCCCAGTTGACCGGGCATGCCGAGCTGGTCGGCCAGATTCTTGGCGGCCAGGTGCGCATCGGCCGCCCGCTGGGCATATCGAAACTACCGGAAGCGGCGCGGGGAGCCCCCTTCGCCGTTGCCACGGGCCTACTGGTCTACCCGCAGGTTGCCGGCCTCGAACATTTCGAGGCGCGTCGGCGTCGGGCCTCCCAGGCGGGAGCGGACGGTTACTTCTCGCGCGTCGGACATTGGCTGAGGGAGGCCTTCTGACGTGTTCCATCCAATCCGCGCCGGCGGAACCGGCACAAAATTTTTTCTCGAGACGGGACATGAGCCCGCCGGCGTTAGGGGACAACAGAAATGACGATCAACCTTCAGGTTCCTGACATCCGCGAACTGCGTCCCCGCATCACCGTCTTCGGCGTCGGTGGGGCCGGCAGCAACGCCGTCAACAACATGATCACCGCCGGCCTGTCGGGCGTCGACTTCGTTGTCGCCAATACCGACGCGCAGGCGCTGACCCTGTCGAAGGCCGAGCGCATCGTTCAGATGGGCGTCGCCGTCACTGAAGGTCTGGGCGCCGGCTCGCAGCCGGAAGTTGGCCGCGCCGCCGCCGAGGAAGCTCTCGACGAGATCCGCGATCACCTCGCCGGCGCGCACATGGTCTTCATCACCGCCGGCATGGGTGGCGGCACCGGCACCGGCGCTGCCCCCGTCATCGCCCGCGCCGCCCGCGAGCTCGGCATCCTCACCGTCGGCGTCGTGACCAAGCCCTTCCACTTCGAGGGCCAGCGTCGCATGCGCATCGGCGAGATGGGCATCAACGAGCTGCAGAAGGGCGTCGATACCCTCATCGTCATCCCGAACCAGAACCTGTTCCGGGTTGCCAACGAGAAGACCACCTTCGCCGACGCCTTCGCGATGGCCGACCAGGTGCTCTATTCGGGCGTCGCCTGCATCACCGATCTGATGGTCAAGGAAGGCCTGATCAACCTCGACTTCGCCGACGTCCGCGCCGTGATGCGCGAGATGGGCAAGGCGATGATGGGCACCGGCGAAGCCTCCGGCGAGAAGCGCGCGCTGCACGCCGCCGAGGCTGCCATCGCCAACCCGCTGCTCGATGAAGTGTCGATGCGCGGCGCCCGCGGCCTGCTGATCTCGATCACCGGCGGCAAGGACCTGACCCTGTTCGAGGTGGATGAGGCTGCGACCCGCATCCGCGAGGAAGTCGATCCCGACGCCAACATCATCCTCGGCGCCACCTTCGACGAGACGCTGGAAGGCCTGATCCGCGTGTCGGTGGTCGCCACCGGTATCGACCCGGCCGTGATTCCCGAGCAGATTCCGCACAGCTTCTCGAACCTCGCCGATCTCGGTGGCCGCAAGGTCTCGAACGCCGGCCGTGCCGCTGTCGAAGCCCGCCGCGACGCCGCCCTGCGCTCGGTCGCCTCGGCGCTGACGGAGGACACCGGCCACTATCAGGACGAACCCGCCTACGAGCCGGCTTTCGCCGCTCCCTCGCATGGCGACCACGTCTATGCCGCCGAGTCGAACTATGGTTCGCAGCCGGCCATGCCGAGCGCCGCCATCGACGATGTGACCATCCGCGCGCTTCCGCCCAAGCCCGCGCTCTATGTCGAGCAGGAGCCGGCTCCGATGGCGCACGATGATTATGAGGATGAGGCAAACGAGCCCTTCATCCCGCCGCAGGCCGAGCGTCCCGAGCAGCGCATGCCGCGCATGCCGCGGGTCGACGAGCTGCCGGTGCCAGCGCAGAACCAGATCCGCGCCGCCCGCGGCGAGCCGGTGGAACACCATCAGGCCGAGAAGAAGCGGATGACCCTGCTTCAGCGTCTCGCCAATGTCGGCCTCGGCCGTCATGCGGATGAAGACGAAATGGACCCGCCGTCCGACATGCGCCCGGTGGTCCGCCGCGCGCCGCAGGCGCCCGCTCAAGCTGAGGCTCGCCCTCTCACTGATCGTCGTCCGGAAGCCTCCGAGTTCGCCAAGCGTCCGGTCGCCCAGCGTCCGCTCGACCAGCATGGCCGCCCGATGCCGACCCGCGCGGCCGAGGACGACCACCTCGACATCCCGGCATTCTTGCGCCGGCAGGGCTGAGCAAACCGCTGAGCCGCACGCGGCTCACGCCTTTTGTAACGAACCATTGACGCGCTGCAGCACCCGGGCCTCACGGCTCGGGTGTAACTGTTTGTAAGTGTTAGTGAATTATTAGTGCTGCGGCTGCTATGAAACGGTAACAGACGGTAATCAAGCGTTATTTGGCGCTGACACGCCGCGCCGATATGTTGCCCGACAACGATAAGCCGTCCGCAGAGATTCGGTTCCGCCGAAAATTTAAGTGACGGTTAAGCATGTTGGTTTTGCGGGATTTTGGGGGAAAGCGGACGGCGTAACGTCTCCGCTTCTTGGGTCTGGAATGAACGCTGTAAGGCAGACGACTATCGCTGACAGTGTCGCGCTTTCGGGCGTAGGCGTCCATTCCGGGAAACAGGCCCGGATCAGCATCGCTCCCGCAGCTGCCGATACCGGCATCGTCTTCTTCCGTTCCGATTCCTCCCAGTCCGTCCGCGTCAGCCGCGGTGCCGTTCGCGGCAGCGACCTTGCCACCGTGCTCCGCGACGAAACCGGCCCGGCGGTTTCCACCGTCGAACATCTCCTCGCCGCCTTCTCCGGCCTCGGCATCGACAATGCCCGCGTCGAGATCGACGGGCCGGAAGTGCCGATCCTGGACGGCAGTGCCGACGAATTTGTGGCCGCCGTCGATGAGGCCGGCATCGTCGAGACCGACACCGCCCGCCGCTACCTCAAGATCCTCAAGACCATCCGCGTCGAGACCGAAACCGGCTTCGGCGAACTCTCCCCTTATGATGCCGGCTTCCGGCTTGAGGTCGAAATCGACTTCGCCCACGCCGCCATCGGCCGCCAGCGTTACGCCGCGACCATGTCGCCGGACGTGTTCCGCAAGGAACTGGCGCCCGCCCGCACCTTTGGCTTCGTCTGCGATGTGGAGCGGCTCTGGCAGGCCGGCTACGCGCTCGGCGCCTCGCTTGAGAACACCATCTGCCTCGGCGACGATGGCATCGTGAACACCACCGGCCTTCGCTATGCCGACGAGTTCGTCCGTCACAAGGCGCTGGACGCGGTCGGCGACCTCGCTCTGAGCGGCCTGCCGCTGATGGCGCGCTACCGTTCCTATCGCGGCGGCCACAAGCTGAACTTCGCCGTGGTCGACGCGCTGCTGTCCGATCGCTCGGCCTATCAGATCGTCGAAGCTCGTCTGCCCTCGCGCCGTGCCCTGCGCGGCACAGCGGGCCTCGACGTTGCGGTGGCGGTGCCGGCCTACGCGCCCGAGCTCTGAAACCCTCGGATTCTCGGCCGCCAACAGTGGGATGCCTGCATCAGTGGGCATCAATCGTGTTCGGCTTGGCTCCTGGCATCCCAGCCGCCATAATCCGGTCGGAAAGCGGCTTTAGCCGCTATTGCAGGGACTTTCCGGCGGGGGCGATCCGCGCCACGGCTAAGAGTGACACGCTCTGGGATCGGGATCGAAATCTGTGATGCGTCTTCTCAACCTCCGTCCGGCCGGCTTGGCTGCGGCATTTTCCGCCCGCGGCATTGCGTCGAACGTGCTGGTCTCGCGTATTGTCGCCTTCCGCCTTCTGGCGCTGCTGTGCGTCGGCATCTCATTGGCCGGCTGCTCCAGCCTGTTCCCTGAGCCGCCGGACGAGTTCACCTTCTCCGACGTGCCGGCCGAGCAGCGCTACAATGAAGCGCTGACGCTGATGAAGAAGGACGACTACGACGGCGCCATGAAGCGCTTCGAGGACGTCGACCGTCAGCACCCCTATTCCGAGTGGGCGCGCAAGTCGATGCTCATGATGGCGTATCTCAACTACGCCCAGAACAAGTACGACGAGACCATAGCGACGGCCAAGCGCTACCTCGCGCTGCACCCCGGCTCGGCCGATGCCGCCTACGCCCAATATCTGATGGCGTCGTCCTATTACGACCAGATCCCCGACATCTCCCGCGACCAGGCCCGTACCCAGCGCGCCATCGAGGCGCTGGAGGAGGTGGTGCGGAAATATCCCGAGACCGAATACGCCGTCAGCGCGAAGAGGAAGATCGAAGTCGCCCGCGACCAACTCGCCGGCAAGGAAATGATGGTCGGCCGCTATTATCTCGAGCAGCGCAATTATGCCGGCGCCATCAACCGCTTCAAGGTCGTCGTCACCCGCTACCAGACCACGCGTCATGTCGAGGAAGCGCTGTACCGCCTGACCGAAGCCTATATGGCGCTTGGCGTGGTGCCGGAAGCGCAGACCTCGGCCGCCGTGCTCGGCTACAACTTCCCGGAAAGCCCCTGGTACAAGGACGCTTACAAGCTGGTGCAGTCGAAGGGCGTCGATCCCAAGCTCAATGAAGGCTCGTGGATCGCCAAGGCGTTCAAGGGTATCGGCCTCGGCTAAAGCCTTTTCCGATCAGATGAATCATCTGATCGACAGAAAATGCTTTCGCTTAAATAGCTTGGAGCATGTCCTGCTCCAAGCCCGTCCGGCACGAACATAAACAGAACATCGTGCACGCGGCCGGATGACCTGCTAGAAACCTGATGCGGGTGCGACCCGTGCGGATTCGTTCTGGAGCGTCACGCATGCTGGCCGCCCTGTCGATCAGGGATATTGTCCTCATCGAGCGGCTCGATCTCACCTTCCTGCCCGGCTTAACGGTGCTGACGGGCGAGACGGGTGCGGGAAAATCGATCCTGCTGGATGCCTTCACGCTGGCGCTGGGCGGGCGCGGCGACGGCTCGCTGGTGCGCCAGGGCGCGGCACAGGGCCAGGTGACCGCCGAATTCGACATCGCCGCCGATCATCCCGTCCGAGCCATGCTGGTGGACGCCGGCATCGAGGACGACGGCGCGCTGGTGCTGCGCCGCGTGCAGCATGCCGATGGCCGCACGCGCGCCTTCATCAACGACCAGTCGGTGAGCGCGCAGATGCTGCGCTCGCTCGGGCGCGGGCTGGTGGAAATCCACGGCCAGCACGACGACCGCGCGCTGGTCGATCCCGCTTCGCACCGCTCGCTGCTCGATGCCTATGGCGGCCTGACCGCGCTCGCCGAGGAGGTGGGCCTGCTCTGGCGCAACTGGCGCGCGGTGAGGACTGAGGCAGCTAAGGAAAAGGCCCGGCTGGATGAAGCGGCCAAGGAGGCCGACTATATCCGCCACGCGGTCGACGAGTTGACTGCGATCTCTCCCGAGCCCGGCGAGGAGGAGCTTCTCGCCACCCGCCGCCAGGAGATGATGCGGTTCGAGAAGATCGCCACCGACCTCAACGATGCCTACGACTCGGTCGGCGGCTCCGGCTCCCCGGTGCCGGCTTTGGCGGCGGCGGTGCGGCGGCTGG
>LNAP01005072.1_pt1 | contig 11829 bp, 9 predicted proteins | sample 602601 | NCBI WGS metagenome assembly LNAP01 (sample SAMN02440304, study PRJNA202911) | soil metagenome | biome: Subtropical and temperate rainforests or woodlands; isolation source: soil samples (1 kg each in a 20% v/v slurry with milli Q water) were... ... | reverse complement strand
CGACAGCGGACGCTTGCGCGCGCCGTTGGCGCCGCTGGCTGCGGACCAGGAACAACGATTGCTTGAAATCCTCAAAAAAATGGAGATAGCCGGATGAACAAGGGATTGCGCCGCTGCATGGCGGCATGGTTGGGTGTGATGCTTCCGACCGCCGCGGCCTGGGCGGGGTCGTATCCTGACCAACCCATACGCCTGGTCGTGCCGTTCGGCGCCGGGGGCGTGACCGATACCACGGCGCGCGTGTACGCCGAAGGCCTGACGCGTGAACTGGGCCAGGCTGTGGTGGTGGAAAACCGCGGCGGCGCGGGTGGCTCTATTGCCGCGGGGGCGGTAGCGAAGTCGCCGGCCGATGGCTACACGCTGCTGGTGATCACCAACGGCATGATCGCCGTCAACCCGCTGATCTACAAGAAGCTGCCTTACGACCCGAACAAGGATTTCACCTACATCGCTATGCTGGCCAATACGCCTACCGTCTTGGCCGTGGGCGCGGATAGCCCGTATGCGTCGCTGCCGGAAATCATCAAGGCGGCCGCGACCCAGGCCGACAAGATCGCGTTCTCCACCGCGGGCGAAGGTTCCGACAATTATCAGGTCCTGGAGCTGCTGCAACAGGCGACGGGGGTGAAGATGCTGCACGTGCCCTACAAGAGCGGATCGGAGTCCATGACAGCCGTCATGAGCCGCAACACGGATTTGACGGCCGTTTCCGCCGTCACCGCGGTGGGCTTCGTCGAGGCGAAGCAGATTCGTCCCTACGCGGTAACTTCGTCGCGACGCCTGGCCAACCTGCCTGACATCCCTACGGTCAAGGAAGTGCTGGGCAAGGACGTGGAAGGCGGGTCCCTGTCAGGCATTGCCGTTCCCAAAGGCACGCCGGCCGATGTCGTCGCGCGCTTGAACACAGCCATCGCCGCAGTCGCCAAGAGTCCGTCGGTGCAGGACAAGATCTACGCGCGGGGCAGCGAACCCGTGGACGGCACCCAGACCGCGTTCGAGCAGAAAGTCATCGCCGAACAGAAGAAGTGGGCGGGTATTCTTTCCCGTCCGCAGCAGTAAGTCCGGGTTTCAGGGCGCTTGCGCGCCCAGCACCTCGCGCGCCGTCTCGATGAACCAGCGAACGGCAGGGTTCACGGACTGCGCGGGCGCCGCCAGCGCCATGGCATAGGTCAGCGGTTCGCCCGCGACATCCGCGAGGTCCACGTAGGCCACGTTGTCGATGGCTATCCTGCGCAGCGCCGACGGCACGATGGCGACCCCCAGGCCCCCGGCGATGAGCGGCAAGCTGATGAGGGCGTGGGACGACTCCTGCGAGACCCGCGGATGGAATCCGGCCCGCTGGCAGGCCGCGACGATTTCGCCGGCGAAGCCGGGGCTGTCGGAATGCGCCAGCGTCACCAGGGCGTCGTCTGCCAGGTCCGAGAGCCTGGCGCTTGTCATGCCGGCCAGCCGATGCCCCGCCGGCACGGCCAATACCAGCCGCTCTCGCGGCAGGGAGGTAATCGTGATGCCTGGCACGCCGGAGGCGGGCGGCACCAGGAATGCCGCGTCCAGTTCGCCGCGCTGCAAGGCGGCCAGGATGCCGACGGTGCTGCCGCTGGTCAGGCGCAGCCGTATGTGCGGAAAGCGCTGTGTGAATTCCGGCAGGATGCGCGGCAGCAGGTTCAAGGCGGCGCTGGGCACCGCGCATACGCGCAGGGCGCCCATGCGCCCCTCTGCCGCATCGCGCGCGGCTTGCAGCGCGGCGTCGGCGCCTTCCAGCAGGCGCTTCGCTTCGAGCAGGAAGGCGCCGCCGGCGACGGTGAGACGCACGCCTAGGCGGTCACGTTCGAACAGGTCCGCGCCGATCTCGGTTTCGAGCCGCTTGATGGCGACGCTGAGAGGGGGCTGGGTCATGTGCAGCCGCGCGGCTGCCTTGCGATAGTTCAATTCCGTCGCCAGGACGACGAACTGCCTGAGCTGCCTGAAATCCATGCTGGTCTCCCCGTGTTTTATATCGGCATGGCCGACGCGCGGCGCAAGCCGGCTTCAGCCATGCGTGCGCAGGAAGTCTGTCATGAAATCGGCCAGCGCGGCCGTTGCCGGCAGGTCGACCGCGTTATAGAGGCTGGCCCGGACGCCGCCGGTGTGGGAGTGGCCCTTCAGTCCCATCAGCCCGGCGTTTTCGGCATGACGCAGAAACAGGGGTTCCAGGGCGGAATCGGCCAGGAAGAACGGCACGTTGTTGATCGAACGGAATTCCGGCCGGACCTTGTTGAGGTAGAAGCCGCCGCTGGCGTCGATGGCGCGGTACAGTAGCCAGGCCTTGGCCTGGTTGGCTTGGTGGATGCGTTCTATCCCGCCGGTCCGGCGGATCCAACGCAGCGTCAGTCCGGTCAGATACCAGGAAAACGTGGCGGGCGTGTTGAGCATGGAGTCCGCCCGCGCCGCGTGCGCATAGTTCAGCACGTCGGGCGTGATGGGCAGCGCGCCGTCCAGCAACGCCTCGTCCACCACCACCACCGTGACGCCGGCCGGCCCCATATTCTTCTGCGCGGCGGCGTAGATCAAGCCGTGCCGGGCTACGTCGATGGGCTTGGACAACAGGCTGGAGCAGGCATCGCACACCAGCGGAACGGATGCGTCCGGCGCGGCCGCGAATTGCAGGCCATGCACCGTCTCGTTCTCCGTGTAGTGCAGGTAGGCGGCGTCCGGATCGAGCTGCCATTCGCCGGGGGCGGGCACACGGTCGAAGCCGGACGCCTCACTGCTGGCCGCGACGCGCACTTCGCAATAGCGTCGGGCCGCCTCGATGGCCTTGCCGGACCAGAGTCCGGTGTGCAGGTAGTCCGCCGACGCCTTGCCGCGCAGCAGGTTCATAGGCACCTGCGAGAACTGCAGCGAAGCGCCGCCTTGCAGGAACAGCACCTTGTAGCGGTCGGGGACGTGCAGGATGGCCCGCAGGTCCAGTTCGGCCTGGCGGGCGATATCGATGAATACGCGCGAGCGATGGCTGATTTCCATCACCGACATGCCGGTTCCCGCGAAATCGAAGAACTCGTCGTGCGCTTCCTGCAGCACTTCCAGCGGCAGCGCGGCCGGGCCGGCGCTGAAGTTGTAAGACCTTGCCATGTTTCCTGATCCTGCCCCGCCGTGCGCGGGCTCTTGCACTATTGCGCCCGTGGTTGCCGAGGCGAACGGAAGAGTCTACGGATAGAATGGCCGGTCCGGACAGGCCAGTTTTCCTACTATGAGCAGACCGCATGGCCAAGACATTCGAGCTTGATACGCTGAAGATGCGCATGAACGATGCGGAGCTCCAGCGGCTGGAGCTGCATCAGCGGATTCAGCGGGCACTGCGCGCCCTGATTCTGGACGGCGCCCTGGGGCCGGGCCTCAAGTTGCCCGCGACCCGCGGCCTGGCGAAGTCGCTGGGGGTGGCGCGCGACACGGTGGAAAACGCCTACGTGCAGTTGCACCGCGACGGCTACATCGTGCGCCGCGAGGGCTCGGGCAGCTATGTGTCCGAGACGGTGGGCGCCGAGCTGCGTGGCGCCGCGCGCAGGCGCGCGAAGCTGGATCACAGGCCGGCCGCAGCGCAGCCTGGAGCGGGCCTGAGCCGGCGCGGACGCATGATCCTGGACAGCGGCGGGGTCGCGGATCAACAGGTCATCAAGGCGTTTGCCACGGGCTTGCCGGAAACCCGCACGTTTCCCACCGATGTCTGGGAGCGCCTGCAACGCCAGGTTCTGAAGGACTATCGCGCCCACGTCCTGCTGCATGGCGACCCGCAGGGCGCCGAACCGCTGCGCCGCGCCATCGCCGCCTACCTGAACCTGGAACGCGGAGCCAAGGTCCTGCCCGAGCAGGTCCTGGTGCTGAGCAGCACCCGCCAGGCCCTGTTCCTGTGCGCGCAATTGCTGGCGGACGCCGGCAAACCCATCCTGATGGAGAACCCCGGCTACTTCGGCGCCCGCAAGGCCTTTGAATCCGCGGAGACGCGCATCGTGCCCATCGACGTCGACGGGCAGGGCATGCGCATGGACCTGCTGCGCGCGGACCGCAGCGGCGCCAACTGCGTGTACGTGACGCCGTCGCACCAGTACCCCACCGGCGTGACGCTGTCGCTCGAACGCAGGCTGGAGCTGATCAACTGGGCTGCGGAACACGGCAAGTGGATCATCGAGGACGATTACGACAGCGAATTCCATTACGACGGCGTGCCCACTGCCTGCGTGCAGGGCCTGGACCTGCATCAGCGCACCATTTACCTGGGCACGTTCAGCAAGACGCTGTATCCAGGGCTCAGGATGGGATACATGGCGTTGCCGCCCGACCTGGTCGACGCCTTTGCCCGCGCGCGCAGCATCATGGACGGACATACTCCGCAGATCCTGCAGCTGACGCTGGCGCGCTTCATGGATGACGGCCATTACAACTCGCACGTGCGGGCCATGCGCAAGCTGTACGCCGGCCGTCGGCAGGTGCTGCTGGATTCGCTGGGCAAGCACCTGGGCGGCATTGTGCAGGCGGTCAGGCCCCCCGGCGGCCTGCAGATCCCGTGCCTGCTCGAGCGCGGATGGTCCGAGGAAAAGACCATCCGCCAGGCCGAGGCTGCCGGCCTGCGCCTGCCCGGATTGAGCCGGCTGTACGCAGGCGACTACAAACAGCAGGGCTGGCTGCTGGGCTATGCCTCCCTGACGGCTTACGAAATCGAAGCCGCCGTGCTGCGGCTGTCGAACGCGTTGAGGCGGACCTAGAACAACTCAGTAGGGCAGGGGGAAGCGTCTGGCCAGCCCGGCCACGCCCTCGCGGATGGCGCTTTCCGTGCGGGCGTCGACGGCGCCGGCGCGTACGCCGCCCAGCAGGGCCAGGATCATGTCGCCGATCTCCTCGAATTCAGCCGGACCCATGCCGCGGGAAGTGCAGGCGGCGCTGCCCACGCGTATGCCGGAGGTGACGGCGGGCCTGGCGGCGTCGTTGGGCACGGCGTTCTTGTTCAGAGTGATGCCCACCTGTTCCAGGGCGTGTTCCGCCGTGTTGCCGGCCAGTCCCCAGGGCCGCAGGTCGATCACGCCCAGATGGCAATCGGTGCCGCCCGAGACGATGGACAGCCCGCCTTCCGCCAGCCGGCGGCACAGCACGCGGGCGTTCTCGACCACCGCGTGGGCATAGGTTCGGAACGCGGGCTGCAGCGCCTCGCCCAGGGCCACGGCCTTGGCGGCGATGATGTGCATCAGCGGACCGCCCTGCAGGCCGGGGAACACCGCCGAATCGATCTTGCGGGCGAGTTCGCCGTCGTTGGTCAGGATCATGCCGCCGCGCGGGCCGCGCAGCGTCTTGTGCGTGGTGGTGGTGGTGACATGCGCGTGCGGTACCGGCGAGGGATACGCCCCGGCCGCCGCCAGCCCGGCGAAATGCGCCATGTCCGCCATGAAGATCGCGCCCACGTCGTCGGCGATGGCGCGAAAGCGCGCGAAGTCCAGCGTGCGCGAGTAGGCCGAGCCACCGGCGATGATGAGCTTGGGCCTTTCCTGCCGGGCAATGCGCTCGACCTCATCCATGTCCACCAGATGCGTGGCCGGATCGACGCCATAACTCAAAGCCTGCAGCCAGCGTCCCGACATGTTGACCTTGGAGCCGTGGGTCAGGTGGCCGCCCGCCTTCAAGTCCAGGCCGAGGATCTTGTCGCCCGGCGCCAGCAGCGCCAGATAGATCGCCTGGTTGGCCTGGCTGCCGGAGTGGGGCTGGACGTTGGCGTAGCGGGCGCCGAACAGGCGCGTGGCGCGCTCGATCGCGATCTCCTCGGCCACGTCGGCGTTAATGCAGCCGCCGTAGTAGCGGCGGCCGGGGTAGCCCTCGGCATACTTGTTCGTCAGTACCGAGCCCTGGACTTCCAGCACTGCGCGGCTGACGAAGTTTTCGGAGGCGATCAGTTCGATCGAGTGCATCTGGCGGCGCCGTTCGGCGTCGATGGCGCCCCAGATGCCGGGATCGGCTTGTGACAGGGGCAGGGCGCTGATGGCAGGCAGCGCGAGGTTGTCGGGCAGGGCAGTGTTCGTCACGGTGGTTCCGGTTTGGATGGGCATGATGTGGCAATAAGAGACGTCAGGAGTTGGCGGCCAGGGTCCGCTGGCCGCCGTGGATCAGCAGATGTGCGGTCAGGCCGGCAACCAGGCCCCAGAACGCGCCGCCCACGCCTAGCAGGGTGACGTTGGCGGCGGTGGCCAGGAAGGTGATGAGGGCGGTTTCCCGGGTGCGGGCGTCGGCCATCGCATTGGCGAGGCTGCCGCCGATGGCGCCCAGCAAGGCTAGCCCCGCCAGCGTGGTGATGAACGCCTTGGGCAGCACCATGAACAAGGTCGCCAGCGTGACGCCGAACGTGCCCACCAGGATGTAAAAGACGCCGCAGGCCAGGCCCGCGATGTAGCGTTTGGCGGGGTCCGCATGCGCGTCTCGGCCGGTGCAGATCGCGGCGGTGATCGCCGCCACGTTGAAGGCGTGCGCACCGAAGGGCGCCATGACGAGCGAGCCCAGTCCGGTCACGGTCAGGATGGGGCTTGCGCTGGTCTTGTAGCCGTCGTTGCGCAGCACCAGCATGCCGGGCATGTATTGCCCCGTCAGTGTGATGATGAAGAGCGGCAGGGCGACGCCCAGCAAGGCCTGCAGCGAGAACTGCGGCATCTGGAAGACCGGTGCGGCCAGGCTGAGGTGGACGGCCGAGAAATCGATGCGGCCTTGCGCGATGAGCAGGCCCAGGCCGATGACCAGGATGCCGACCACCGCAAAACGCGAGGTAAAGCGCTTGAGCAGCGCGTAGGAGATGACCAGCACGATGACCAGCAGCGGGTCGGCGCTGGCGCCGCCGAAGGCATTGACGCCGAACTGCAGCAGGATGCCAGCCAGCAGGCCGGCGGCGATGCCGCCCGGAATCATGCGCACCAGCTTTTCGAAAGCGCCGGAAAGGCCCAGCACGATAAAGCCCAGCGCCGACAGGATGTAGGCGCCGATGACCTCGCCATAGGGCGTGAACGGCATCACGGTGGCCAGAAACGCCACGCCGGGTGTGGACCAGGCCGTGATGACAGGCGCCTTGTAGCGCCAGCTCAGCAGCGCGCCGGTGACGCCTACTCCGACGGAAACCGCCCATACCCAGGAAGTGGTCTGGGCCGGCGACAGCCGGGCCAGCTCGGCCGCCTGGAACACCAGCACGAAGGTGCCGCCGTAGTTCACCAGCACCGAAATCAGGGCTGCGACGATGGGAGAAAAGAAATCGGCGGGTCTGAGGCCTGCCGGCGATGCGTTCATGTATCACTCCGCGTTCATGGTGGGGCCTGGCCGCGCGGCCAGGCTTGAACGGGGAGTCTAGGTTGCTTGCGGTATGTTGATACCTGCCACATTGAGAGTCATGGGCAGACCGCTTTTTGGCGCGGCGACGGCGTTGGGGCGAACGCGTGGCCCGGCCTTACATGGATTTCCGGCTTTCCTCACGCATCAACTGGCCCAGGCGGCGCGCGCCAGGTCCTGCCGCATCGGGATCGGGATAGACCAGATACAGCGCGCCCCAGCGCTGTGCGCCGTCCTGTAGCGGCAACGGCTTCAATTCGCCCGAGGCCAACTGCTCGCGGATCCAGTCTTCCGGGTACCACGCGAAGCCCATGCCCATGCAAGCGGCGCGTATCGACGTGCTCTTGTGGCTGACGGTGAGGCGCTGCTCGGTGACGTTCCAGACGCTGGGCCGCACGCGCTGCCGGCCGCTGTCGCGGATCACCAGATGGCGGTGCGCCTTGAGGTCTTCGAGCGACAGCGGCCGGTTCATCAGATGCAGGGGATGCGAGGGCGCGGCGGCGGCGACCGCGCAGTAGCGCAGGAGAGCGTCGCCGACATGGCCTGCCGGGATGTGGTCGGCGCAGACCGCGAGATCGGCCTCGCCCGAGAGCAGCAGCTCGTCGGTGCCGCCCATTACCGATTCATGCAGTTCGATGCGGGTCTCGGGGAACTCTTGGGCGAAGGCATCCAGACAGCGCAGCAGCAGCTCCGTGGGGAACAGACTTTCCACGGCCAGCGTCAGCATCTGTTCGCGCCCCTTGGCGAGATTGCCGGCCGCCCGTTCCAGGCGCAGGGCTTCGCTCACCAGGGACTTGCCGCGCCGGTAGAGGATCTTGCCGTCGTCCGTCAGCAAGGCCTTGCGTCCGTCCATGGCGAACGCCGCCACGCCCAGCCGTGCCTCGATCTGGCGGATGGCATAGCTGATGGTCGACTGCGACTTGCTGAGCGTCTCGGCGGCCTGGGCGTAGCCGCCCGCATCCACCACGGCGACCAGGGCTTGCCATTGCTCCAGCGAGATTTTAGGTGGCATATATATCTATCTATTAGATAAATTTCTGCGAAATATTGAACTATTTTATCTGATGGCTAGATGATTCAATGGCTCATCGTCATCGCGACACAAGGAGCCGACATGAACATCCTGGTTATCGCCGCCAGCGTGCCTGCTGGCTCTTATTCCGCATCGCTTGCCGAGCGCTACGTGGCTGGCGCCCAGGCCGGCGGCCAGGCGCGGGTCGTCTGGGCGGATCTGGACGCGGAATCCTTCGATCCGCGCATGACCGCGGCTGATCTGGCTTTCTATCGCGGCAAAGGACCTTTGCCCGGCGCCGTGCGGCGCGAGCAAGTGCGCGTGGAGGCAGCCGACCTGATCGTGCTGGCGTTCCCGATCTATTGGTGGGCCATGCCGGCGCTGGTCAAGGGCTGGATCGACCGCGTCTTTACCAAGGGATGGGCTTTCGGCGCCAGCGGCGGGCAGCCCGGCCGCCTGGCCGGCAAGCGCTTGCGCCTGATCGCGACCGGCGGCGCTGGTGCGCAAGCCTATGACGGACACGGCTACCGCGCCGCGATCGCCACGCAGATCGAACACGGCGTCTTTCACTACAGCGGCGTGAGCGACGTACGCACGCACCTGTTTCTGGATGTCGAGAGCGGCGACGAAGCGGCGCGCTTGCGCGGGCTGTCGGATGCGCACGCGCTCGGTCTGTCGCTCGCGGCGGCTGGCACACAGGCCGCACGCTGAACTTTTTTTCCTACTCCTTTCAATGAGGCTCGCCATGTCCATCACCACCCGTGAAATCCACTTGAAGAATCGCCCTACGGGGCTGCCCACGCCAGACGACTTTGCGCTGGTCGAAACGACATTGCCCGCACCCCGGCCGGCGCAGATCCTGGTGCGAAATCTATGGATGTCGGTCGATCCGTACATGCGTGGCCGCATGGATGAGCGCAAGAGCTACATTGCGCCCTTTGCACTGGATCAGGCGCTCGAAGGCGCTGCGGTCGGGGTGGTCGAGCAGAGCGCCGATCCGCGCTTTGCCGCTGGCGACCGCGTGGTGCACTTCGCCGGCTGGCGCGAGCATGCGCTGATCGACGCGGCGCACGCCACCGCTGTCGCCGACGACGGCATTGCTTTGCAGACTTACCTGGGCGCTCTGGGCTTTCCGGGCCTGACGGCGTACGTGGGGCTGACGCGGATCGCCAACGCGAAAGCCGGCGAAACCCTCTTCGTGTCCGCGGCCAGCGGCGCGGTCGGCAGCGTGGTGGTCCAGATGGCGAAGCAGATGGGATTGCGTGTCGTGGCGTCCGCGGGTTCGGAGGACAAGGCGCGGTGGTTGCGCGATGTGGCGGGGGCCGATGCGGTCATCGATTACCGCAGCGCGCCTGATCTCACCGCAGCGCTGGCCCAGGCCGCGCCGCAGGGCATCGACATCTACTTCGACAATGTCGGCGGCGATCATCTGGACAGCGCGCTGGCGCTGGCCAATGACCATGCGCGTTTCGTGTTGTGCGGCATGATCTCGGGCTACAACGAGGGCAAGCCGGCCATCGGCGTGCGCAATCTGTTCTCGGCCATCGAAAAGCGCATTAAGCTCCAGGGCCTGATCGCGTCCGACCACATTGACGTGCTGCCGGAATTCATCCCCCGCATGAGCGCGTGGATCAAGGCCGGGCAGGTGCAGTTGCGGGAAACGGTGGTGGACGGCCTGGAGCGCGCGCCCGAGGCCTTCATTGGCCTGTTCAAGGGCGCCAACACGGGAAAGATGCTGGTCAGGCTGACCAAGTCCTGAAGAGCCGGCTCGCGCGGGCCGGCCGCAGGCTCGGTGAAATCCGCCATTTCCCGCCGCCTGGCCCGCCGATACACTGGCCGCTCGCCATCCAAACGAGACAGCCATGAGACAACTACTTCCCGCCCTGGGCGCCGCGCTTGCCTTCACGCTGGGCGCGCAGGCGTCGGCCCAGCAAGCCCAGCCCGCGGCATCCCCGCCGCGCGATCCGTTCTTTTGGCTGGGCGAAATCAACAAGGCCACCGCCGTCATCAATACCGACGAGGGCTTGCTGGACAAGTCCATGGCGCCGCGCCTGGCCGCCGGCGTGGCCAAGGTGATCAGCGATGGCAATCAGCCTGGCGCCAAGCGCCCGGCCAGCGTCATCACCTTCGAGCCGCTGCTGATCAAGGCGGCGGGCGAGGACGTGACGCTGCTGCACGCGGGGCGCTCCAGCCAGGACATGCATGCGACCTACCGCAGCGCCATCCTGCGCGACAAGCTGCTGGACCTGGCGGCCCAGTTGAACGCTACCTCTACGACTTTGGTGGAGCTGGCGGGCAAGCATGCTGCGACCATCGTGCCGAACTACACCAACGGCGTGGCGGCGCAGCCCAACAGCTACGGCCACTATCTGCTGGGGCAGGCCGCCGGCATGGCGCGCGACGCCCAGCGCATCCGCGAAGCCTACGTGCGCATCGACCGTTCGCCGATGGGCACCACGGTGCTCAACGGCACCAGCTGGCCGCTGGACCGCAAGCGCATGGCGCAGTACCTTGGCTTTGCCGCGCTGGTGGACAATGCTTATGACGCCTCGCAGATCTCGTCGATGGACCAGCCCGTCGAAGTCGCGTCCATCGTGACCAGCATCGCGCTGCGCACCGGCAACTTCGTCGAAGACGTGATGACCCAGTACGCCCAGCCGCGCCCCTGGATCCTGCTGGAAGAGGGCGGCGGCAACACCTATGTGTCCAGCGCCATGCCGCAGAAACGCAACCCTGGCCTGCTCAACGACACCCGCAGCGACGCGTCGACCGCCGTGACGCTGGCCATGGGGCCGGTGGTGCAGACGCACAACATCACGCCGGGCATGAGCGATCCCAAGGACGTGAAGCAGAACTCCGCCATGGTCGATGCCGGCATTTCGGCGCTCAAGCGCTGGGACCGGGTGCTGAAAGCCATGGTCGTCAGCCCCGACCGCGCGCTGGAAGAGCTGAACAGCGACTGGACGGCTTCGCAGGAGTTGGCCGACGTGCTGATGCGCAAGTACAAGCTGCCATTCCGCGACGGCCATCATTTCGCGTCCGAAGTGGTGACCTACGCCAAGACCAACAACATCAAGCCGCTGGACTTCCCGTATGAGCAGGCCCGCCGCATCTACGCGGATGCCATGAAGGACTCGAAATACGGCAACGAGCTGCCGATGAACGAGGCGGAGTTCCGCTCGACGCTGGACCCGGTGGCCATCGTCAAGAACCTCACCAACGGCGCGGGCAAGACCCTGGGCGCGGTGGGCGTGGTGATTGCGCTGGGCGCCATGCTGGGCAAGATCCTGGCCGACTCCGGCACCACGGAGCGCCTGGCCAACGCCATCCTGCGCCACACGTCCCCCCGCATGATCCCGTGGGCCATGACGCTGGTGGCGTTCGTCATCGGCATCCCCATGTTCTTCGAGGTGGGCCTGGTGGTGATGCTACCGCTGATCTTCAGCGTGGCCCGCAAGCTGGAAAGCCGCGAACAGTTCAAGGGATCGAGC
>LNAP01005071.1_pt1 | contig 11833 bp, 10 predicted proteins | sample 602601 | NCBI WGS metagenome assembly LNAP01 (sample SAMN02440304, study PRJNA202911) | soil metagenome | biome: Subtropical and temperate rainforests or woodlands; isolation source: soil samples (1 kg each in a 20% v/v slurry with milli Q water) were... ... | reverse complement strand
GTGTGCCGCCTGCGCGGCGCTGCGGGCGACGTCCTGGGCGGTGGCGCTCATTTCGTGGGAGGCGGTGGCCACCTGATCCACCTGGCGGTACTGCTGCTCCATGCCGGCACTGGTCTGGCTGGCGATTGCCGCTGATTGGTCGGCGGTGCTGCGCGCGTCCTGCACCGAGCGTTTGACCTCGGCAATGATCGGTTGCAGTTTGTCGAGGAAGCGGTTGAACCAACTGGCCAGTTCGCCCAGCTCGTCGCGCTTGTCGTAGGCCAGGCGCCGGGTCAGGTCGCCTTCGCCGCTGGCGATATCCTCCAGCATATGGGCCACGCCGAGGATCGGCCGGGTGACACTGCGGGCCATCAGCCACACCAGTAGCAAACCGACGATGGCGGCGAGCAGGCCCAGGCCAAGTTCCAGCAGGGTGCCTTTGGTGTTGTCGGCATCCAGCTCGGCCTTGAGGGTTTCGGCGGGGCCGATCAGGACTTTTTCCGGCACATCCAGCAACACGCCCCAGGACTTGCCATTGGGAATGGGCTGGAACGGTGCCAGCACCTTGAGTTGATGGTCGGTACGCAGGCTGTAGGTCTGGGTGCTGCCGGCCATGGCGCTGATCAGTTGTGCGCCGCTGGCGGTATCCACACTGTCCAGGCGCTGGCTGAGCTTGCTCGCATCCGGGCTGTAGCCGGCCAGCAAACCCACTGGGCTGATGATGCTGACGTTGGTCTGGCCGTCATACAGCTCGCGGCTGGCATTCTGGCTGACTGCCTGCAGGCTGTTGAGGTTGATGTCCACCGACAGCGAGGCGATGACTTTGCCATTGGCCATGAGCGGGAACACGATGCTGGTCAGCAAGACGTTGTGCCCGTCGATCACATAGAAGTACGGCTCGATCACACACGGCTTGAGGGTGGAGCGTGGGCAGGTGAACCAGGTGTTGGCCTTCTCGCCGCTGGGGCCGACGCTGGTGTCGGACATATCGCTTTCCGGCAGCGCCATCGAGGTCAGGGTGCCGGGTGTCGGCTGCGACCAGTACAGGGCAAAGCGTCCCTTTTCATTGCTGCCCAGCTCCGCTTGGCCGGCGAACAGCTCATCCTTGCCATCCAGGGCATTGGCCTCAAAGACCAGGGACAGGCCCAACAGGTCCGGGTTGGCTTGCAGGGCGGCCTTGACCTGGCGGGTCAGGTCTTCACGCAGGTCGAAGGCATCGAGGAAGCGTTTTTCGGCCTGTTCGCGCAAAAACAGCACCTGGCGCGAAAAGCCATGGCCATATTGGTAGGCGTCCATAAATTGCTGGCGGATGCCCAGCGCCTGCACTTCACCCTGGGCTTCGATGCGCGATTGGGCGGCAACATTAAGCATCTGTGTGCTGGAGGTCTGGACCCGTTGCGAACTCTGGTCCATCCGATACAGCGAAAGACCCACCAGCAGGGTCACGATGCCCAACAGACAAAGGCCGGCGAGGAGGGTGATTTTCCATTGAATGGACAGCTGCCTGAGCGACATGGAGATCCTTAACCTTTCGTTGCGACAGAGATAATCCACGCTATCGGCCGCCGGTTGTTTTTCTTTATTCATACGTTCAATTGAATCTATTCGCGACGTCGTTCTTTGACATGGCGCGCCGGCTGCTGCAAAGTGCGCGGCCTCTAATAAAACTCCCTTTCTGCGTGTGCCGTGGTCGACATCTGGCCGGGGCGCCGGCACGTGTTGTGTTTATATTTCTGTCTTGAGGTAACCATGATTAACGCAGTAATCGCCGCGGTCGGTACCATGCTCGTGCTCAGCCTGTCCCGCGTGCATGTGGTCATCGCGATCATCGTGGGTGCCCTGGTCGGCGGTTTGACCGGTGGCCTGGGGATCGACGCGACGCTCAGCGCGTTCAACAGCGGCTTGGGCGGCGGAGCCACGGTGGCGTTGTCTTACGCATTGCTCGGTGCTTTCGCGGTGGCGATTGCCAAGTCCGGCCTGGCCCATGCCCTGGCGGACAAGGCCCTGCTGCTGGTGGGCCGCCAGGACACCACTGGCGGCAGTTCTGTCAAATGGCTGCTGATCTGCCTGCTGGGAGCGGTGGCGATTGCCTCGCAGAACATCCTGCCGATCCATATCGCCTTTATCCCGCTGCTGGTACCGCCGCTGCTGTATGTGCTGACCAAGTTGCAGATTGACCGGCGCCTGATCGCCTGCGTCATGACCTTCGGCCTGATCACCCCGTACATGTTCCTGCCGGTGGGCTTCGGCAATATCTTCCTCAACCAGATCCTGCTGGCCAATGTCGCCAAGAGCGGGGTGGATATCAGCCAGGTCAACGTTACCCATGCCATGGGTATTCCGGCGCTGGGCATGGTGTTCGGCCTGTTGGTGGCGGTGTTTATCAGTTACCGCAAAAAGCGCATCTACGACCAGCAGAAGATCGAGCGGGTCGAGCAAGTGGCGGTGCAGTACAACCCGCTGACCCTGCTGGTCGCCGGGCTGGCCATTGCCTCGGCCTTTATTATCCAGTTGTGGCTGGACTCGATGATCATCGGTGCCCTGGCGGGTTTCCTGATCTTCTCGGTATCGGGCATCGTGCGCTGGCGCGACACCGATGATCTGTTCACCGAAGGCATGAAAATGATGGCGATGATCGGCTTCATCATGATCGCGGCGTCGGGGTTTGCCGAAGTGCTCAAGGCCACCGGCCAGGTACAGACGCTGGTGCAGGACTCGGCCGATTTTATTGGCCACAGCCGTGGCGTGGGTGCGCTGTTGATGTTGCTGGTGGGCCTGCTGGTGACCATGGGCATCGGTTCGTCGTTTTCCACCGTGCCGATCCTTGCGGCGATTTTTGTGCCGCTGTGTGTGCAACTGGGGTTCAGCCCGCTGGCCATTGTCTGCATCGTCGGCACCGCCGGGGCCCTGGGCGATGCCGGTTCGCCGGCGTCCGACTCCACCCTGGGGCCGACCTCGGGTTTGAACATCGACGGCCAGCACCACCATATCTGGGACACCGTGGTCCCGACCTTCCTGCACTACAACCTGCCGTTGCTGGTATTTGGCTGGTTTGCCGCGATGACCCTGTAACAAGCAGATTCCTACAGTTTTCTCCTTTAGGGCCGTTAACCTCCTAACGTTGCCCTACAAGAGAGAAGATCCATGCGTCTGAGTCTGAAGGCCAAAGTCCTGTCCCTCGCCGTACTGCCGGTGTTGTTGTTTGCCGTGGTCATCAGCCTGACCACCGTGTGGATCCTCAAGGAACAGGCGCGCACCGAGGTGGCCGAAACCCGCCAGCGCCTGCTCAACAACGCCAAGGCCACCCTGCAAAGTTATGTCGAAGTGGCGATGACCACCATCAAGCCGCTGTACGACGCCGCAGCCCCCGGCGATACAGAGGCGCGGGCGCAGGTGGTCAAGCTGTTGTCCAACACAACCTACGGCAAGGACGGCTATTTCTTCGGCTACGACTCCGAAACCATCCGCCTGTTCAAGGGCAACAGCCCCGACGGCGTGGGCAAAAGCTTCAAGGACAACCGTGACCCCAACGGCGTCTACGTCAACCGCGACCTGGTCAGGGTCGGCAAGGACGGCACCCACTACCTGCAATACAGCTCGACCCAGCCGGGGCAAACCGAACTGGTGCCCAAGCTCGGCTACACCGAGTACCTGCCCAAGTGGGACATGGTGATCGGTACTTCGGTCAACCTCGACGGTATCGAGGCCCTGGTCAGCGAAGTCGAAGCCAAGGTCAACGAGCGCATGGAAGGGGTGTTGTTGAGCATTGTCGGCATCGCCGTAATCCTGCTGTTGCTGATCGCTGCAGCGGGCATGCTGCTGGCCAATACCATCCTGCGCCCCTTGCACCTGATGAAAGCCAACCTCGACGATATCGCCGCCGGTGAGGGCGACCTGACCCGGCGCCTGGCAATCACCAGCCAGGACGAGTTGGGTGAACTGGCCGGCTCGTTCAACCGGTTTGTCGACAAGATCCACGGCCTGGTACGCCAGATCACTGACATGACCTCGCAACTGACCGGGCTGGTCAGCCAGGTGTCCGAGCAGGCCCATCGTTCGGAACAGGCCATGGAACGCCAGCGCCAGGAAACCGACCAGGTGGCGACGGCGATCAATGAAATGTCGTCTGCCGCCCATGAAGTGGCCCGCAGTGCCCAGGGCGCGGCCGTGGCGGCGCAGCAGACCGACGCCGAAGGCCAGGCCGCCAAGCGCGTGGTGGATGGCAGCATCGCGCAGATTCATGCGTTGGTGAATGACATCCGCAGCAGTGGCGTGTCCCTGGATAGCCTGCAACAGGACGTGTCGTCGATTGTCAGCGTGCTCGGGGTGATCCGCTCGATTGCCGAGCAGACCAACCTGCTGGCTCTCAACGCCGCCATTGAAGCCGCCCGTGCCGGTGAAGCCGGGCGTGGCTTTGCGGTGGTGGCCGATGAAGTCCGCGCACTGGCCAGCCGCACCCAGCAGAGCACCCAGGAAATCCAGGGCATGATCGACCGCCTGCAAAAGGGCACCGAGGCGGCCGTGGAATCCATGCGCCGCTCCAGCGATGCCGGCGACGGCACCTCGGCCCAGGCCAATGAAGCCGGGGCGTCCCTCGATACCATGGCGCAACTGATCGGGACCATCAACACGATGAACGCGCAGATCGCCAGTGCTGCAGAAGAGCAAACCGCCGTGGCCGAAGAGATCAACCGCAGCGTGCATCAGATTGCCGTGGCGGTGGACAGCGTGGCGGACGAGACCCAGCAGGGCGCACAGACCTCCCGCAGCCTGGCGGAACTGGGGCAGCGGTTGGGGCAGTTGGTGGGGCAGTTCAGGATCTGATCTGGCAATTGCGGTGCTGGTTCTGGCCTCATCGCAGGCAAGCCAGCTCCCACACTTGATCGGTGAACATGGTCAAAATGTGGCGGTTGCTGGGGTAGTTCGGGATCTGATCTGGCAATTACGGTGCTTGATCTGGCCTCATCGCAGGCAAGCCAGCTCCCACATGTTGAACTGTGAATGCAGTCAAATGTGGGAGCTGGCTTGCCTGCGATGGGGCCCTAACAGCCGCTACACATCCCGCATCAACAACCCAAACCCGATATCCATGTCCAACGGCACCGGCACATACACCGTGTGCCCATCCCCCGGCGCCACCTCAATCGCCTCACCCTTGGCGTTATGCATCATCCCCAGGTCAAAATGGAAGTTCCCCGCCGGGGTCATCAGTTCCAGGTGATTGCCCACGGCAAAGCGGTTCTTCACCTTGACTTCGGCCAGCTCCCCGCGCCGTTCGCCGGTCAATTCCCCGACAAACTGCTGTTGTTCCGAGACGGAGCTGCCGTTCTGGTAGTTCTGGTATTCGTCATGCACGTGGCGGCGCAGGAAACCTTCGGTGTAGCCACGCTGGGCCAGGGACTCAAGGTTGGTCATCAAGCCCCGGTCGAACGCACGACCGGCCACCGCATCATCAATGGCCTGGCGGTACACCTGGGTGGTGCGCGCCACATAAAAGTGGGACTTGGTGCGGCCTTCGATTTTCAACGAATGCACGCCCATCTGCGTCAGGCGCTCGACATGCTGCACCGCCCGCAGGTCCTTGGCGTTCATGATGTAGGTGCCGTGTTCGTCCTCGAAGGCCGGCATCTGCTCATCCGGGCGGTTGGCCTCCTGCAGCAGGAACACCTGGTCGGTGGGCGCGCCAAGGCCCAGGGTCGGCTCGGGCTGATACTGCTGGACGATATCGCCCACGGTGTTTTCGGCCGCGGGTGTGGCCTGGTATTTCCAGCGGCAGGCATTGGTGCAGGTGCCCTGGTTGGCATCGCGCTTGTTCATGTAGCCGGACAACAGGCAACGCCCGGAGTAGGCCATGCACAGCGCGCCATGCACAAACACTTCCAGCTCCATGGCCGGCACGTGCTGGCGGATTTCGGCGATTTCTTCCAGGGACAGCTCCCGCGACAGGATGATCCGGCAGATGCCTTGCTGCTGCCAGAACTCGACACTGGCCCAGTTCACCGTGTTGGCCTGCACCGACAGATGGATCGGCATCTGCGGGAAGTGCCGGCGCACCAGCATGATCAAGCCCGGATCGGACATGATCAGCGCGTCCGGGCCCATGGCGATCACCGGTTCCAGGTCCTTGAGGAAGGTTTTCAGCTTGGCATTGTGCGGCGCGATATTGACCACTACATAAAAGCGCTTGCCCTGGGCCTGCGCCTCGGCGATGCCCAGGGCCAGGTTGGCGTGATCGAACTCGTTATTACGCACCCGCAAGCTGTAGCGCGGCTGGCCGGCGTAGACCGCATCGGCGCCGTAGGCAAAGGCGTAGCGCATGTTTTTCAGGGTGCCGGCAGGGGCGAGCAATTCGGGAGCGAGGACAGGGAGCATGGGATTCAGATCGCAAAAGGGCGGCAGGGTAGCCGAGCCGGGCCTGGCGGTTATTGATCTGGGTCTACGCTGTAGAAATAAAGATGGCACTCGCCGGATGCGCGGTGGACTAAGCAACAGGGCGCGCTGGGCGCCCGACGTTTTTCTGGCACGGATCGGACATGAACCAAACGAATCTGCAATTCAAAACCCTGCTATTGCTGCTGGTCCTGGTGACCCTCGCGTTTTTCTGGATCCTGTTGCCGTTCTACGGCGCGGTGTTCTGGGCGGTTATCCTCGGGATCATCTTTGCGCCTATGCAGCGGCGCCTGCAGCTCAAGTTTGGCTGGAACCGCAACCTCACGTCGCTGTGTACCCTGATGGTGTGCCTAGTGATCGCGATCTTGCCGGTGATCATCACCAGCGCCTTGCTGGTGCAGGAGGGGGCGACGCTGTACAAGAACGTCGAAAGCGGCAAATTGGATGTGGCGGGCTACATCGAGCAATTCAAGAACTTCCTGCCGCCGTACTTCCAGCACCTGCTGGATCGCTTCGGCATGGGCAACCTGGAAGGCCTGCGCGAGAAAATCGTCAAGGGCGCGATGCAGGGCAGCCAGTTCTTTGCCAGCCAGGCATTCAGCTTTGGTCAAGGCACCTTTGATTTCCTGGTGAGCTTTTTCATCATGCTCTACCTGCTGTTCTTCCTGCTGCGCGACGGCCCCGAACTGGTGCGCAAAGTACGCACGGCGGTGCCGCTGGCCGAGCCACAGAAGCGTCGCCTGCAACTGAAGTTCAACCGCGTGGTACGGGCGACCGTCAAGGGCAATGTGCTGGTGGCGGTGACCCAGGGGGCACTGGGTGGCCTGATCTTCTGGTTTCTGGATATTCCCAGTGCGTTGCTCTGGGCGGTGCTGATGGCGTTTCTGTCATTGCTGCCGGCGGTGGGTGCCGGGATTGTGTGGGGGCCGGTAGCCGCGTACTTCCTGCTCAGCGGTTCAATCTGGCAAGGGGTGGTGCTGGCCCTGTTCGGGGTGTTTGTGATCGGCCTGGTGGACAACGTGCTGCGCCCGGTCCTGGTGGGCAAGGACACCAAGATGCCGGATTACCTGATCCTGATCTCGACGCTGGGCGGCCTGTCGGTCTTCGGCCTCAATGGTTTTGTGATCGGGCCGTTGATTGCCGCGCTGTTTATTTCCAGCTGGGGGCTGTTTGTCGAAACCAAACCCCGGGTACGCCTGCCATTGCCCTAAGCCGAGAAGCAGTGCGCCATCTTGCGTGACAGGGCCTGGGCGGCGGGCAGTGAGGTCAGGGGGCCACTGATGGCTTCACCGTCGCGTACCAGGTACCAACAGGCGAGCAAACCCAGCTCGCGAAGGGGGACAGGGACGGCACTGCCGACGACGGACATGATCTGGATAGTGGGCATATCTACCTCCATTGCTGATGGAGGTCACCTTACGGTGGCCCGGCGGCGAGGGAAAATCACCTTGCTCGATAGTCAACATCACTGTCATCGAGGCTGCGCCGGCAGGGTCTCAGTCAACCACCTGGTCCAGCATGTGCAGCACTTCCTGTTCATTGAGCAGGCCCTTGTGGACCAGGTTTTCTGCCAGCAGCGAAAGAAACTTGGCGCTGCGATGGCCTTCCAGGTGCTTGAGCTCGGTCAAGGCGCTATAGACCTTGCTCGAGGTGCAGAGGCCGGCGGTATGATGCGGATTTTGTGTGGGCATGCTGGGCGTCCTTGTTGTTATGGCCTGTTATGGGGGACAGTTTTGATAGTGAGAGTGCCGTGTGACACAAACATGACAGCGCGGCCCCCAATTGGGCAAGTGCACGTTGGCCTTAATAATGTCGGAATTAACAGCCAGGGTTGTCCCCATAACGACCCTGGCGAGATTTATTCAGACCAGGCCACCCATAAAAAAGCCCCGCCGGGTGTGCGGGGCTTTTGCTGCTGGGTTTACCAGCCACGCCCGTAATAGCCGCGGGGCGGGCCGTAGTAGCCACGTGGTGGCCCGTAATATACGGGCGCCCGGCGGTAATACACCGGCTGCTGCACGTACACTGGCGCCGGCTGGTAATAGACCGGTGGCGGGGCGGCATACACCGGCTGTGGCTGGTAATACACCGGTTGCTGCTGCACATACACCGGTCGATCATGGCTGGCGATCACAGAGCCAACTACGGCTGCGCCGACAACCGCACCCAATACGGCCGGGCCACCCCAACCGCCACCATGGGCGGAGGCTTGGCCGGCAACAGCAAGTGCACCGATCAGCAAAGCGATCCTGGGGATTTTACGAATCATGGTCTTTCCTCGGTTGGCCCCTGCGCTTGTGGTCTGCAATCAATAGACTCAAGGATTGTCGCGGGGATACTTTTAAGACAACGTATTTCAGGAAAACAGCACGGCCACTAGGTAAAGGTTGTGTAAGGTCTGTACCGATTTGCTTACTTCGAAGAGGCGTTACCGATGCTGATGAACCCCAACAAGGATACCCAGTTGTGCATGTCGCTGTCGGCCCGTCCGGGCAATTTCGGCCTGCGATTTCATAACCATTTGTATGAGCAGCTGGGGCTGAACTTCTACTACAAAGCGTTCAGCAGCCAGGACTTGAACGGCGCCGTGGCCGGGATCCGTGCCTTGGGGATTCGTGGGTGTGGGGTGTCGATGCCGTTCAAGGAAGCCTGCATCGAGCTGGTCGATGAGCTCGACGAATCGGCCCGCGCCATCGCCTCGATCAACACCATTGTCAACACCGCCGGGCACCTCAAGGCCTACAACACCGACTACATCGCCATCGAGCAACTGCTGCAAAAACACGCGGTGCCCAAGGACTCGACCTTCGCCCTGTACGGCAGCGGCGGCATGGCCAAGGCCGTGGCCAGTGCCTTGCGGGATGGTGGCTATGCCAATGGCGTGATCGTTGCGCGCAATGAAACGGCGGGTCGGGCCCTGGCGCAGAACCTGGGCTATCAGTGGCAGGCGACCTTGGGTGAAGCGCGCCCGCAGATGCTGGTCAACGTGACGCCGATCGGCATGACTGGCGGCGCCCAGGCGCAGGACCTGGCCTTCGAGGCCGACGCAATTGATGCGGCAGACACCGTGTTCGATGTGGTTGCCATCCCCGCCGAAACGCCGTTGATCGTGCGGGGCAGGGCCCAGGGCAAGCGGGTGATTACCGGCCTGGAAGTGATCGCGATCCAGGCCCTGGAGCAGTTCGTGCTGTACACCGGCATCCGGCCGACGGACGAACAGTTCCAGAAGGCCGTGGATTTCGCCCGGCAGTAAACACCGCCGGCCCATGTGGGAGCGGGCAAGCCCTAATGCAACGCAATGCTCAAAGCAGCGAAGATCAAATGTGGGAGCGGGCTTGCTCGCGACGACGTCGGCCCAGCAAACATTGGTGTTGAATGACCCACTGCTTTCGCCAGCAAGCCCGCTCCCACACAAGTCCGCTCCCATAAGGGGGGACGTTTATTCGAGGCGTGACAGGCGCTCTTCCAGCGCCGCAATCCGCGCCTCCAGCTCCTCGATGCGCTCCACGGAAACCCCACTGGCGCTGCTGCGCTCCACCGGGCTACCGCGTGCGGCCAGGATCGCCTCGATATCCGCGGGGTCACCCAGGGAGTGGGTGTAGCGGTCTTCGCGCTGGCCGGCCTGCTTGGGTACCAGTACCGCCAGGTCGCGGGCGATCAGGCGTTCCAGCTGATGCACCACCTGCTCGGCATCTTCAAAATCATGCATGCGCCCGCTGCGGGTCAGCAGTTCGTTGACCGTCTGCGGCCCGCGCAGGAACAGCAGGCCGGTAAGGATCACCTGTGCCGGCACCAGTTCCAGGGCCTTGTCCACGCGGTGTTCCCAGCGGTCGGCGCGACTGCCCATCACCAGCTTGGTAAAACCACGGCCCTCCAGGGCGCGCAGGCTCTGGCCAACCTGGCCCTGGCTGAGGTTCATCACCGGTTCCCGGCTGGTTTTCTGGTTGCAGGCCAGGACCAGGGCGTTGAGGGTCAGCGGGTAGGTTTCCGGGTTAGTGGCCTGTTTCTCGATCAGGCAGCCCAAAACGCGGATTTCCGTGCTGTTCAGGCGCGGCTCGGAAGAGGTGGTGTCGTGCTCGGCGGTCATCGCGCTTTCCCTATGCAGTGAGCCCACTAGCCTAATCCCGAAAAAATAAAAGACAAGCAGCGCTCATGTCTATAATCGCCGCTGTTCAAACCCTGTCACCACTGTCGAGACTGTCATGACTATTTCCCTGTACGCCGCTTCACTTCCGGTCTTCAAGCAAATGCTCAACGCCCTGAGCGATGTGCTGAACAAGGCCGAGGCCCACGCCACCGCCAAGAACATCGACCCTAACGCCTTGCTGCAGGCGCGTCTGTTCCCGGACATGTTCCCGCTGGTCCGTCAGGTACAGATCGCCGTGGATTTTGCCAAGGGCGTTTCCGCGCGCCTGGCTGAGATCGAAGTGCCGAAATACGAAGATACCGAAGTTACCTTCGCTGACCTGCAAGCGCTGATCGCCAAGGTCCTGGCCTTTATCGACACCATCACCCCGGCACAGATCGACGGCAAGGAAGGTATCGAGATCGTCACCCGTCCGGGCACGCCTAAAGAGAAACGCTTCAGCGGCCAGTCCTACTTGCTGACCTACGGCCTGCCGCAGTTCTTCTTCCACGTCACCACCGCCTACGCCTTGCTGCGCCACAATGGCGTGGAAGTGGGCAAGCGCGACTACATGGGCGCGTTCTAACCCGCCGGCATGAAAAAGCCCGGGACGGTGTGGGCCGTTCCCGGGCTTTTTTGTGGCTGTCACATCCTCGGCGGATGTACTGCCGCTATCGCGAGCAAGCTCGCTCCCACAGGGGATCTGTTGTGTAGCGGCTATTGTGTGAGCGCCGCTGCCCTCTGTGGGAGCGCTTGCACCGGGCGGCGATCCGACGATGACGACGAATAGCCACCGCAGTTGTTACGCCGTACGCGCGAGCTTCTCTTCCTCTCCCAGGCACGCCGCCGCTGTGAACAGCACATCCGTAGACGAATTCAACGCCGTCTCCGCCGAGTCCTGCAGGACACCGATGATGAAGCCCACCGCGACCACTTGCATGGCGATCTCACTGGGAATGCCAAACAGGCTGCACGCCAGGGGAATCAGCAACAGCGAACCACCGGCCACCCCGGATGCGCCGCACGCGCAAATGGCCGCGACAACGCTCAGCAGCACGGCCGTTGGGATATCCACTGCGATACCCAGGGTATGCACGGCCGCCAGGGTCAGTACGGTGATGGTAATGGCGGCGCCGGCCATGTTGATGGTCGCGCCCAGTGGGATCGACACCGAATAGGTGTCTTCATGCAGGCCCAGGCGTTTGCTCAGTTCCAGGTTCACCGGAATATTCGCCGCCGAGCTGCGCGTGAAAAATGCCGTGATACCGCTCTCGCGCAGGCAGGTGAATACCAGCGGGTAGGGGTTGCGACGCAGTTTCCAGAACACGATGAGTGGGT
>LNAP01005070.1_pt1 | contig 11834 bp, 14 predicted proteins | sample 602601 | NCBI WGS metagenome assembly LNAP01 (sample SAMN02440304, study PRJNA202911) | soil metagenome | biome: Subtropical and temperate rainforests or woodlands; isolation source: soil samples (1 kg each in a 20% v/v slurry with milli Q water) were... ... | reverse complement strand
GTGGGCAACAAAAAAGGGGGCCAGGCATACGCCTGGCCCCCTTTCGTTCTTAAATGGTGGGCCGCGTAGGGCTCGAACCTACGACCCGCTGATTAAGAGGCACCGTGTCTGGCACTTCGTGAAACTTCCAGACACGTTATGGCGAGTCGCCCGCAATCAGCAACGCCTTGAAGTACCGTTATTTAACGGCGCCCGTTGTGTCGTAGCGTTTCAGGTCTTACCATGCGCAAAAGGTAACCCCAAGGGTAACCCCGGGTAACCCGGACAACCGCGCGAGGACAGGACCATGACCATCGACAAGGCGACCGAGCAGCAGGTGACCGATGCCATCAGCCGCTGGGAAGAAAGGTTTCGCGAGGCCAAGCGGAATGGCTGGGACTTCGAGGCGCGCCAGTTCAGCAGCTGGCTGTTCGGGCTGGAGCGCGGTCTAGGTCTGCTGGGCCTCGACGACCTGGCGCAGAGGGCCATCGCCGCGCAGCGGGACAGCGGCGCATGAAGCTCACCGCGCAGGCCGTCGCGAAGATCGCGCCGACGACCGCCCGCTTCGACGTGAAGGATGACTCGACGCCCGGCCTGTACCTGCGCGTTCATCCCACCGGTGCCAAGACCTGGCGCTACCGGTACAAGCTGGCCGACCAGGTTCGCGTGCTCACGCTGGGCGGCGCCAACACGGTGAGCCTCGCCGACGCCCGCCGCCTTGCACACGAGGCACGGGCGAAGGTCCGCCAGGGCGAAGACCCGGGCGCTGCGGCCCAGACCGCCGCGGCCGAGCGCCGACGCATGCCGACGGTGGCTGAATTCTCCGACGAATACATCGAGCGCTACGCCAAGCTGCGCAAGAAGTCGTGGGATGACGACCGCCGCATGCTCGACCGATGGGTAACCCCGCGCATCGGCCGCATGAAGCTGGACGCGGTGCACCGGCGCGACATCGTGGCCATCCTGGACGCCTGCCGCGATGCCGGTAACACGCGCATGCCCGGCGCGGTGCTGGCGGTCGTGCGCAAGATGTTCCGGTTCGCTGTCGAGCGTGGCGTGATCGAGTCCACCCCGGTCATACACGTCACCGAACGCCAGCCACGGCCGGCTCGCAAGGCGATGACGCCCGAACAGATCCGCACCTGGTGGCAGGGCAGCGACCGGGTACCGGCGCCGGTAATGCTCGCGCTGCGCCTGCTGCTGCTGACCGGACAGCGGCCGGGCGAGGTAGCCGGCCTGCAGGTGGCCGAGATCAACCTTGATGCAGCGGAAGGCGGCCCGGTCTGGCGCATCCCAGGAACTCGCCGCAAGAACGGCCGCGACCACGCGATAGCGCTCGTGCCCGAAGCGGTCGACATCATCAATGAAGCGATGACGCTTTCCGATGGCAGCGAGCACCTGTTCCCAAGCGCCCTTGGCGGGCCAGGCCGGGTGGACAGCGGCCTGAACCGCGCCCTGCGCCTGACCTTCGGCGCCGTCGGTGACCGACCCACGCCGCACAGCGCGCGGCATACCGTGGGCACCGAGCTTGAAGATTTGGGCCTCGAAGAAACCGAGGTCGCCCGCGTGCTCGGGCACCAGAGCCGAACCGTCACCGGCGTCGTCTACATCAATCGCCGCAGCTTGGCCGCCCAGCGGCGGACGCTCGAAATGTGGGCGCGGCGCCTGAACGAAGTCCTGACCGGCGGCGTGCAGTCGGCCAACGTGGTGCCGCTGCGCCGGGAACTTTGAGGGACTGCCGCATGACCGCACCACAGAACGAAGCCGAACGGCGCGCTGCCGAGGTCATCCGCCGCTGGGGTGCCGCGCTTGTCCGTAGTGCGTCACTGACGTAGTATGGTCTTCGTAGAAGCCCGCGCCTTCACCGCCCGTCTGCCGGGATACCTGCTGGATGACGAGTACCGCAAGTTGCAGATGTACCTGGCCGAGCACCCGGACGCCGGTGACCGTATCCCCGGTGGCGGCGGTCTTCGCAAGCTGCGGTGGGCCGCCAGCGGGCACGGCAAGTCGGGCGGGGTGCGGGTGATCTACTACTGGCTGCGGGCCGCCGACCAGGTGTTCCTGTTCAGCATTTTCGGAAAGAGCGAGCGGGCAGACCTGGACAAGGCCACGCTGAACGCCATCGCCAAGTCGCTGGAGACTCTGAAATGAGCAAGCGCAACATCGGCCGGGAAATCCTGGACGGCATCGAAGAGGCCAAGGCCTGGCGCCGCGGCGAAGTCACGCTGCGCAGCACCGAAATTGCGTTGCCCGTGGCTGCCGACGTGGCGGGCATCCGCAAGCAGCTGGCGCTGTCGCAAGACGCATTCGCCGCCTTCCTTGGCGTCAGTGTCGGCACGGTCCGCGGCTGGGAGCAGGGCCGCCGTGAGCCACAAGGCCCGGCGCGGGTGCTGCTGCTGGTCGCTGGCCGGCAACCGGGGGCGTTCAAGAAGGCATTGGCGACGGTCCGCAAGGATGCCCTGACGGCCGCCGACGCCTGATCGCCTGACCGGCAGGCCTGACCCATGGGCCGCAAGCGGATATGGGCAAACGAAGCAGAGCGCCAGCGCGCGCGCCGCCAGCGCCAGGCCGAAGGCGGAACCCGTGACGTGCGGATCAGGCTGTCGGCCGAAGCATCCGCCATCCTCGACCAGATCATGCAGCGCCAGCGACTCACCGCCCGCGCGCCAGTCGAGGTCCTGTTGCTCGCGACGGCCAGCCAGCGCGGTACCCAGAAGCCGAAGAAAAGACGCCCGAAGCATCCGGCCAGATACCGCTGATCGACGGCTGACGGCCAGCAGGTAAACGGTCGCGACCGGATTCCTGCACAGCTCGCACCGGGTCACGACACCCAGCGGGCACCCATCAACAAACGGTCGCGATCGCTTTCATGCGGGGTCACGGCCATCGCGCCGACCGCAAGTTTTGCGCAAACTACCTCTTGAAACGCGGAAAAACGCCGCCGTCAACGCACCCAGGCGAAAAAAAATATCCCGGCCTGAACGCGCGTAAGCCATTGAAGAAACGTCGATAGCGGCGGAAAATGAACGCCATTGAAACGCTGTTTGGCGTCTGTACCTCTTGACGGGCACAGTTGCATGGTGTCCATCGTGAGAGTAATTAAGCAAGCGCCCGCCGGCATCTCGCCGGCTCAACCCAGGCGCTTGCCATGTCGAAATTCATACGCCCTGCCCACGCCGTCCCGGTATGGGCTAAGGACTTCAGTCCTGAGCAGCTCGGCCGCGTTTTGCGCTCGCCAGAGGCTGCGAAATTTCTCGGAATCAGCCGCACGACGTTGTGGCGCTATGAGCGCGAAGGCCGGGTCCCGCCCGCGCTGCGTCTGTCGGAGCGCGCCAAGGGATGGCGAATGGCCGACCTTTTGGCGGCGTTCGCCGAAGGCGGTGCTGCGTGAGGCCCCAGAACGAAAAAGCCCCCGGCCCGGCGGTGACCGGATCGGGGGCGGGGACAAGCACTTACGAAAAGCTGCACGCGAATTCTAACGCCGACACCAGCGCGCAGTACAGCGAGCTGCTTCGGAAAATGCAGCGTGTTGTCGCCGGCATGGCCGCTGCGGCTGATCGACTTGACCGGTCGGCCCGCTCGTTGCTCTGGGGTGCGCCTTGACTGCCGCGGCGGCTGTGAGCCGCTTTCAAGACCGTCCGATCGATAAGTTGCTCGACCGCCTCGACAAGGTGAAGGAGACCGGGCCCGGCCGGTGGGTGGCGTGCTGTCCTGCGCACCAGGACCGGCATCCGAGTCTTTCGATTCGCGAAACCGGCGACGGCACGTTGCTTTTGAAGTGCTGGTCCGGCTGTGGCGCGGCCGACATTGTGGCCACCGTCGGCCTGAGCCTCGCGGACTTGTTTCCGCACAAGCCAGAAAACCGTATGCCGCTGCGCCCGCGTGAGCGTTGGATTCCTGGCGACGTTTGGCAGTGCGTCGCGCACGAAGCCGGCATTGCAGCTATCGCGGCTGCTGACATCGCCGCCGGCCGCACTGTCAGTGCCGAGGACGCCGAGCGGGCCGGACTGGCGGCCGACCGCCTGGCCGATGCAGTTGTCGCGCTGGGGGTGTCCCGATGAGCCTGTCAACAATCGAGGCGCGGGCCGACGAACTGCTGAGAGGGGCGCGGGCGACTTCGCAATCGCGAAGGGTGGGCGATTCGGGCGATTCGGGCGATTCGCAAGCACTGGCGCCAAAAAACGACGGGCGACTTTCGGGCGACTCGGGGCGACTTTTGGGCGATTCGCCCCGCTATGTGTCGCCCGAGTACCCGATCGATGCGCTTGGCCCGCTGCAAAGCGTGGCGCTTGCCATTGCTCAAGGTGGGCAAATCGACGTGGCGATGGCCGGGCAAACCGTACTTGCCACCGCGTCCCTACTGGCCCAAGGCACCCGCAACGTGCGCACCCTGGCCGGCGTGAAACCGCTGTCGCTGTACATGCTGACGATTGCCGAATCCGGCGACGGCAAGAGCACCGCCGAATCGGTGGCGCTGCGCCGCGTTTCGGAGCTTGAGCGCGTCGAGCATGATCTTTTCGCGGCCGACCTGGCGCGGCGCGACAAGAAAGACGATCGACCGCCGCCCCGCTCGCCTTATCGCGTGATGAAGGACGCCACGGCGCAGGGCATATGGCGCGCGTTCAAGGACGGCCAGCCGGCACAGGGCAGCTTCACCGCCGAGGGCGCTTCCATGCTGTGCGGCTGGGGCATGAGCGCCGAGCACCGCGCCCACACGGCCGGCGCGCTCAACGATCTGTGGGACGGCGGCGCCGTGAGCCTGTCGCGTGGCACTGACGGCCGCACGCAGCTTTACGGCCGCCGCTTGGCCGTGCATTGGCTGCTGCAACCCGCCCCGGCGCGAGGGGCGCTGCATGATCCGCTTCTCGAAAATATCGGATTCTGGCCGCGCTTCCTGATCGCCTGGCCGGCGCCACTGGCACCGCGTAAGGCGAGACCGTGGCACCCCGACGCCAACCCCGAGATTGTCGCGTTTTGGGATCGCTGCGCCGAGCTGTTCAAGGAACCGCTGCCGGACGGTTGCAGCGACCTGGCCGTCATCGAAGCCGACCGGGAGGCGCTGGCCCTGGCGTGCCGATCGTTCGAGGCGCTGGAACAGGCCGCGCGCACCGCAGGCGGCAAGCTGGCCGACGTTCGCCCCTTCGCGGTTCGGGCGACTGAGCAAGCCTTTCGCGTGGCCGGCGTGCTGGCCACCTTCGCCGGGCGCGAAACGATTGACGCCAGCACCATGCGGGGCGCGGTTCGGCTTGTCACGTATTCGCTGGAAACGTGGCAAGGCGTGTTCGGGCAACGCGAAGAAGCCGAGGCCGTCGAGTGGGCGCGCACCCTGCTGGCATGGATGGGGAAACAGGGCGGGCGCGTATCTGAAACGGCCGTTCTGCATACCGGCCCCAAGTCGCTGCGCAGTCGGCAGCGGCGCGACACCGCGCTGGCCTTGCTCGAAGCCGAAGGCTTGATCCGCCGGGCCATCGACTGTACCGCTACCGGCGGCGAGCGGCTGGTTCCTGGAACGTGGGAGGTGCGGCGTGTCGCTATTTGACGAACTGTTCGCGGACATCCTGGGCGAAAAGGGCGAGAGTCGCCCAAAGTCGCCCGAAGTCGCCCCGAAGTCGCCCGCCGAAAATGGCTCTACTGTGCGGGTAATCGCCCGATCGCCCCGATCGCCCGGCCTGGCCGGTGGAAATGTCGCCCCGGACGCACCCTGCCCCGCCTGCGGCTGCGGTTCGCTATGGCGCGACCAGGCCGGCGCATGGCGCTGCGAACAATGCGCTCCACCGGGCGGCGAGCACGTCAGCACCTGGAGAAACTTCGGCGGCGGCAAGCTGCCATCCGCGCCGCGCCCGGCTGAGCCGTGGCCGACCGACCTGTCAGTCCTGCTGCGCCGGGTGAGCGTCGCGTTCGAGTGGACCGACCAGGACCGCCGCGACTTCGTGGCATGGGCTCGCCGCGACCAGCAAGGCATCGATGACGCACGCGCGTTTCTTGAATCCGAAGCCGCCAAGCTGCCGGCGCCTGGCCTGAGTGACCGCCGCCGTGTGGTGCTGGACATGCTGGCGGCTGATCCGGCGCTGCGCGTGGCCTGGACCTGCGCCGATGACGGCGCCGACCCGGTGCGCTTGGTCATTGCCATTCGCGGCACGGGCGCCTGTGAGATGGCAATCCCGCGCGCGAAGTTCGATGCGCTGGCACTACCGCAGCTGATCGACCGATGGAACGATCCGCGCTGACCGATGACCTGCTCGAACGCCTGCGTGCCCACCAAGGAGAGCCGCAATCCGCTTCGGGCCGCGTGCGGCGCTGGGCCGCTGGCGGCGCGACTGCCGATGACGCTGACCTGGGGGCGCTGTACCGATAACTGTGGCCGGCAAAGCCCACCAAGGAGATACCGATGCGGCGCCTGAATCCGACGAATCCGACACCTAAAAAAGGGGAGCGCCTGCGGGCGGTACTGCGGGCCGGTGGGAGTGTCACCGCGGCTTGTCAGGCCGAGGGTGTCCACCGCAGCACGTATTACGCCTGGCGAGCGGCCGACCCCGCGTTCGCCGCGCAGGCCGACGATGCCATCGAGGCGGGCACGGACGAGCTGGAAGACGTGGCCCGCCAGCGCGCGACGGATGCCAGCGACACGCTGCTGATCTTCTTGCTCAAGGCCCGGCGGCCGGAGAAGTACCGCGAGCGCCACGTCGTTGAAGGCGGTGGCGACAAACCCATCGAAATATCCGTTACGCGCCGGATCGTCCGGCCCGGCGAATAGAGCCGCCGTGCGCTCCTGCCCTGCCGGTGCCAGTCCAAGTCAACGATGAGCCGTCCGAGCTGAACGTGAGTGAGGCTATTCGCCGCCGACGTTGGCGTGCCCATTTCATCAAGCGCAGACGCTTGTTTGACGATGACTGGCGGCGACAGGACGCCTACCACGACGCGCTCCTTCGATGGGCAGAGGGCGGTTTCAAAGGCCCGATGCCGCTGGAGCCAAAGCCGCCGGATTTCCCGCCGCTGCCGGACGATCTGCACAACCTGACGTGTGGCGCCAAGACGCGCGCCGGCACGCCGTGCAAGCGGACTGATCTGTACGCTTCGGGTCGCTGCCGGTTCCATGGTGGCCTGAGCACCGGGCCGCTGACTCCTGAAGGCAAGCAGCGCGCCGCTCTGAACGGATTGCGGCCGAAGAAAAAGCGAACCCCATGCGGACCCCATGGTTGGGCCAAGGTAGGCTAAGGTTTCTCGCGTGTCATCGAGATCGATTATCCAGCGGTAGGCCGTCGAGCCCACCCAGCCCCATGCCTACCGCCAAGATCACCACGCTAACCTTTGGCATGGAGCCGCCGCTGAAAGCGGCGCTGGGGGCCGCCCCGAGCGCGAGCACCGCACCACCGCCAACCTGGTCGAGGTGAGGTACTGATGCGTGACCGGTGCGGGCGCAGGGGTATCGCGGTCCCCGAGCAAGCGGCGCAACCCGAGAATGACGCAAGTCGGCAGGAACCGCTGTGACCAGCGACAATGAAGCCCACGCTGCTTCGCCCAGCGGCGCCAATACATCGGCGTTTCATGCGGGAGCAGTTAACCGACAATCGCGGCAGGGCCGGGCGTGAAGGGCCGGAGGGCCAACGATGCGCAAGAAGGATGAATAGCCTTGAACGCCGTTGAGATCGAGCAGGCCATAACAGACCTCGCGGAGCAGCCTTTTGACCCGGCGCAGTTCCCGTACGCCTTCCTGGAAGCCTTCGGCAACAAGGCCACCACCCTCAAGCGCCTGCGCGCCGGGGCGTCGAACAAGTCCGACCTCGGCGGTGTGCTCCAGACCAGCAACATCCACATCCTGACCTGCGACGCAGGGCGGGTGACGCAGACGCTGGCCGCGCTCAAGGCCAGCCCGGCGACGGCCAAGGCCAAGGCGAAGTTCATCCTCGCCACGGACGGTGCGGACTTCGAGGCCGAAGACCTGACCAGCGGCGACATGGTGGCCTGCGCCTTCAAGGACTTTCCCGACCATTTCGGGTTCTTCCTGCCGCTGGCGGGCATCAGCACCGTCCGCCAGATCAGCGAAAACGCCTTCGACATCCGCGCCACCAGCCGCCTGAACCGCCTGTACGTCGAACTGCTGAAGGACAACCCCGAATGGGGCACGGCCGAGCGCCGCCACGACATGAACCACTTCATGGCGCGGCTGATCTTCTGCTTTTTCGCCGAGGACACCGACATCTTCATCGGCAAGGGCCGCTTCACCGAAACCGTCGCGCAGATGAGCGCCAAGGACTCGTCCAACACCCACGAGGTCATCGCCACGCTGTTCCGCGCCATGAACACCCCGCGCGAGGACCGGGCCGCCGCCGGCATTCCTCGCTGGGCTGCCGACTTCCCTTACGTCAACGGCGCCTTGTTCTCCGGCAGCACCGAGGTGCCGCGCTTCAGCCGCATCGCCCGCTCCTACCTGCTGCACGTCGGCGGCCTCGACTGGACCCGCATCAACCCGGACATCTTCGGCTCGATGATCCAGGCCGTCGCCGAGGACGAGGAGCGCGGCGAGCTGGGCATGCACTACACCAGCGTCCCCAATATCCTGAAGGTGCTGAACCCGCTGTTCCTCGACGACCTGCGGGCCAAGCTGGAGGAGGCGGGCGATAACGCCCGCATGCTGCTCAACCTGCGCAAGCGCATGGCGAAAATCAGGGTCTTCGACCCGGCTTGCGGCTCCGGCAACTTCCTGGTCATCGCCTACAAGGAAATGCGCGCCATCGAGGCCGAGATCAACCGGCAGCGCGGCGAGCCGGATCGCGCCTCGGACATCCCGCTCACCAATTTTCGCGGCATTGAACTGCGCGACTTCCCGGCGGAGATCGCCCGCCTCGCGCTGGTTATCGCCGAGTACCAGTGCGACGTGCTCTATCGCGGTCAGAAGCTGGCCCTGGCTGAATTTCTGCCCCTGCGCAACGACAACTGGATCACCTGTGGCAACGCGCTGCGGCTGGACTGGCTGAGCATTTGCCCGCCGACCGGCACCGGCGCGAAGGTGCAGGCTGATGACCTGCTCAAGACGCCACTCGACCAAGCCGAGATCGACTTCGAGAATGAAGGCGGAGAGACATACCTTTGTGGCAATCCGCCCTATGTGGGTAGCAGCTTGCAGACCGACTCGCAGAAGACAGACCTGGAAACGCTGTTTGCACCGGTGCTTGAATCCTGGAAGAACCTTGACTACATAGCGGGCTGGTTCTTCAAGGCTGCGCAGTACGCGCGGGCAGTGAGTTCGGAGTTTGCCTTTGTCAGCACAAACTCTATTTGCCAAGGCCAGCAAGTGCCGCTGCTCTGGCCTCTAATGTTCGAGCGTGACATTCGCATTCACTTCGCACATACGTCATTCAAGTGGTCCAACTTGGCGGCGTCTAATGCAGGCGTAACCGTGGTCATTGTGGCCGGCACGACGCGTCCGGGAACCACGGCGACCCTGTTCTCGCACGATGAAGCTGGATTGCCAATCAAGCGAAGCTCCACTCATATCAACGCATACTTGGCGCCCGGCGCTAATGTAATCGTCGAGCCTCGTAGCAGGGTGTCTGATGACCGCGGAATCATGCTGAAGGGGAACATGCCATCAGACGGTGGTAACCTCGTTCTCTCGCCTGAAGAACGCGCCGACATGCTCCGCCAGGATGCCCGTGCGGACCAATTCATCTACGGTTACTGCGGCTCCCACGAGCTTATCCACAGTGAGATGCGGTATTGCCTATGGATACGCGATGAGGAAGTCGCTCAAGCTGGCACCATCCCGCCAGTGAAGGCGCGCATGGAAGGCGTCCGCGCATTCCGTGCAAGCGCCAAAGCTCCGACGACCCGACCTTATGCGGCCTTCCCGAATCGATTTCGGCAGATTCAGGATGTTGCGCGCGAACACTCCATCGTTGTGCCGAGCCATTCCTCAGAGAATCGTCACTATCTCCCTGTCGGCTTACTGTCTGAAAGGTTCATTGTCTCCAATGCAGCGTTAGTCATCTATGACGCCGCTCTTTGGAACATGGCGCTCATTGCCAGCCGCATGCATCTTGTCTGGATTGCCTCTGTCTGTGGCAAGCTGAAAACCGACTTCCGCTACTCCAACACCCTCGGCTGGAACACCTTCCCGGTGCCGACGCTGACCGAGAAAAACAAGGCTGATCTGACGCGCTGCGCCGAGGACATCCTGCTGGTGCGGGAGCATCACTTCCCGGCGACCATCGCCGACCTCTACGACCCCGAGAACATGCCCGCCGACCTGCGCGCCGCCCATGACCGCAACGACGAAGTGCTGGAGCGCATCTACATCGGCCGGCGCTTCAAGAACGACACCGAGCGGCTGGAAAAGCTGTTCGACCTCTACACCAAAATGACCTCGTCGGTCGCCCCATCGAAGGCGAAGCGCGAGTCGGGAGCAGGCGTATGAGTGACTATGTATTGTTCCAGATGTGGGGGCCGATCCGACAATCGTTAATCAAGGGGCATTTGTTCTACGTCGAGCAGGCGCGGAAGCGTTTGCTCTCGCAGTTCAACGATATAGAAGCCGATGCCGACCGAGCAGCCGAGGAATGGCTGGAGCAAAGTAGTCAGCATTTCGATCCAGATCGGCATGATCCCGGCGACTTCTATGAAGCGGCCAACGAGGTTGACATTGAGTTCTACGAGCTCTTGAATAACATGCGCGAGCAAACGCGCTTGAGCGTCCTCGCTGGGATGTTCCACGAGTGGGATAAGCAGCTACGTGATTGGCTGGCGCACGAGATTCAACATTGGCATCGGGGCGACAACACCACCTCGCAGGTCTGGTCGGCTGACTTCGGCCAGATCGCCGACTTGTTGGGGTGCTTTGGCTGGGATGTCCGCAGCGCGGGCTACTTCTGCACGCTTGATGCGTGCCGCCTTGTGGTCAATGTTTACAAACACGGCGAAGGAAAATCTCTCGACGATCTGAGGAATAGATTTCCTGAATATCTCAATGATTCGGTCAAAGAGTTAGGATGCGTGTTATCAGAAATGAGATATCGTAATTACACGCATCTTAAGGTAAACGACGATCAGTTTCAGGCATTCTCGGATGCGATCTTAGCGTTCTGGCGCGACGTTCCAGAGCATGTCGTTGATTCTCAATTGACCGACGTGCCGGACTGGTTTGGCAGGGCCATCCTGAAGGGCCGTGCCGAATCTCAACAGACGAGCAAGAAATGACCAATAAGGCCGAAAATTCCATCCCGTCCGTCTCCGTCACCTACGCCCGCAACGGCGCATCCACCAAGGCCAACGCCCTTGGCATGCGGCCCATGCAGGAGCGAGCCTATGAGCGGCGCGGCGAGCAATACCTGCTCATCAAGTCGCCACCCGCCTCGGGCAAGAGCCGCGCGCTGATGTTCATCGCGCTGGACAAGTTACATAACCAGGGCTTGAAGCAGGCCATCATCGTGGTGCCGGAAAGGTCCATCGGTGCCAGCTTCGACGACGAGCCGCTGTCGAAGTACGGCTTCTGGTCCGACTGGCGCGTTGAACCGAAGTGGAACCTGTGCAATGCGCCGGGCAACGACAACGGCGGCAAGGTCAAGTCCCTGGGCGCGTTCCTCGAAAGCGCGGACAAGGTGCTGGTCTGCACCCACGCGACCTTCCGCTTTGCGGTCGATGCCTACGGCGTGGAGGCTTTCGACGACCGCCTGATCGCGGTGGATGAGTTCCACCACGTGTCAGCCAACCCGGACAACCGGCTTGGCCAGCACCTGGGCCAGCTCATCGCACGCGGCAGAACGCACATCGTCGCCATGACCGGCTCCTACTTCCGGGGCGACGCCGAGGCGGTGCTGGCCCCGTCCGATGAGGCCAAGTTCGATACCGTCACCTACACC
>LNAP01005069.1_pt1 | contig 11835 bp, 14 predicted proteins | sample 602601 | NCBI WGS metagenome assembly LNAP01 (sample SAMN02440304, study PRJNA202911) | soil metagenome | biome: Subtropical and temperate rainforests or woodlands; isolation source: soil samples (1 kg each in a 20% v/v slurry with milli Q water) were... ... | reverse complement strand
TTATGCGGAACACTTCTGGCCTACCTGGACGAATCACAAAGTTTCAAGATTGCCGCAGCCTCTTTGGGCGTCCACGTCAATACATTGCGCCAGCGGCTCCAGACCCTCGACCATCTGCTTTGGAACCGGCGCAACGGCAGTAAAACGCTGGAGATTCACATGGCGTTGCGCATGCACAAGCTCAACAGTTCGATGTCGAGGGTAACCGATTGATCCCTAGCGTTTAAAAACTACTGAGCCGGTATCCCCGCCTTTTGAATCACATCGCCCCAGAGCTTGATCTCGGCGGTGACGAATTCCTTGAACTGTTCGGGTGAGCCGCTGTAGGTGACCAGCCCGCGCTTTTCAAAGTCCTGCTTCACGGCATCGCGCGCAAAGACGCGTTGTAGGGCGTCGCCTATCTTCTTGGCGATATCCTTGTCTACGCCGGCGGGCGCAAACACCCCGAACCACAGCGTGGCGTCAAAGCCGCTGATGCCTTGTTCATCAAAGGATTTGACGTCGGGCAGCACGGCGGCGCGTTGCAGTGTGGTGACGCCCAGCGCCTTGACGCGACCGGACTCCACATAGGGCAGGGCGGTGGGCAGGGGCTCCAGCAGGAAGTCGATTTGCCCGCCCATCAAGTCGGTCATGGCGGGCGCGCCGCCCCGATAGGGAATATGCACCCACTTTGCGCCGGTGCGCAGCTTGAGCATTTCGGTTTTTATGTGGTGGCTGGTGCCGGCGCCGGCCGAACCGTAGTTGATCGTGCCGGGATCTTTCTTGTCGGCTTCGACCAGTTCGCTCAGGCTGTTCCATTTGGAATTCGACCCGACGACCAGCAGGCTGGTGGCCGAGCCGATGCCGCCGAGGGCCACCAGGTCTTTTTCGGGGGCATAGCCCAGTTTCTTGTACAGGCTGGGCGCGACGGCAACGGTGCTGCTGGCGCCCAGCAGGATGGTATAGCCGTCTGCCGGGCTGCTGGCGGCGGCCATGGTGCCTATGGTGCCGCCCGCGCCTGCCCGGTTCTCCACCACGATGGTGGCGCCCAGTTCTTCGCCCAGGTGGGTGGCGGTCAGCCGCGCCACGGTGTCGTTAATCCCGCCCGCGGGGAAGGGGACTATCATTTTCAGGGCGCGGTCGGGCCACGCGTGGGCAGCGCCGGCAACGCCGAGCGCCAGGGCGATCAGGCCGCCCTTGAGCAGGGTTTTCAGCTGTGTGTTGGATCGTGCTTGCATGTTCTCTGTCTCCTCCGTTGGGTGTGGCTTGGCCGGACCGGCGTCGGCATATGCTTGCCGCTCGCGGTCCGGTCAGGTTTGGGCTCAGACGTGGCCGTATTTTTCAAGGGCTGCCGCCAGCGACATGCCTTCGCTAAGGCTCTGGCGGATGGCGATTTCCTGCTGGGTGAGCCGCTCCGATCTTTCCAGCACTTCCCGCAAAATGGCTTGCGGGATCACCAGGGCGCCGTCGTCGTCGCCCAGGATGAAGTCGCCCGGTTCGACCGCTACGCGCCGGCCTGTGGCGCCTTCCATGTAGACGGGCACATTCCAGGCATTGACTTTCCAGCGGCTGATGGATTGCACCGGAGTGCGAAAGCGGCCGAAGACCGTGAAGCCCAGCGCATTGATCCAACTTGTATCGCGCAGTCCGCCGTCGACGATGGCGCCGACGCTGCCTTTTTCCTTCATGCCGATGGAGATCAGTTCGCCGAAGTAGCAGATGCCGTCCCCGTCGCCCGACCAGACCGATACGTCGCCTTCGGACAGCGCCGCGCAGGCTTTCATTTTGTCGGCGTCGCCGCCGAAGCCGTAGGGCGTCATTTGCCCGCGTATGGTGTAAGCCCAACCCGCCAGGCGCTCCGAGCCGGTCTGGCGCTGGAACGCCGACGCCAGGCCCTGGTCCGGGTAGCCCATTTCATCCAGTACGTCGGCCACGTTGGACGTGTCGACCTTTAGAAATCGTTCGCGGATCGAACTTTTCTCTTCCTTGCTAACCATCGCTTGACTCCTGTTTGCCGTGAACCTCGGCAATGGCCCGATGCCGGGCATTGCTGGTGTGTGTTTCATCTTAGTAAGGAGGGGAAGGGGAGACAAACGATTTAAAGTATGCGAAGCTATTAGCTTTGCTAATGGCAGATTTGCATGCCCCTTGCGGCATTACCCAGGGACCGATGAGCAGACGTCTTCCTCCTTTGCTTGCCACGCGCTATTTCGAAGCGGCGGCCCGGCATCTTTCTTTTACGCAGGCGGCCGAAGAGCTGTTCGTCACACAGGGCGCGATCAGTTTGCAGATCCGCAAGCTGGAAGAGTTCGTGGGGACGCCGCTGTTCATCCGGCATGCGCGCCATATCGAGCTGACCGGCGCGGGCCAGCAGTTCTATGAGGCCTGCCATGTGCTGCTGGAGGGCCTGGAAAAGGCCATGCGCGACCTGACCAGCCCGCAGCATCAGCAAACGCTTACCGTCAGCACCATACCCACGATCGGCACGCTCTGGCTGATGCCCAGGCTAGCGTCGTTCACATCGCGGCACCCCGATATCGAGGTCCGCGTCGTGTCGGACATCCGGCCGGCCGACATGCAGTCCGACAACATCGATGTCGCGCTGCGGGTGGGGAAGCTGCCGGGCCAGCGCTACCCGGAACATTTTCCGGCCGTCAATCTCGTCATGCTGGAAAAATGGACCGACATCGAAGCCGACCTGCTGTTTCACGACGTGATGGTGCCGGTGGCGTCCAAGGCCTGGTGCGACACGCAGCCGGCCATCCGGCATGTGGCCGACTTCAAGACGGCCTCGCTGGTGCATACGGCAAGCCGGCCCCACGCATGGCGGGAGTGGCTGAAGGCCTACGGGGTGGAGTACAAACCGCCGGGGCACGAACCGGAATACGGGCATTTTTATATTTCGCTGGGGGCCGCGCAGGACCATAAAGGCATTGCGCTGATTCCCGAAGTCCTGCTGCGCGGCTACCCGGGGCGCAACGAGCTCGATGTTTTGCTGCCCGGCATAGAGCCTGTGCGCAGCGCCGGCGACTACTACCTGCTGACGCGCGCTTCGTCGCCCAAGCGCGCGGCCATACAAAAGTTCCGCGCCTGGGTGCTCGATGAGGTCGAGGCGGCAAGCAGCCATTAGTTGCGCTAATCGCTGCGGCGATAACAAATCGTTTGTTCCTTTTGCATCCCTTTCCTAGAATGATGTTGACCAATTGGACCCAACGATATTTTGTGGAACAGGAATGCGACAGATGGAAGACTTACGTGTAGGGGTGGCCGGCTTTGGCGCCATAGGCCGTTCAATTGCAAGCCAGCTTGCCCAAGGCGTCGAAGGCATACGGCTTGCCGCGGTGGGGGTCAGAAACCCCGACGCCCCGCCTGAGTTCGACTGGCAGGGCCGGACACCGCCCCGGTTCGTGCTGCTGGAAGAGCTGGAGCCGCACTGCGACATCGTGATCGAATGCGCGCCCGCCCACCTGCTGCCCCGCATTGCCACGCCATTCCTGAAGGCGGGGAAGAAAGTCGTCAGCCTGAGCAGCGGAGCGCTGCTGGGGCATCCCGAACTGGTGGACCTGGCCCGGGCGCATAATGGCCAGATTCTCGTGCCGTCGGGCGCGATCCTGGGGCTGGACGCCATACTGGCCGCGGCCGAAGGCACCATCCAGTCGGTCAAGATGACATCGCGCAAGCCGCTCAAGGGGTTCGTGGGCGCGCCGTTCCTGGAAAAGCGGAACATCGACGTCATGAGCCTGAAAGAGCCCACGCTGATCTTCTCGGGCACGGCGCGCGAGGCGGCGTCCGGGTTCCCCGCCAATCTCAACGTGGCCGTCAGCGTGTCGCTGGCCGGTGTGGGGCCCGACAAGACCTTGCTTGAAGTCTGGGCCGATCCCGGGCTGGAACGCAATACCCACCATATCGAGGTGGTGTCCGATTCGGCGCTGCTGTCGATGGAAATCCAGAACATTCCTTCGGAAAACCCCAAGACAGGGCGGATCACGGCCCAGAGCGCGATTGCCCTGCTGCGCAAATTGCGCGCGCCCCTGAGCGTCGGCACCTGACCCATCCCTGTATATATCAAGCAGGCAAGAAGGAAGACGGACAATGGAACTCGGATTGAATCAGAAAGTGGCGCTCGTTCATGGCGCCGGAGGCGGGCTGGGTGGCGCGATTGCGCGCGCGCTGGCCGCCGAGGGCGCCACGGTCGTGGTGTGCGACATCAATGAAGACTCCTTGCGGGACACCTGCCGGGACATCGAATCGGCCGGCGGCAAGGCAGTCGGCAAGCAATGGGATCTGGCGCAGATCGACCGCTACGAACAATCGCACCGCGAGGTGGTCGAAACGGTCGGGTCTATCGATATCCTGTGCAACAACACGGGCGGTCCGCCACCCAGCCTGGTGCAGAACGTCGAGCGCGACATCTGGCTGCGGCACTTCTCCGAAATGGTATTGTCGGTGGTGACGATGACCGACCTGGTCCTGCCGGGCATGAAAGCGCGCAACTGGGGCCGCATTATCACCAGCGCCTCGTCCGGCGTGGTGGCGCCCATTGCCAATCTGGGCTTGTCCAATTCCTTGCGCAGCGCCCTGGTGGGGTGGTCCAAGACACTGGCGCGCGAAGTGGGGCCGGATGGCGTCACCAGCAATGTATTGGTGCCGGGCCGCATTGCGACCCGGCGTATCGTGGCGCTGGACCAGGCCAAAGCCGCCCGGGAAAACCGCAGCTACGACAGCGTGGTCCAGGAAAGCGTGGGCGCCATACCGGTCAAGCGCTACGGCGACCCCGCAGAATACGGCGCGGCGGCGGCCTTCCTGGCCAGCCGCCAGGCGTCATACATAACCGGGTCCATCATCCGGGTGGACGGCGGCTTGATCGCGAACGTATAGAACCGCTACGCTACATCGGTCCGGGCGCATGGCGCACGCGCCGCCCGCATACTATGTGATCCCTTTTAGACGTAGAAAATCATGCAATTGACGGCATTGGAAAAGCAACTGAGCTTTCTGAGAGAAATAGACCGGTTGAAAACCGTCATACGGCAATCACCGCTGCTTGACCAAAGCCGCAGGGAAAATTCCGCCGAGCATTCCTGGCACTTGGCGATGTACGCCTTGATACTGAGCGAGCATGCCCGCGGGCCTGTGAACACAAATCGGGTCATACAGATGCTTTTGCTGCATGACGTCGTCGAGATAGATGTCGGCGATTTTCCGATTCACGGCGGGTCTTCAAGTGAATTGCAGGCTGAACAAGAATCCAGAGCAGCGGCGCGGTTGTTTGGCTTATTGCCAGAGCCGCAACGCAAGGAATTTCTCAGCCTGTGGCAAGAATTCGAACATGCAGAAACAGAGGACGCGAAGTTCGCGAAAGCGCTCGATCGTTTCCAGCCCCTTCTCATCAATATATTCACCGGCGGAGGGACCTGGACAGAGAACGGCGTTTCACTTGAACAGGTCTTTTCCAGGTATGGTCCTGTCATCAAAAGAGGCGCGCCTGAGCTATGGGCAGTGTGCGAGCGATGGGTAAGCCAGCATTTTTCCGGGCAAGCGGCAGGGATACCGAAGCAAGCGGATTGAGCGCACCGCAGGCATTTCATTGCGTGCTGGCGCCCGGCGATACGTACATATCGGGCCGCGGCCCGCGGCCAATTCATGTTGGATGGAATTCGAAAAATGCTGCTGAAGGGCTTGACAGTCAACCAACCAACTAGTAGATTGGCAACATCGAGCACGCAATGGACAGCGCCCGGCATATTGGGCGAATGTCGTTTTGCATGCGTATTCAACAATCCGAGTGAATTTTTCCTATGAGCGTGGAACTGTCTCCCAGAGCAGTTGAAATTGCTGAGCAAACCAAACTATTGCTCGCCGCTGGCGGTTATAACGGGTTCAGCTATGCCGATGTGTCCGATCGCGTGCATATTGGCAAGGCGAGCATTCATCATCATTTTCCGAGCAAGGCAGAGCTGGTTCAGACCGTGGTCGCGCGACACCGCGAGCAGGCCCGGGAAGGCATGGCCGCCCTCGACCGGCAACTCGATGATCCCCTGGCACGCCTCGAGGCCTACACCGGCTATTGGTCTATGTGTATACGCGAAGGTACGATGTCCATCTGCATCTGCGCGATGCTGGCTGCCGAGCTGCCCATAATACCGAAAGAGATCGCGCAGGAGGTGCACGGCTACTTCGAGGACTTGACGGCCTGGCTCGCAACAGTCCTGGAAGAAGGTGCGACAAAGGGGCAATTCAATTTGCGCGACAGTGCTTTCATCGAGGCACAAACCTTTATGTCCACAATTCATGGCGCGATGCTGACCGCGCGGGCCTTCGATAAACCGGAGGTCTTCGAGACCATCTCGCGGGCGGCTATCAGCCAGCTGAGCGCGTCCGCCTGAACGCCTTATCCCGCGAATGGGGAAGCGTTCCATTTTTTTGATTCATCTATCTACCAACTAGTTGATCGTTTAATGTGGATTTCATCGTGGACCTGCAGGCGCATGTCCTTATCCATATCGCCGGCACCGCCGGCGTCGCATGATGCGAATCAGTATTTTCACAAGGAGTCGTTGTCCTATGCCTCATCCTATTTCCGCCCTGGGCGCCTTTCATACCATCGCAAGCCTGGTGCCGCTTGGCGCGGGACTCTATGGCTTCATCCGCTACCGCAAGATCGATAGCGGCACGCAGTCCGGCAAGGTTTACCTGGCCGGACTGGCGGTGTCGGTGTTCACGTCATTTGCGCTGTCCAGCAACGGCGGCTTCAATGCCGGCCACGCTCTGGGCATCCTGGCGCTGCTAGCGATATCCGGCGCGCTATCGGTTTCACGGATATCCGCCCTGGGACGCGCGCGGCCATATCTGTCCCAGTTCGGATTCACATTCAGCTTCTTTCTGCTGCTAGTCCCCGGAATCAATGAAACCCTGACGCGGCTGCCTGTTGCCCATCCCCTTGCGGATGGCCCTGAATCCCACATCGTGCGCGGCACGCTGGCGGCGTGGCTGGGCATCTTTGTGCTGGGATCCGCATTGCAGTTCTGGCGGATCCGTTCGCAACGCAGGAGCGCGCGACCTGTTTAGCACGGCTCCACACCAACTGACTGGGTACAAGCACGCCAAGTATTTGATGCGGCTGGAAGTCGTCTCCGCATTCGACACCTTATGGGGTGGCCGAGGCGGCTATTGGGAAGATCGCGGCTATGAGTGGTATGCGGGTATCTGACGCCGCAGGTCAGTCTCAACTTAATGAACATGAAGAGAGGTGAAATATGAGCTCCCCTGACCTGCCCGAACTAGCGCATAGGCTGCGCATTGTCGAGGACAAGCTCGCCATTTACGAGCTTATCGCATCACATCCGCCAAGCGCTGATACTGGCGCTGCCGGATACACGATGTCGGTCTATCGTGAGGACGGCGTGTTCGATCGTGGTCCGGCGTTGGACGGCGCCAAAGGCGCGGCGGAGATCGCGGCGTTCATACAGCGGCCCGAGCATGATGAAGCTATCCGCGGCGGGTTGGCTCACTTCGCCGGCCTGCCTCTTGTCGACTTGCGGGGCGATGTCGCCGTCGTAACTTCCTACCTCATGATTGTTCACGTCGACCATGAGGGCGAACCCCGCGATTTGCCCAACCATGGCGTATCGACGGGATATCGGATCCATCGCGCCGTTGTGAATCGCTGGGAACTCGAACGGTGCGATAGCCGGTGGATCATTAAAAAACGGACGCTTCTGCCTGCCGATGGATCGAACATCCACCAGGAACTGCTACGCAAGGGATTGAACGAGCTGCATTTTCCTTAGCCTGAAGAATTGCAACGAACACTTTAGGAGCACATACATATGAACACCAACACCAATCCCGAGTCCACCGTCCTCTCCAATCCCGGCGCAGCGAGCGGGCCGATGACGCAAGCGGACCGCCGGCAGGGCCTCGGGGAGTTGGAAAGTATGCTTGACGACGATGAAGCCCTGGAAGGTGTCGAGGCGTGGCTGAACCAGCAGGAACTTGGGATCAATATGGGTTCGCGCGACTCTGAGTTCAACGCTGACATGTTCATGGAGTCGTCGGCGGGCTGGTTGCTACGCCTGGTCCGGCATGCCCGCGCTGCGCTGGCCGCCTGGTCATGACAGCTCTGATCCCCTTCAGCCGTCCGTCGAGACCGTGACAGCCTCCCACGCTCCGATTTCGCTCTCCAGCGCCGACAATTTTTCCCGCACGAGCCCGAGCGCATCGCTACCGAGCAGAAGATGCGCGGGCGGGCGATCCGAAGCAATGGCGGCGAGCATCGCGCGCGCCGCTTTGCGGGGATCTCCCAATTGCTTGCCGCTTTTCTCCTCGCGGGCTTTGCGAATGGGGTCGAAGATATCGTCATAATCTGAAATCGAGCGGGGTGTGCGCTTCATCGAGCGGCCCGCCCAGTCGGTGCGGAACGAGCCCGGGGCCACGGCAGTCACGGCGATGCCGAAGCGGTCGACCTCCTTGCCTAGCGCCTCTGAAATGCCTTCCAGCGCGAATTTACTCCCGCAGTAATAAGCGATACCGGGCATGGTGATATAAGCGCCCATCGACGTGATATTCAGGATGTGGCCACGTCGGCGCGCGCGCATGAAGGGCAGGACGGCCTTCATCATGGCGACCGCGCCAAATACATTCACATCGAACTGTCGGCGCATTTCCGGCAAAGGGGATTCTTCCATGATGCCCTCGTGCCCGTAGCCGGCATTATTGACCAGGACATCGATGGGGCCCACACTCGCCTCGATTTCCGCCACCACGCGGTCGATGGCGTCGAAGTCGGTGATGTCAAGCGCGCGTCCAAGGGCACTATCCGCAGACAAGGACTCGAAATCATGCTTTGCCCGAGCGCTCCTCACAGTGCCTACGACTTTGTGACCCGCCGCCAGCGCTTCTTGCGCGAGTGCGCGGCCAAAGCCGCTGCTGACGCCAGTAATGAGCAGGGTTTTTCCGGATGCCATTGAAGTTTCTCCCGTATCTTGATACTGGAGTGCATGCTAATCTTATAATCCAGGCTGGATAAGCCATATTTCGCTGATTTTCTTGCATAAAACTATGAGCACCGGGTGCGCCGCCATTCGGGATCGGGATCTGCCATCTCGCAGCCAGCAACACATGGCTGCGCTGCTGCGCGCGCTGGCTCCCGAGGAGGGCTACAACCTGACCGCAATGCCGGGCGTTCGCATCCTGCGTTCGGACCGGGCGCTGTCGCGCACGCCGGTTCTGTACGATCCCGGCGTCGTGATCGTATGCCAGGGCCGCAAGCGAGGCTACTTCGGCGATCAGCTCTATCTTTACGACGAGCGTCACTATCTCGCCGTGTCCGTGCCCGTGCCATTCAGCATGGAAACCGACGCAACGGCGGAGCGTCCGCTGCTTGCACTGTATCTGCACCTTGATTTCACGATAGCCGCCGAACTGGCCGAGCAGATCGACCGCGTAGGCATGGCGGAGCACATGCAGGCGCCTCAGAGCATGATGTCGACGCCGATGGATGATGCGATGCAGGCATCCGTATTGCGCTTCCTCGAGGCGATGCACCGACCGCTTGAAGCCGCTGTGCTGGGCCCAGGGCTGCTGCGCGAACTGTATTTCCGTGTACTCTCCGGAGCCCAGGGAAGCTCGATGAGGCAAGCTTTGGCGATGCGGGGACAGTTCGGCCGGATAGGGAAATCAATACGCCTCATCCATGCCGGCTATACGCAGCACCTGGATGTAGCGCAACTGGCCGAAGTAGCGGGCATGAGCGTTCCAAGCTTCCACAGCCACTTCAAAGCGGTTACGCACGTGTCGCCGATGCAGTACGTGAAATCGACGCGTCTGCATCAGGCGCGCCTGTTGATGGTGCGCCAGGACCTGACTGCGGAGGCGGCGAGTCACGCCGTGGGTTACACGAGCCCGTCCCAGTTCAGCAGGGAATTCAAGCGCCTGTTTGGTTTGACGCCGGCGGCGGAGGCGAACCGCATGCGCGAAAGCTTCGCCATCCCGGCGGTATTCCCCGGTGCAACTTTTGTCTCGTCGCACTGATCCCGCCGTGCTGCGTTTGGCGCGTCTTATGCTGCCATGGCCGCTTTTGTCAACGGCACGCTCTGACCTGCCGCGCGACGACGCATCGATTACTTGATTGGTATGGATGCTGACTCTATGTTGGCGCCTTCATCTTGCTGATCATGCCTGATTCGTCGGGACGTAAGGTCAATACGGATACGCCGGAAGCTGTAACCGCAACGGTGTGCTCGAACTGTGCGGAAAGGGACCCGTCTCTCGTCACAACAGTCCAACCATCGGCCTCAGTTCTTACGCTGCGCCCGCCTTGATTGAGCATAGGCTCGATCGTGAAAACCATGCCCTCACGAAGCGCGAGGCCAGTTCTAGGCTTTCCATAGTGCAGAACCTGTGGTTCCTCGTGCATCTCCCGGCCGATACCGTGTCCAGTATATTCACGCACCACGGAATAGCCATTTCGCTTGGCATGGCGTTCGATCGCATAGCCAACGTCCCCGAGCCGCGCCCCCGGGCGAACCGCCAGTATGCCCTTCCACATGGCTTCGTAGGTGGTCTGGACCAACCTCCTGGCGGCCAGGTTTACTTCGCCAACGAGATAAGTTTTGCTGGAGTCTGCGATATAGCCGTTCTTTTCGAGCGTGATGTCGAAATTAACGATGTCGCCATTCTGCAGGACTTTGGATTGCGATGGAACGCCATGGCAGACCACATCATTCACTGAAGAATTCAAGGAAAACGCGTAGCCATACTGGCCTTTGCTTGCTGGTCGTGACTGGAGATCGTGGATGATGAATTTCTCGATCATTTCATCGATCTGGAGTGTCGACATGCCGGCGAGTGAGATTTTATCCAATAGCCCGAATGCGGACGCCAGCAGCCGGCCGGATTCGGCGAGCAACGCGAGCTCCTGCGCTTGCTTGATCATGCCTCACTCATAGCCACTGGCTGAGCGGAAACACCTGCGGAACTAAGTTCAAGCTTCATGATTTCATTGAAACTGAGCGTTGGATTGGTCTCGCACAGCATGCCGATCTTGATCCAATAGCCGGCCTGCGCATTGATTGAACGGCACGATACTTTAATGGCTCTGCGCACCTGCTCGTGCAAATCATCATCGATGTTTACGATACCCATCAGTTTCTCCGTATATGATATGTATATGGTCAGTATACTCTCCATATAGAAAAAGGAAAGGGGGGCCACCTATGCTACGCCGGGAACTCGGTAAAGCATGGCAACAGATCAGTCAGCGGATGAATGGCATCCTCCCGCGCGGGCGCGCCGCGGGTTTCGTCCAGAATCGCATCAATCAACGTCAGGGCGCGATCGTAGGCCGCCTCATCGGGCGGCAAGGGGCTGCGCGCCCGCCTGCCGCCGTTGCAACGCTGCCGTTATGCCTCGGCCATCGCAGCGCGCTTGCGTTGCGCGAACCAGCGGCCGGCGGCCACGATCAGCAAGGCTCCGATCACTTCCGCAGCGAGCTTCATGCCGCCGGAGGGCTGACCGAACTGCTCGACGATGTAGATGTCGGTAATGAGCATGCCCCCCGCTATCCAGCCCAGCAGCGCCGCGCCGAAGGTGACGACCAGTGGGAAGCGATCAATCAGCTTCAGCACCAGGGTGCTGCCCCATACAATGATGGGCACGCTGATGAGCAGGCCGAATATGACCAGGCCCATCTGATGCTCCGGGTCCGCCGACTGAGCCGCGCCGGCAATGGCGATGACGTTGTCCAGGCTCATGACAAAGTCAGCCACGATGATGGTTTTTACAGCGGCGAACACTGAAGCGCCGCCGCTGATATTGCCGTGCGCGTCGTCGTCCGGGATCAACAGTTTGATACCG
>LNAP01005068.1_pt1 | contig 11836 bp, 17 predicted proteins | sample 602601 | NCBI WGS metagenome assembly LNAP01 (sample SAMN02440304, study PRJNA202911) | soil metagenome | biome: Subtropical and temperate rainforests or woodlands; isolation source: soil samples (1 kg each in a 20% v/v slurry with milli Q water) were... ... | reverse complement strand
AGCTGCGGCGGTGATGTCGCTGCAGCGAACCCACTGGACCAAGGAGATGGTTAGGATTTGTTGTGCTAAACCTGTTCTATCTGTACCTTATTTATATCTTTTTTTACTGGAATTGTATATTCTATGTTTGCGATGACACTTCCTATGCATTGCTCATTCTTCTCATCGGACATCTTTCGACAATTCAATTGTATTAGGATGCGCTGCTGCTGCACATTGTGCCCATCTACGATGCGAAGGACTGGGTCAGCATTGCCAAGCACATGGGTGAGTGTTGTTTTGTTGTTTTTTGCTGTGTTTTTTGTCCATGTGCATTCATGTGTCACATGGTCTGCGCACGCTACATGCTCGCTCCCGTGATAGCTTGCCTTTGTGTTCCAATCTAATCTGTTTTTGTTCAAATCTAATCTATTTTCCTATTGTTTTTATCTGTTCTCTTCTTTGTCATGTTTTAGGTGGCGATGTGACGAACGAGCAATGTCGCAACCGCTGGTGCTGCAAGGTGGATCCCTCCCTGAACACTAATAAGATGGGGCCCTGGGAGTCTGAAGAGGTACTGTTTGAGTCCTTTATTTGTGTACCCTTGCTTTGTTTCTGTTATGTTGATTGTTTCTGTTCTGTTCTGTTCATTGCTTGAATCTGGTTTTGAGAGTTTGGTGCGCCATTCCAGAATTTGCTTTCTCTGATTTTTAATACACGACATTTTTGATTGTAGGAGGAGCAGCTGAAAGTTTTGATCACGCAGTTCACCAACCATCCCGAACAGGTATGTACTTGTTACACTTTGAGTCATAAACTTGCTATGTTCTATGTTTTATTGGTTGATTGTTTGTACCTTGTCGCGTCTGCATCCTGGCTTTCGATCGCGACTGTATTAACGAGTAATTGCCGATTGTTAAATTATTTTTGTAACTTTTTATATGTATATTTACAGGACAAGAGAGGCCGCAGGAGATATCGTGACTCTGTCCACTGGGGTGCTGTCGCCAAGGTATGTTTGTGACCATTTCCCTATACTTGCTCTGATTAATTTGTAGTTCTCTTGCTTCGGGGGGAGTTCCATACTAAATGCGAGAGATGTTCTTTGTTTGTTTTTTCTGTCCCAATTGTTAAGTGAATGATTGTTTTTTGTTTTTTTATTTTTTGCAACAGGAGTTGAATCGTTCACAGAAGGATTGCCGCAGCAAGTGGACCACCATGCAGCGCTCCATCACCATCCAGGTATGTACTTTTTCCTATATGTTTTTATTTTTAGCTGTACATATTGTTTCGTTATATAAGGTCGGGGTCGTCTTTCATCGTGTGAGAAAAACGTTACAGATACCAAAGTCTTTATGCCCATATCTTACCTTTACCACGCCCTGTTTAACTGTCATCTTTTTTCTTTCATTCTCTTTTGCCCCTGCAATAATAGGAAATGCGCAAGGGACCTTTCACACCAGAAGAAGACAATTTAGTGCTGCAGAGAGTGGCTGAATGGGGAGACAAAGGGCAGGTACGTAGATGTTCATGTTGTACCAACGTTGGTATTATTGTTGTGCTCTTGTTTAATTGTGCGACTGGCTAATTTCTGCTTCATTTCATTCAAGATTATACAAATCACCTTATTCACTAATACTCCATTCTCAATATTGTTCCAGGGTGTGTGGAAGAGCCTGGAGGTAGAGCTTGGTCGACCCAGCAACAATATCGGCAACCGTTACCGCAAGTTGATCAAAACGTATTCCACCACCACTGGTAAGATTGTTCGTGTAATGATCATTCGTTCCTGATGATTATTGTTGTTGTTTGTTGTTGAATGTACGAGAGATTTTCAATATCTATGACTTCCTTTGTCGCTGTTATTGAATTCTTTATTCCATTTTATAACTTTTTTTCTTTTTTCTTTTTTTACTTATTTTCTTTTTTGTTTTCTCTAGGTGAGAACGGCGTGGTTGTGACACCCCTCAACGTGCACTCCTATCTGCCCATTGAACAAGAGCGCAAGTTAGCCGCCGCATTGGCCCCTGTCGCCAGCAGCACTCATGCTAGTAATACAGCAGGTGAACACGAGGGTAATATGGGGGAGGAAAATGGGAATGAGGCACTTGCCGTGTCGGAGGAAGAGTTTTTGGAGGCAGCCACAGCAGGTGAGTAAATGTGGTTGCAATTATTTATGCATTATGGTGCTGTTGTTCCTGTTGATTCGAAATGGACTTTTTCCAGCATCAACACTAACATCCATTATTGACACATCCACTGCACGTATTTCACCGCACTCCACCAATTTTAATCCTTCAAATACTATTACTTCCCACTCTTATTAGCGGCGGTGCTGGCGGGCAAGAAGCGCGGTCGGCCTCGCTCTAACCCTCTCCCCATCCTCACCGCCGCTCACCTCATGAGCAACAGTAATAATAACAACAATGGCAGTGACGGCGGCAGCATGATCAGTGGGGATGGCACAGGTAGGTGGTTTGTTCTACAGATGTTTGTTGTGTATATATTTGTCATATGCATAGGAGTCTATGTATTTGTCATAGGAGTCGTGTTATCAGTCGCATTTTTTACTCACTTGCGAACTTATCAACCATTCATGCACTTTCACCCTTTTCATATTTTTACAGGCAACAAGCGTCTGCGAGGAGCCGAATTGGCCGAAACGATCGCCCTCGCCGCCGCCCACCTCACAAACGGCACTCAAAACAGCACCACCACCTACAATACCAACAATAACAATAACAGCAGTAGTAGCAGTGGTGGTGGGGGAGGAGCGACTCCTGCGAATGTTCCGATAAACGCCTCAGCGGAGGTGGCCGCGGGACGCACGAAGATCGGAAGAAGCAGCTTTTGGAACGAAGAGAGGGTGAGCTTATTGTAATTTATATATCTTTTACCTTCCCGTGCGTCATATGAGTTTGCATTTCCTTTTCATGACTGTCTTGTACCTCCTGTTTTATCGCTTTGCGTGGTTCTTTTACTCACGGTCTTTCTTTGCATTCTTCCTTTACATTCTTTCTTTACATTCTTTCCCTATTCTCTATCATAGGATGGCCTGTTGGTGGAGGCAGTGGCGCAGTTTGGAAATGACTGGAACCGGATCAGTGCACACGTGGGTGAAGGAGCCAACTGCGACCGCTGCTGGCAACGATGGAACAGGTGTGTTTTTTTAATGTTTTAATGGTGATGTATGTAGTTTTGTTTTGCGTTGTGCATGCTCAGATCGAAGTAACTGTGTGCTGACATTCACTTGTGGCGCATCTGTTTTCCCTCTATTCTTTGGCTTTGGCTATAAGCAGTACTGTCGTTGAACTAATAAATTGTGCTTTTGTTATGACATACAGATACTTGAAGCCTGATGCCATGGTGAGCAAGACTGATCCCTGGACCACCGACGACGTAAGTTCTTGAAGTGATTTTGACTTCTGTATCTGTTGTCTGTTGCACTGATTGTGAACGCGTTGTTTGATACTCTAGTTTTTCTTCCTTACCTTCCCCCTCCTTACTTCCTTCCTTACTTTCTCTTTCTCCACTTCCAGTTGATTCGCCTGGAGGAGCTGGTGTTGACGCACACGAACAACCCCGACAAGCGACGTGCAGGTCGCAGCACCACCAAGACCAGCATCGATTGGACCACTATCAGTTTGGTAAGAATCAGAATTCTTTTGTTTTTTACTATTGCACTCAAAGATATGTGTCTTTTTGTGTGGATTTGAATCTTTTTCACTCCGTTTATTATAATTCTCGGTGCTGTCTGATGACAAAAAGCACTTTAATTCTTCTCTATGACATCACACTTTAAAGTGCTTGTTGTTTTACTGTGTGTAAAAATCTACTTCTTAACTTTCAATTTAGTTGATGAAGCGTCCGTACATGGACTGCAAGGGCAAATGGAAGAAAATCAAAGCGTTCAACATGAAGAAAGGTAACCATCTGAATCATTTGCAACTCTATGTTTCAAGTCGTCTTTCAACGCGTCAAGCTAAGAATGCATCTTCTCTCTATATGCCACTCTTTTCACAACATTCTCATATTCATTTTTGTTGCTTTATTCTTCTGCAAATTAGGTCCGTTCAGTGCAGAAGAGGATGCGTTGATTGTGCAAAGAGTGGAGGAAGTGGGCCTCTCCATGGGTGCCGCCAGTAAGTGAACCCATTTGTGAAGAAGTATATTGTGTTATTTACATGTATGTGAAGCCGATTGTGAAGCTGTCTGTAATGCTGCTCACCATTTTACATTTGTTTTTTTCTCTAATTGTGTTTGGCTATGTTCTCCTTTCCCATTAATTAGGCACCGGACGGGTAGCTGAGCCGATGGATCCCGCCGATCCTGCGCACACCCAGACCAGCAGCGCGGCCTTCCCAGGGGGATTCTGGGAACACCTCAGTGCGGAAACCAACCGGCCTCCGGAGATTCTGAGAACCAGAGTCAAGACTCTCCGGGCCAGGGGCAGCAATGTGTTGTAAAAGAGTGGAAGTGGAGAGGAGAAGGGGTTTGCAGTTGAAATATGAGTTGTGCAGAAAGTTTGTTAGTTCCTGTGTTTGAGGGGGGTGTGTTGCACATATATCACGAATTATTAGAAATTGGAGTGCATGCACGTACTGTTTAAATACTTATAAAGAGACGAAAGGAGTCGGAGATCTATATTCTTGGTTTTCATTTATCGACCTTCCAACTGCAAATGAGAGTGCTCATCTACGGCAACCTTATAATCAAAACTTCAGCTTACAAGCACTCCATTAAATGTGTTCTAAGTTCCATCGCTCCGGAGTTTTTACTACTAGTACGTTGGGCAGAAATAGAGTTCTATGCTTCACTGCAACTAAGATGATCAAGTACGATGTTCCTCCCTTCTCTATTGCTGAGATCACGACTTTAGATGCGAATCTACTCACCAGTCCCTTACCTGTTCCTCCCCCCGTGCAGCGCATTGCAAAATTCTTACCTGCCGATGAGAGCAATGTAGATACAATTAATTATGATCCCACTTTTACACTTTCTGCGACCATTTGGTTGACTTGTGAGATTGGGGACGGTGAGGGTGGGATTATTGGCAGAGATGACGGTTTGTGTGATATCATTAATTACCTGGCGAGAATGGACCGATATTGTCGTAACAACAAGCAAGACGCAACTGCCAAGATAACACGAGTGAACCGAACCGATTGTTTGAATGGTGTACCCCTTGTGTTTACGTCGGAGAAGATCACTTCCCTTGAAGAGGCTGAAGAGGACCTGCAACGCAAGTTTCGCTGGCTTCCTCACTTCGCTGAATTGCCATTTGTCTTCGGAATCGCCATCACACAAGATGAGCTCAGCATAAGTCGTTTTCGTTCAGATGGGGCACCCATGCAACGCTTATTCAAAGCGGATCTAACATCTCCCAGTGGCCGCTGGAATTGTATAATCTCAGCCGTAAATGTTGCCCGCGTAATTAAGCGTTTTGCAGAGGGCAACAAACTTGTAAGTCTGTACAGCTCCTTACATTTCGATATCTGGCACGAGCGGGAAACAAAACGACTGCGGCTGGGACTGCAGTGCTTCGAGAATGAATACCAATCCGAAATAGTCTACGAGCGAATGGTTTCCTTCTACCATGCCACAGCGCATATTCCTCATTTAGAGCATTTGTATGAAGGCGCTGGCCCTGCGCTGAGTCCGTACGAGTACCGGATTAAGCTGCAACCTGTGGGTGTGCGCCGCAAACCAACCACCCTTCCGGAACTATTAAAATGCCTCCATGACATCACCCGCGCCCTCAGCGCGCTGCATGAAATGCATTACTACCATTGCGACGTGCGCTGGTCCAACATTGTTGAATGTTTTGGTGCGTGGTACTTGATAGACTGCGAATATGCGTGTTGCGAGGCGGACGGCGACGCGCTGCTGCGGACGCGCGCTGCACATATCCGTCCTTGCTTCGTCCTCGATCCCACTGCACCGTGGAGTGCAGCACACGATTGGTATCAAGTAGGGCTGCTGTTATCTGAAATTCCTGGACTCGTTGGTGCAGACAAGTCGCTGAAGACATTGTGTGAGAAGTTGCTGAGCAAAACCTTCAAAGTGGCTGCCGTGCAGAAGTTGGTGAACAACTTGAAAAGTATTTAGAGAAAATACATAAGCGCTGTGTAACTAATTTTGTTGTGTTCTTTTTAAAACATTGGAAGATTAAGTGCTCCTCAATTTCAAAAGTTCTTTTTTATGGTAGAATAACAATATCAATCGTGGTCCAAACTCATATACAGAACTCGTGTCTTTTCTACACATGTTATCAAACGATGTGTTCGAAGAACAAAACAACACTGAGATAGTGATTGTGTATAAAACAAACTGTGTACACACGTACAATTCCCCTAACGACTCCTACTACCACTAAACACACTACCGCACGAACTACTGTAGAGCGACAGTAACACAAACATAGGCCCCAGCAAAAGTCAGATACACTTTATTCGGGTTCTACATTTGACGTAACACTTTCCAGCGGGTACACTACAACAGACCTACACATCTATACACCTAAGCACTACCGTAACTATGGCATAGTCATATCCTACTCAACGTACAATTAAAGAACCGTTTAGTCCTTGGTGCGGGGCTGAAGAGTGTTGAACACAACTTCTTTGTTGTCGTTGTCGAGCAGACCGTTGTTGGAGGCGCTGCCCAGAGTGTCGTCTGTTAAAAGAGGGAAAATAATAATGAAGGAAAATAAGTCAACTATAAGGAGAAATTCTAATAAATGGCGAAATATAAGAAATAGTAAAGATCCATATTGCGCATAAAATTAATTCATAACACACAAAATACTCACCTTCATCGGCGAGCGCTTCAGCAGTGGCGGTGTCTTCGAACTGCGCCAGCTCCTGCTGCGTCTTGTAGACATAGTCCTTCGACACGTACGCGAACACACACTGCAAAAGAGGATGAACAGAGAAAGAAGAGAAAAGAATGGTGATGAAAAATGGGGACGAGAACAAAAATAGTGACTGGGTTGGTCCGTGCAATGCATGGATCAAGTACAACACACCACTTACAAGCACAAAAAGATACAAGAATATTATTACACATGGCACTTACGATGGTGAGACCCATGAGACCGGCCAGCAGGAAGAAGTAGTAGTCCAGGTGACCGTCGTCCAGATTGGTGGGCACCCACTCGTTGCCTGAAGAAAATGGAAAGAAAGAAATATAAAACAAAATCAGAACTACAATTGTGAGGAAATGGTTATTCTATAACACAACATGGAATCTGCACAACAAAATCTCCACAAAGATGTACAAGCATTACAAATAAAACATGTAAATGAAGTGTTGCTTACTGGAGTCGGAGTTGACAATCAGCAGCAGAGGAATCACACTGAAGGAGCCCAGCGCGTTGGTGAACAGGTTCAGCGACTGAGTCACAGAGCGCATGCTAGTAGGAGCCTGCAAACGATGTGAGGTGAGGATGGAGAAGAAGGAGAAACACGGTGAAAAAGAGTAAAAAGATTGATTCTGCTAAACAATTTCTCGTATCGGTTCATTACACATGGAGAGACGCAGAAGTACAAAAGTCAATGTCAACAGTACCTGAGAGTAAAAGAATTCCAAACTCGTAATGGCAGCAAGAATCTCCGAAGCGCCCACTAGAGAAAACTGGAAGGCCTGTTGTAACACAAGAAGTAGAGAAAAATATTAGTTTAAGATAAGGGATGTAACATGGACAGAGTACAAAGAAAACTTAGGATCGGATGATCTTGAACAGGATGGGCACACCAGTACAAGCAAATCGACAGAACGATAACAACACAACCAAAATTCACAACTATAACATCAAATCAAATGTTTACCCACCTGCCACATGACGGAGATGTTGCTCATCTGGGGGATGTTGTCGCAGCTGATGCAGGCGAGGATCAAGGTGGGCACCCCGTTGGCGTCGGGCACCGTAGTGTCGCAGATCTGGTGGCAGTACATAGGCTCGTCCGTGTCACCACCCTACACAGATAGAAAAGAAGAAAAGGAGGGAAATGGTTTAAATAACATTGAGAAGAGGGAGAACAAGGACTAAATTGTGTGATACAGACAACCATTGGAACAGAATAGGTTTCACTCTGAGATAAGAAAATGACAACACAAACACAAATAGAATGTCAGTCAATCACCTTGGCCCAGTCTTGGTAGTTGTAAGGGTTGAAATCGTCGATATTCTGGCACGGCGTGATGTTGTCTCTCGCACTCACATCGTCGTAGCCGCCTGAAAAGGATGGGGAAAATACGTCAGACCATCATCAGAATAGAAATGTAACAATGAGGTTCCCTTCAAAACACAGCACAACTCAATGCAAAGACAAGAATAAAAGCAGAAATGAGATTATATATTTACCCGGAGTGGGGGCGTGGTCCAGTCTGTACATTTCCACAAAGGCAGCAACCATCATCGACAGAAGGGCCAACGCGAAGCCCCAGCCTGTGCAAAGAGAAAGTAATGGTTCAGGAGGTTATTTATCACGTTTAAGGATAGGCAACCAAGAGTAAATGTAAAATCAAGTGTGTGAAACAACATGTGCTTTAGCGTTGAAAAACTTGTTAAAAAGGATACAACGCCAAAATCCAAGCAAAACAAGTCAATTAAACACACACTTACCAATCTTCTGGAGCATGGACAGGGGGTAGCCAATCTTCTTGCAGTAAGGATAAATGACCTGGTCGAACACCGGCACCAAGGCGAGAATAGCCAACGTGTCGAAGCAACTCAGGGCCGACACGGGGATCTCAGCACCTGCCAGCTCTAGATTCATCTGACAACCTTTAGTGGAAGAAATTGTGTGTATGAAAATGTGTATAAGTATGAAGTCCAACATTGTTTAGAAAAAGTAAAACAATGAACGTAATTTCGACACAGCAACTGTGGATGGGAGAAGCTCAAAGACTGCACAACAGGCGACATTTCTCAAAACAAAGCCAAATATAACATCCGGACAAGACAGTACAACCACCACAAGTAGGTACCTTGGTTCTGGAAGGCTGTGCTCATCTGACTGTAGATGCCCCAGTAAGGAATGATCAGGGCCAGATAAGGCAGCAGGCGGGTCACCAGCTTCACGCCTTCCACCTGTGAGTGTTTGTTTAACGAGACGTAGAGGGAAATGAGAAGTTGAAAATGAATACAAATGGTGAAGTGCAAGAAAAAATGCTCCAGAGGAAAGATATGAACATTTCGTCCCACTAAGGCACAAGACAAACATCACGTGTACCAAAATAGAACCCAAAAATGGAACAATATGAAACAAGAATGACAAAAAGGTGATATTACATTCATACCTGGTTGTGAGAGAAAGATCCACCGTGGGTGGTTTTGGCCTTATCCAAAGAGTGTTCAGTACCCGTCAGCGTGCTGCGCTTGGTCCAGTACGCCTCCACACAGATCTGAAATAATAGTAAAAATGATGACAGTCGATTAAATACGGGGTAATGAGAGCAACTACTAACACCGTGTGTGTGGCAGGGCCCGCAACTCATGGACACATTCGGTATTCACCATAATTCAAAGCAAAAATCATTTCAAAGACAAATCTACAAAGAAAAAGTCAGCCACCAGTTCAGACACACTAAAACAGAGCACTGTTTTTGTTTAATTACCTTGACGGCGGTGGCAACAACGGAGCCCTTGGGAGGGTTAAGCTTGTACTTAGGAGTGCCCGCCACGAAAATAATGATCGCGATGGCTGGAGAAAATACAGAGGGATGTTAGGCAACAAATTAGAACCAAACGATGAAAACGACAAAAGCAACAGTGATAAAACTGCAGAGACAATTCAGTCATGTCGAAAGAAAACAAAACCAAAATCAATAGAATACAAAACATCCCATCTTTCCAACTATAACTTACTCATCATGATGGAGGGGATGGTGTAGCCCACAAAGAAACCCCATTCCTCGCCTCCTAGATCAGGGCCTGCACCGTACTGACAAATGTAAGCCACGAGTGTGTAGGAGATCAGCGCACCCAGGTTAATGGACCAGTAGAACCTGTGATAGGAAGGGAAACATGGTCAACAATGATTGATGTGACATAAAGTAGTCACAAAAAGAATTATATTTTGTAAAAAGTCAATGAGGGGTGAAGTTAGCGACATTTATACCGCCACTGAGAGAAAAAAAACAAACACGCAGCACGCAGCTTGAATCTAAATAATCTCAATACACACTTACCAGTTAAAGAAGGACTCCTTCTCCTTTCTGTCTGCGGAATAGCGTTCGTCGAACTGATCGGCGCCGAGGGTCGACACGTTGGGCTTGATGCCTCCCGTGCCGAGAGACACAATGTAGATGGCAGGAAAGAACACAGCCGGCGAGACGTGGCCGGGGATACTGCCCAGCACCACCATCACCAGGCCCACCAGGTAGATGCTGATGAAGATCAGGATGGTGTAGTAGCGGCCGAGGTAGGTGTCGGCAATGTAACCACCTAGCAAGGGGGTAACGTAACACACACCCTGCCAGGCAGAGTACTGCACGTCCGCATCGGAGTTGGAGTAGTTCATCTGGGTCTGGAAGAACAGCACGAGCGATCCAGCGAAGCCGAAGTAAGCCAAACGCTCGCAGAACTCCGTCACGATAATATAACCTGATAAAATTTCAAGGGGCAACAGAAAAATGTCAGTTTGGTGGGTTTGAGTGAAAAACAACCACCACGAAAGAAATCAGCGAAACACAAGCTTACCCGCAACACCAGTGAGGATGGACTTTCTTCCAGCGGCATCAGGCGGATCAGCAGCGTACGCTACACTGTGTCTGCTGAGGGACTGTCTGGAGTGACGAGAGTGAGAGCCCTTGGAGACATCGCTGTCCCGAGTCTCGTGCTCGTCATTGTTGGGGGTGCTATCGGAGGATAGAAGCATCTCTGAACAGCCAATAGGGGAAGCGGTTGGTCAAAAGTACAACCTAAACTGTCTCCTGATTGAAGATGTGATCACTAAAAAGTCGAGGCAGTGGACGGCGGCAACAGTTTCAAAACCCTGCTTCGGCGCATGGGTGTTTAGTCCATCCAGGCAAAGTTGCACAGTAGTGTGGAACTCACGCACATATGTATTATTTGATAGAAACTTATACGCAGTAGATTATGTGCAATACGAACATCAATTAGGTTCAGTTCATAAGTTAATCAGACATTGTGTTCAAATGGCTGTAACGTTGAAACCAATGCAATCCTGTTCCAAATAAAATAGCACATTTGTGTATAATAATAACAACCTGTCGGAGCAAGTTAATTTGAAACAAAACGAATTAGATTTGTTATAAAAATAAATTACTTGAAGCAACTAACGTATCACGCGTGCAAATTGCCACTGAAAGGATTGCACACAGAAGAAAGTATTCATCTTTGCAATAAAATTACGTTTACAGTTCCTAATAAGTGCGACAGTTATTGAATGATATGAAATTTGGTGCGGAGGACGTGATCAGCAAAAAATGTCAAAAGGGCAAAAGATTTATTTACTCGGACCGGGAATCGAACCCGGATCTCAACAGTGTGAATGTCGTGTACTAACCGCTATACGCATAGGGATCTGCTTATGATAGCAGAGATATCGCACACACCTGTCAGAGTAATCCGCCGTGCATCATAAGGCTAAGTTTTTTCTACAACAGTAATACTACAACAGCCACATTGAAGCTTGCAGCAGCCTCCAAGTCGCAGAAAATGGCATAAATAAAAAACATACTCGGACCGGGAGTCGAACCCGGGTCTCAACAGTGTGAATGTCGTGTACTAACCATTATACGATCCAAGCTCTGAAAGAAGATATTTTTTTATTAAACTAAAAGGGATATAAAGAGCACTACATACTGCTCGGTTTGTAACAGCAGCAGC
>LNAP01005065.1_pt1 | contig 11843 bp, 21 predicted proteins | sample 602601 | NCBI WGS metagenome assembly LNAP01 (sample SAMN02440304, study PRJNA202911) | soil metagenome | biome: Subtropical and temperate rainforests or woodlands; isolation source: soil samples (1 kg each in a 20% v/v slurry with milli Q water) were... ... | reverse complement strand
AAAACAACCGACATATAAATCAACAACTAAAACGACTCGCTCACCTTGAAGGTCACACCGGGGTTGACTAGGTTGTACAGCTGCAATACACTCTCGTCATTCATCTGGGTAGCAAAGTGACTGCGCAGGGCTGGCGTCATGTATTGATAGGACTGGCGACACTGCTGCAGCGGCACGCCCATCTTAGCCAGCAGCTCCTGTACGTAGCGGTATATGAAAGTAAATATTTATGTTTGTGTAAAAGTAAAGAAATAATGCAAGAAAAGTGTTAGCAAGAGGAAACACTTTGTAAATGCACATAGCAAACACGAAAAGAACGACTAAAATATAACCACAATCATGTACCTGTAGTTTTGCTGTGCCTTGCTGGTTCCACACATTCAACTTGGCCGCCACATAAGGACTGTGGAACATGGCATCATACAGGGACCAGTGGCGGTACAGGAAAAATCGGTATTCCGACGCTTCCTCGACGTACCCGTTCTCACTGCCAGGCACCATCATCAAGTCGTCATCCGTGGTAACTGGTGCATCTAATGCTGAAGAAAAAAAGAAACAAGCAATATGGATGAGGTATAATTATCATAATGTGAATCACGCTGTTTGATGCCGACTTTTTAAAATGAGTAAAATGATGGATAATAGTTACAGACCTGTAGGAGTGGAGTCATCGTTGGCGCGCACCGAAAACACGTTCTTTTCGCTGCCCGTGCGCAGCGCATCGCCGAACTGACTCTGTTAAGTAAAAAGAAAAAAATGGGATACAAGCAAATGAATGAAAGCATGCAACAAAAACAAAATATGTTCTCAGCACCAGCTTTGCAAAATCACAACACATAAAAATCGCTCAAACTATCAATTTATGGTACCTTGAGAAAGTGCACGTAGTCTCTGTACAGGCCCTCGGGCAAATGGCCAGCATTGTATTGATAGGTGACCCCCAGCACTGCTTGCCAGACCACATCGGTTGGCATCTGTCGACTGCCCAGTTGAGTGGACAGAAGTTCGATCAGCATCAAGGCCGTCGGGGCCGTGTAGGTAGCATCTATAGATAGACAGAGGGAGATAATAGAAGAAAGAATAAATAAGAATCATTAAATGAGACAAGAACAACGTCCAATGCATCAAACAAGTCTCATTGTCGAAATAATAATAACATACTTTTGGTGTAGTAGGATTGCAGCGCGCGGCGTCGCTCCTTCAGTCGATAAGCTTCTTCTGCTTCCTTGCTACGGCGCTTGCGACCTCCGCGGATACGCACCTCCTCTTCCTCTTCCTCCTCTTCTTCTTGTTCTGGCTCCTGCTCTTCGTCCAGATCTATATACAGATGAGGTGATTAAAGTGGTGAAAGTTTAAGTTTAAAACGAAGCGCTGTAGATAAATATGCGATGGAAGTGGCTAAAACGGCCAACCCATACTCGCAGTAAAATTGTAAAAATAGCAGGAATGTGTGTACCTTCTCTCTCCTCATCTTCTTCTTCCTCCTGCTCCTCTTCTCCTTCGCTATCCACAATACTTCTCACTTTTTTACCTTTGATGCTGCTACTGCTCTTCGTCTGTGAAAATATTTCAATGTGTGAGTACAAGCAGCAAATTCCCGTTCGTGGACACCAACTAACCTTCGGCAATTTGCGTTTGAGTGGGGACGATCCCTCCTCCGTGGCGTCAATATCACTGTCACTAGCATCGCCACTCTCCACAGAGCGGGTCTCTGAGTGCAAACTCTCGCCTTTGCTGCCTTCACTGTGCTGACTGTGCTTGGACTGGTCGTCATCGTCTGCGAAAAACAGTTTACAAAAGAAAGAAATCAAATTTCGACTCGAAAAAACACACAGAAAGAGACAAGTGCTCCACCAATTTAAGTGCAGGGAAAAAAACAAAAAACAAAATAACAAAATGTACCTTCTGCAGCTTCATCTGGATTGTCCTCGACATCGCCCTCCTCCCCTCCATCACCATCATCACCATCTTGATTATCGTTATTATTATCGTCATCATCCAGTTCCGCATCTTCTTCCTCTCCATCTTCGCCGAACGCAGCGTCAATATCGTCTTCTTGCAGCTCCTGTTGTGAACAGTTTGCGTTAACATAATATTCAATCTGGAGAATGCACTAAATGAATGTTGGGTTTTACCTCGTCGAACATCTCCTCATCCTCTTCCTCGTCTTCACTACTGTGTTCACTCTCACTGCTACTGAGCCCTCCAGACAGGTCAGACCCTTCCGAGGGCAAAGAATCCACATCGTACTCACCAGTGGGGTCGAAGGTGTCGTCAAACACCACCACACTGTGCTTCGAATAGATGTTCGCGAGGTGCAGGGGTCGGTGGTTGTCCAGAATGAACACACGGAAATCGCCACCTTGCTCGAGATCAAATATCTTCGGGATATTGTAGAGCTATAATAGAATGTTTAAAATGTGAGTAACAAATCAGAACGTATTTACAGCTATTTGTGAATAAGTCTTACCGCTCCACAGTTGACCATAAATATCGACTTTATGTCCTCCGTCAAAAACGATTGAAAGTTGTGGACAACTTCGTCGAAGTTCAACACTGGTCGGATGGTGTATGCAATGTTGTCACTTCTCAGCAGCTGAGTGAGCATTTTGCAAGAGGACATCGCATCAACTTCGTAGGCAACCATGATCATGACACTGCATGCTTGGCGACCGCAAGCGGCTTGCTTTACTTCATAGTACGAATTCGCAATATTCTGATAACTCAGACGCACCATTCCTTAATTCAAATAAGACAAGAGCACCAAAGGCAGGCAGCAAAGTGAATGAAATTGACTTTTTTGAATTCGAATGTCGAAAGAGAGCGATTCACGATGTGACGAAATGGTTCTTTTTCGGTACGAACTGAACCGTACGTACAATGCACCGTTACTTTTCTCGATTCAATCATGCTCTCTGGCTCTGTCTGCTGCTGATCAAGTGATGATTCACACCTATTGCTGACTACAGTTTGTCGAAAGGATTTCATTCAAGTAGGCATCGCACAACACAACATAAGTGTTCCTTTAACAGTCCTAGAGCGGAATTACTTTGCGTCATAAAACAAGAGCTAAATTCTTACCAAAGCGTCGATGGGATTTTCTTTGTATAACATTTTCAAGGTCGTCCTATCCAACTTGCAATCGCTTCCAACTTGTATTATTTAACGTAATTATATCAACCTATGCAGGCTGGTCTCCTGGTGGCAAATGGGGTGGCTGTGCTGCATCCACAGCGGTTCCTTTCAAAATGTGAGATATTGTGCTCTGTTGCCCTGTGAAGGAAATTTTCTGATAATTGTCTTTAATTTTTGTGCAGATGGATATGATGTTGTGGATACTTCATCTGATGCAAATGGTATCAAGAACCAAACGGTTGGTTTGCTGCAAGCTGTGAGTTACTTGAAAGGTAAGGAATGTACCAGAGATTTTTTATGCCCTTTGTAGACCCTTTTTACCATTGGTAACCGATCTTTCCCCGTGCTGATCCCATTATTTCTTTTGGTTTGCTTTAAAGTGCCATTGATTGCAGTGGATATTCTGGTCATCGTGGTGGAGCTTCTATTTGGAGGATGAAGCAGACGGTGCTCATGAGTTTCTGATAATTTTCATCAGACGCGTTAAGTCACACAGTGGAGGAAGGACGATGCTGTTTTGAACATATTGTATGTACATTTTCACCAGTAATAAGAAGAAGATAGTTTTCTTGCACACCATACTTAACGGCAAAATGCTTATCCTGGATATTCATCGTACAGCCCTGATGTTATTGTACGTTACAACGCAAAAATGAGAGTGAGTATCGATAGCTGTAAAGAAAATGAAACGAACAATATGCATATAAAAGGAATGTGTGCGAGAGCGTAATGGTACTCGATAGAGTAGTGGCAGCAGCAGAACCAGGCGTCTTGTAGAACTTATCAGCTTGATCGCTTTCTTGATCATTACCTTTTTTAAGTGACACATTTCTTTTGAGTTTTATGCTTGTTCCTAGAATTGAAGAACTATACTACATTCTGATTTATTGTTCTACCATATGTGCAGCTTATGTTGTTCTGATATACTAGCCGGCCCCTTTCTGATTATTTGATGCATTTACAGAAGGTACTAAACAGAGAATGGAAATTTTGGGCGCTTGAAGGGAGGTTGTATGGAGACAACATATTCCCCATTTTTCTTATACACGATCGATGCTAAATACAATTGATTCAGACAACGTACTACAATAGAGATCCCTGTTGGCGCATCTTCTGAAAGAACAGCGGGGTGGCGCCGGTGCTGGCAGCAGTGGCAGACAGTTCCACGTGTCGTTCCAAGCGGTCCTAAAATAGAAGAATAAACATCATTACACACAATAGTAGTGAGCTAAAAACAGTATAGTGGTACGCAGCCGGTCAGGCAAAGAGATAATAATACGATCTCATAATTTGTTCGTCAAATGGCGAAAAAGTGCATCTTTTCTATTTCACAATTATGAACAAACGAACCTTTTTCCCGCCCGCTAGCAAGGCCACTTTCACTTCGTAACTGTCTTCTTGCCGTCTCTGCACAATGATTATTGACAACATGGGTTACTAAATTACACAAATACATTTACAACAAAAGCAAATGTACCTACCTGCATGAGGGGCACGTGCGGTACGTACTTTTCGATGGGCTGCAGGTTCCAGTCGGATTTAACCCTTTCAAGCACATCTTTCCACACCACCACCTCTCCGGGTTTATTACTATGGATGCTACCTTTACTAGTAGCAGCAGCGTTAGACACTACTTTAGTGGTGGGGACAGGGGTGCCTGCACCTGCAGCAGCGGTAACAGGGAGACCAGCCCGTTGCTGGAAAGTCGCATTTTGGTACCCCGCCCGCTTGGCACTAAAAGTCTCTTTTTCGACCAGGACCTCGACGAACTCAGCGATTTCTTCCTTACCGACCACACTCTTCTTCACCAGCTCCAACGAGTTGCGCACTCTTGCCGCGCTGACCAGGTGTCCCTCTAAGATACGCTCGTAATGAGCGGTCAGCTGCCACAAGTGGCGGGGCTGGCGAGGGATGCGGAGGTTGTCAAAACCACATTCATGCAACACCAGGGGGAACTCGTTGGCCAGGGTATAAGGGGGCTTGCCGGTGCAGCGCTCGATGTCCAACAAGCGTTGCACCACCTCGGGCTGCTCTAACCCTTCGCCGACCATGAATAAGACAGCCATTATACAGCGCACCATGTGCCACAGAAAAGCGATGCCCTTGATTTCTAGCATGTACATCGTGTCAGGTCCGTCCACTAGATCGTTGGTCCTAACATCAGCACTACTGGTGCTAATGCCATGTACGATACTGTAGAGATCCTCGTATCGATTCGGCTCGAATTTCATAATCTCTGCACTGTAAATGTCTCTACGAAAGTTCGTCACATTCGCGATGTCCATCTTGCACAGGTTTCTGAAATCGTGGTTGCCGAGTAAGTATGTCGCCGCCTGCTGCATCGCCTCAATATTGAGCGTCTTTCGAGGGAAGAAATAACGGTATTTTCGGTCACTGGCCGAGAAGCGTGCACTGAACTCCTCTGTTACTTCACACCAACCGAGGATCCGGATGTCGTCCGGAAGGGTCCGGTTCAACATCGTGACGTAGTCCATCTCGGTGATTGTCTTTGTTTTAGGCCCAGCAGGTGGGTCGGAAGAGGCGTTTTTCTTGCTCTTCTTGCGCGGCGGCTCCTTGCCACTGTTATCTGCTTGTTCTGCAGTGTTAGCATTGTGAACCACTGCGGGTTCCGTGATCTCATACTTGCCAGCAGGGTTTCTCAACGCTATAAGCGCTTCTTCAGGCAGGTCTCGGGGCAATGCCGATCGCACATTCACAGAAATCACCTGCAACACACCAGCAATATTAAACGAAGCAAATTTAGTTGCATACATATATGTAAACCACCCTACAGGTTGTCATTAGTGCAGTGAGTATTTTGTTTGCAACAACGCAATTGTAATAACGATTGAGGTTACCTGGCCTAGCGCACTAACTCCCTTGTCGGTTCTGCCGCAACGACTGTACTGACAAGTCTGATTCAAAACATCATATGTGTACAATAAGAAATGATTGGTAATTCAAAGAAACAAACGCCATTGTTAAAGTACCTTGCGATCTTCGATGAGCTTGAGCTTCAGAAGAGCATTGAACAAATGGTTCTCTACAGTCTCCTCCAGGTCCTGGGATGCGAAACCCAGATACGCAGAGCCGTCGTACTGCACCTGCATAGCAATCTGTCGGGTCCTATACCTGTGATGTGTAGGGTTAAGTGTAAGTGAAAGGACAATGGTATATCAGCACTGAAGTTGCAACATACTTGGAAAGACTGAAAGCACCAGGAGCCGCTTGTGGTTCTTCTTTGCCACCTTCCTTTCCTGAAGGTTCAGCACCGGAAGCTGTAGGTCTGCTACTACCTCGCACAACAGGTAGAGCATCAAGGAATTCCTTCAAAACTGAATTGGCATGTTCGGTGCACTTGTTATTGCCTGTAACTGCGTTGAGAGCATCTAATAGCTGTCGTTTCGATAAGTTTGACAGCCTTTGTGATACTGATGCATCCATAGTGAGAGTTCGCTTGATGACACTTTGTAATTGGAATGGGCGAAGGAAAGAGCGAGTTGTCCTTCTCCACATAAAGTAATTGTGGATGGTGGACACAGCAAACAATGGTCGACCATACACGTCTGACCAAATATGCATCATTACAGTGTTCATATCAACCTTTCACGTACATTATGATGCACATATTACCGTTACAAGTTTCGATGTGAAGGTGAGGAGTGGCACATTTCATCAACGCTCGATTTCAAGGAATGGCGGCTTCAAAGGTTCAAAGGGACTTCAATGTAGAGGATATTGTTGAAGGTCCACGTGTGTATGTTCGTCGCCAAGTGTATTATACGGGTCATGCCACCACAACTTACAGTGTTGAACAAGCGTCGACGATCATCGATTACATCGGAAGCAAGACAGGATGTGATCATTGCTTACCATTTGCTTTAAGGTTGGTTGAAGGTGGTGAGATGATATCAATAGCAGAAGGTAATGTGCCTTTAAGTTGTAAAGTTTAAGCTGCATTGCGTTTACTGTTGGCAGCGCATTCTGGCTTTACAGATAACGGGGAGTTCGCGTGTGGGGACATACTGAAAGCGTGTCTCAACAAGGTCGAAGGATTTAATGTTCTTGTATGCGTAAGCCGACATGTGGATGGGATGTTTGTGACGGATATGGTACAAGCGCAGAAGCATCGAGCTGTGAAAGAAGCTGCTTCCAAAGCACTTGAGCTGCTCAAGGAACACCTCACCAACGCCAAACCGGTGGCGAGTCTGCCTACGATACAGCCCCGAGATTCTTTTTATTTTGATTCGCGAGGGCTAGATTTGAAAGTGGCAGCGGCAGTGCCTAAATTAGGTCAGTTAGCACCACTGTCTGGTCAAGGGGAAGATTGGGTTGTTGACTTTTAGACCGAAGAAACCCCTATTTTTTTTGTTTCATGTTGTAAATAATGTATGGAATGAATTCTTGATGATACTAAAACTCGCTCTTTTGCACGAGTAATAGTGAAAAACGGGTCATCTGTTGTCGATACTGTCAGCGGTTATTTACAAATGAACAAAGAACATATTTCGACAGTATGAAGCACCATGAATGACGAGCACACCATACAGAGCTTGGAATTTCATTACTCATACATAGCATTTGTTCACAACAAAGCTCATTAGTACACAATGATCTGCGGGAGTTCATCGATCACAGTTCTCAAATGGGCCATTCGTTCTTCTCTCTGTGCCTCCTCCAACGCATCCACGTCCACTGCGTTCATAATCACACTCTCCAAGTAGGAGCGCAATTCCAAATGTGCTCGTACGCCCAAAATGAGATAGTTGGCATCATTTCTACGTAAATAACCTAGGCTTTCTAGTTTGGCAATGAAACTCTGCGCTTGGTCTTTCTTGATCTTGTCGGCATTCCTCAAATCCAAGATGTCCCCTGTTGAAAGGTAGTTATCTTCCAATAGCTTTCCCGCAATCTGAGTGAAGTATTTCAGCTCCACGGGTTCAAACGGTGCGCCGTATTCTTTCGAAACGAAGTCTTCTTCGGTGTTCACCAGTCCGTGGTACGTGATGCGGTCGTTATTGGAGTTGGTAAGGTGGATACTTTTAATCTCCATTGCATACTTCCGAAGATTCCCGTTAATAGAGCGAAAGATTGTGGGTAAGTTGATCTGCCCAACATTGAAATCTGCCTTCACCGATTCCAATTGATCGAGAAGCTCGCTATCTCTCAAGAAGCCATTAACCGTCAGCAAGTTGATTACAGCATGTTCGATCGTCTCGATTGACATCTTCTTTGTGAAAGAGTATGATACTGTATGCCAATGAAATGTGTCCAAGTTCCCTTTGTTCTCCCGAACTCAAAACAATGGACAGGCTGAACATTCGTTAAGTTATAATAACCGCACAAAGACGATACGATCGGCGGTGAATATGGAATATTCTTAGGCAAAGCGTATAAAAGTGTGAACATAATCGTTAATTTTTAAGTAATTTGCAAGGTAGATGTAGAATAAGCATCAACTTTCACTTATCCCCACCCTTTTGTCTTCCAGTTGTTTTCATAGTCCGTATTGTGCGATGGAGCGATGTACGGTTTATTTGCAATGCGGCCCAGGTCAAACAGAGGACCCGTTGGAGGTACCTACACAGAGAAAGTCGCATTAAAAACAATATCAAAAGCGCACGACGTACAATATTCAGTGTGAGGAATACTCAAAAGACGCACACACTTTACTTGCGAACGGCGTGGTATACATCAAAACTTACATGCAGACTGGGAATCTTAGGAGTAGGCAACATTAACTTGTGCTGAATGACCTCGTCAACAATCCCATAATCCTTGGCTTCCAATGGAGTCATATAAAAGTCCCGGTCCGTATCGCGACGTATCTTTTCAATCGGCTGGGTGCAAAATGCGGATAAATAGGTATTCAGAACTTCTTTGGTATGAAGCATAAGCTTTGCCGTTATTTCCAAGTCCGTAGCCTGGTGAAGTGAAGTTCAATTGTGGATTTATTGAAGTGACCATAGTCAGGTGAACAGAAGTCAGTTTCATTTTTGAACAAAAGGTTACCTCTCCCTGTGAGCCACCCAATGGTTGATGTATCATGATCCTCGAATTAGGAAGTGACCTTCTTTTGCCCTTTGTGCCTGCTGCCAGCAAAAAAGCCCCCATAGAAGCAGCCATGCCGAAACAGATGGTGTTTACCTCACACGGAATATACTGCAGGGCATCGAAGATCGCCAGACCAGCCTGCACCGAGCCGCCAGGACTGTTGATGTATAGAGTGATGTCTTTGTGCGGGTCCGCGGATGCTAGGTACAGCAATTGTGAGACCATTGTGTTCGCGACATCGTCGTTGACTTCCGATCCCAGCAGCAGAATGCGGTCTTGTAAGAGCTTCGAATACACATCGCACTTAATAAAATATGAAAATTCAATGCAACAAAGTAAAAAGATTAGTTGCGTATGGTACATTGTGAGAAAGAAACTTTGATTGTCGTTTGCAATCAAAGCTTACTTGTTCGTTACCAAGCCCGACCGTAGGGATGGAGAGCGGGTGGTGCTCTCGTTTTGGAGGCTGGGTAGGCTCTGTCGTTGGATCAGAAGGTGACATTCTTGTCCGCAAGATTCTTTTCGTGCTGGTGAAACCGATAGTAATTCTGTTATTGCTGGTGTACTGTACGAGTACAGTAAAGTATGCACATGCATACGACACGCATAGCGCACTTACCGGAGTTGAATACAACCTCTTCCTATTCCCGGTTGAAACGATACCGTGAGTGGAACCAATAAGACGAAAACGGTTATATAGAGCAATGTAAACATCAAAGTAGCGCAACAATGTGAGAAGGCTGCGAAGTTCGCATCCAAAAAGTATGGTGAACACGTATCGTGTATTATATTAACACATTGATTTTATCCCGGATGAGTGCTGATTAGTCGTTGATTTTGTCCACCAAACCTTCTCAAAAAGATTCAGCTGTTGCTGGGTGATCTTTCCATTAAACCCGCTTCTAAAGATGATTGAGCAGTCGCAAACTACTTACTACATAGCATATGCTTTTATCTGCGCCGCCGTGGGTCTTGCGTATTTAAAATTCAAGTCCACAGAGGGCGCTGTGATCACGACGAAAGAGTTTCAAGTCTTCCAGTCTGGATTTCTCACCGGTTACTCTTTGGTTATGTTGTGCGAATTAATAGCAGCAGCGTCGTTTTATCACACTTTGATATCAATGCACCTGGATCTGGCGCAGATAACTCAGTTGTACATAGTAACAATCACTGCCACCACCCTGACGGGAGTTGCCACAGAGATCGTGGACTTTGGCTCACGCAAAGACAAATGTGTACTCAGCGCCCTTCTCTATAGTATTTCCATGTTTAGCTTGTTCTTTGGCGGTCATTTTGAGATGCTGTTGATTGGTCGGTTGGTTTACGGTGCGGCGGCTTCCCTCCACCAGACCTCTTTCGAGACATACGCCATCCACGAGCACACTTCGCTGGGCTTCCCCGAGGACTGGCTGGGCCATACTTTTACGCTGTTGACGCACTGCATGGCGCTGATGGCCGCACTCTCTGGTGTGCTGGGACAGGTAATTACGACAAATCTAACATCCTTGGCCCATGTGCGCATAGTCTCACCCACCGATGTTGTTACTTTTCTATGTTAGGTGGCTGCCTCGACTGGTCACATGGGCTGCCCTGCTCTGTGCTGCGCTGTCTTCGCCCTGAGCACTCTCTACATGGCCGTGTCCTGGGAGAAGGACCTGAACTCTCCGCGATTTATGCTTTCCGGCTTCCTCGCGAACCTCAACAACACCGTCAGCACGCTGCGCTCCAACAGACAAACCCTTGTGTTCGTGTGCATCAGCGCGCTCAGCGAGAGCTCCATTCTCATTTTCAGCTTTTACTGGGCTCCGTGGATGAGCTTATTGGCCCAAGAAAAGGACCAGCACGTGCCCTTCGAAATCGTGTTTGCGAGCCTCATGCTGGCGTCTCTGCTAGGTAAAAATGGGTGTCTTTTTTTGCAATTTATTTAATTATCTAAGTACTATGATACGATGTAATAAGTACCTCTATGCTTCATAACAATTCCTCTGCATAACAATTGTTTTCCTTCTTCTTTTTTCTTTCTTACTTTCTTTCTCTGCAGGAAATTACCTGTTCCAACTATTCTGCAAGGGCTCGGGTGCTCTGCTGGGCAGCACTGAAAATACTTTCCAGGTAGGTATACTTCTGACTTGTCGTATTTTGTGAGTTAATGAGTGCAACTGTGTTCCCTGGAGGAGTAACTCCGTTGAAAAGTGGATCTTCTTGTGTTTAAATTTCTAAAACTTTGCGGGCCTCATATTCTTACCCATTTAATTTCCCGCATTTCCCCTCATTGTTCAGACCCTTTTGATCGCCACGTCTGCCTGCTTTCTGTTGGGAGCCGTGTTTCAAACATCCGGTTTTGCGCTCCTGGTAAGGATATTGTTTCAACCGATTTTAATTGTTTGCAGAAAATTTGACACTGTTGTGAGAATGAAACCAAACGATCACTTTACTTTCTCGTGGCACCTATTTTTTCGTTGAATCTGTATTGTGTCTGAGTCACTTCTCCATTTTGAACACAATCTGTACCTCACTTTTATCCACCTTGTCATATCTTATTTTTACCATCTCTGCAGGTGTCGGTGCTGGTGCAGCTATGTGTGGGTGGATACTGGCCCTGTGTGGGTTATTTCCGTGGTCGCCTCCTTCTGCACGAACAGCGTAATACTGTC
>LNAP01005064.1_pt1 | contig 11845 bp, 13 predicted proteins | sample 602601 | NCBI WGS metagenome assembly LNAP01 (sample SAMN02440304, study PRJNA202911) | soil metagenome | biome: Subtropical and temperate rainforests or woodlands; isolation source: soil samples (1 kg each in a 20% v/v slurry with milli Q water) were... ... | reverse complement strand
CTGAGCGAACTGCTCGCCAAGTACGTCGAACTGAAAGCGCAGGGGGTGCTGCCGTACTGGTGCATTCACCACGGCATCACGGTCTCGCTCTATTACGCCGATCCTGATGGGAACCAGATGGAGTTCCAGGTCGACAGTTACACGTCCAACGAGGACGCCAACGCTTTCATGCATGGCCCGGGATTCGAACAGAACCCCATCGGCGTCGAGTTCGACCCCGACGACATGTTGGCCCGCTTGCGAGCGGGCGTCGAAGAGTCGGTTTTGCTGCTTCGAACCGAGCACCTGCCCGTGTCTGCGATTCGCGGTTCGATGTCGAATTGACTCGGCACCCCAGCTTTCTCATTCCAACATCACGAGACAAGGACACCCATGACGATCGATCGCAGATCCTTTTCAGTTGCGCTGGGCGCGCTGAGTGCATTGACGGCGTGGAGCCCCGGAGCCGTGGCCCAGCCCACCGGCGCACCGGTGCGCATCGGGGGAACCCTCTCGCTTACCGGGCCGCTGTCTTCAGTGGGAATGGTGCACAAGCTGACGGGTGAGATCTATATCGATGAGCTCAACAAACGTGGAGGCCTCTTGGGACGCCCGGTGGAATGGGTGCTCAAGGACGACCAGTCCAAGCCTGACCTCACGCGCACGCTCTACGAGCAGCTCGTCAATTCCGACAAGGTCGACTTGCTGATCGGCCCCTACGGCACCGGCGCGATCCTGTCTGCGATGGGCGTCGCGCAGCGCTTCAACAAGACGCTAGTGCACCACACGTTCGGTGTGCCTCCGATGGCCAAGTACGACCAGCAGTTCTACAGCTGGGCCCTGGGGCCCGAACCTGACAAGACGGTGCCGGCCATTGTCTTCAACGCGCTGGCTGCCGGCAACAAGGCGCCAAAGACAATTGCCATCGTGACGAGCAAGTTCCCGTCGGTGCACTTCATCTCGCTGGGTGCACGCGAGGTCGCGAAGCAGCGCGGCATTAAGGAAGTACTGTTCCTAGAATGGGACTTCGGCAACCGCGATTTCGGCCCGATTGCCGGCCGCATTAAGGATGCCAACCCGGACCTGATCTGGGGCGGCGCGCTTGGTCTGGAAGCCAATCAGATCCTCGATTCCCTCAAGAAGATCGACTACGCGCCGCGCAGCAGCTTCTGGTATGCGCCCGCCCCGGGCCCGATGCTGAAGGCGCCCGAAGCCAACAACGCCTTGTCGCTCACCATCTTCGAAGACCACGCACCATTCACCAACGACCCGACGGCTGCGCGATTCACCCAGGTTTTCCGGGAACGCGCAACGCTGGCCAACATGCCCACCACCACCGTCGAGGTGCAGGCGGCTGCTTCCTATTCGGCTTGGCAAATCCTCGAGGCGGCCGTGAAGGCGACGAACAGCCTTGACGACAAGACCGTCGCCGCATGGCTGCGCGCCAATCAAGTCAACACGATCCAGGGCAAGCTGCGCTTCAACGGACCAAACAACTATGGGGACGACCTGAGTCGTGTCAAACAGGTCCAGGATGGCAAGTGGGTCGTGGTGTGGCCCAAGGAATGGGCGGCTCCCGGCGTGCAGTTGCGCTGACGCCCAAGCCGAGTTCAACACTCATGACGCTTCCAAGCTGGACGCTGCTCGCGCAGTCCATCCTGTCGGGCCTCTTCGCGGGCGCCCTGTACGGCTTGCTCGGCCTTGGGTTGAGCCTGTCGTGGGGCATGCTGCGGCAGATCAATCTGGCCCATTTCGCATTGGCGTTTCTTGGCGCCTATCTCACCTACCAGATGTCGTCGACATACGGCATGGATCCTCTCGTCACGCTGCTCTTGATCGTGCCGCTGTTTTTTGCCATCGGCGTCACGATCCACGCCTTGCTCAGTCGATTCAAGGTTAGCTCGTTCAACTCGATGCTCGTCACCTTCGGCATTACAGTCATGGTCGAGGCATTGCTGCAATGGATCTGGACAGCAGACTACCGGAAGCTCGAATCGCACTACACGGACTACAAATTGCGTGTCGGCTCCGTTTTCCTTCCTGCGCCCGAAATGATGACGTTGGCGATCAGCATCGGCATCGCCGTGGCGACCTGGCTCGTGCTCCAGCGCACCGACATCGGCAAGGCCCTGCGCGCCTCTGCAGAGGACACTTCCATCGCAGCGGCCTTCGGCGTCAATCAGCAGGCGATGGCATTGCTGCTGTCGGGATTCAACGCCGCGCTCGCCGGCGTTGCGGGTGTCTGCATCGCGCTGAGCTACACGCTCGCGCCGTCCCAGATCTACGCCTGGATCGGCGTCATCTTCGCTTGCGTGATGCTGGGTGGTTTGGGGCGCCCGCTCGGGCCGCTCATCGCAGGCTGCCTGATCGGGGTGAGCGAGGCCCTCACGATGGCCGTCGCGTCCCCATCTTGGGCGCCACTGGTCTCGTTCGCCCTGCTCATGGCGGTGTTGTTGCTGCGGCCGGGGAGGGTATGAGCATGCGTCGTACCGTTTTTGCGCTGCTCATGGCGGCGGTGATGCTGGCAGCGGTGCCGTGGCTCGGTTTGCCACCCTTCTATGAGTCGATGCTGTACCTGATTCTTCATTGGGTAGCGCTGGCGAGTTCATGGAACCTGCTCTCGGGATACTCCGGCTACTTCTCGTTTGGCCATGGCGCCTTCTTCGGCATCGGCATGTACACAACGGCAGCACTCGCGTCGAAGCTCGATTGGCCCTTCCTTTGGACGTTGCCAGCCGCCGCCGCAATGTCTGCCGTGATCGGCACGTGCATCGGGCTCGCCGCATTCCGCGTGCATTCGGTGCGCGCAGAGTTGTTCGCCTTGCTCACGCTGGCCACCACGTTCGTCGTGGCCACCGTGATCTTGAACACGCCGATCGACGGCGGACCGGGCGTTTATCTGAACGCTGTCGCTGTGCCATCGTTGGGGCCGACGGCCGCGGGCACTTTCTACCTGCTCGCACTCGGCGCCGCGGCATTGAGCGTGATCGCGGCGGCGGTGATCTTCCACTCACGTCTCGGGACCGGGCTGCTGGCCATCCATGACGACGAGGATGTCGCCGAGGTGATGGGCGTACCCACCTATCGCTACAAGCTTGGCACTTTCGCGCTGTCATGTGCCCTGGCGGGTTTGGTCGGCGGGATTCACGCCTTGTTTGTCTCGTACGTGACGGCGGGGGATACCTTCACCATCGCGATGCCGCTGACGGTCGTTTTGATGTGCGTACTGGGCGGATCGCGCCACTGGGCGGGGCCGATCGTCGGTGCGACGTTCATCACGCTGCTGTTGTTCGCATTCACGGGCGGCGAAACGGCCGTCATCGGAAAAGGGCTGACCGGACTGATCCTGGTGGTCGTGATCCTGTTCATGCCACAGGGCATCGTCGGCCAATCGATCAAGTGGTGGGCCCGACGTTCCAGTGCGAGCGTTGAAACGCCGGCAGCCCAGCCCGTGCTGATCGGTGAAACGGTTGCAGAGCAACGCGTTTCGCCTCCAACCGGAAACGGAAACGGTGCAGGCGACGTGCTGCTCCGCGCGAGTGGGGTTCGCAAGGACTTCCGCGGCGTGCAGGCGCTGCGCGGTGTCGACGTCGAAGTGCGCAAAGGCGAAATCCTTGGTCTACTCGGCCCTAATGGATCGGGTAAATCGACGTTCATCAACGTCGTGAGCGGGCACTTCGCCGTCACGGCAGGCGAGATCGAATTCAGCGGGGCGCGCATCAGCCACCTGCCGGCGCACCGCGTCGCCCGAAGCGGCATTGCGCGGACTTACCAGATTCCGCGTCCGTTCGCGCACTTGACGGTGCTGCAGAACGTCGCATTGCCAGCCATGTTTGGGGCAGCCACGCTCGATCGACAAGCCGCCGAAAAGGCGGCCTGGCAATGGCTCGAGTTCACGGGCCTGACGGCCAAGGCGCATGCTGTGCCTGACGATCTCAATCTGCATCAACGCAAGTTCCTCGAATTCGCTCGGGCGCTCGCCTCCCGGCCGCAGATCCTGATGCTCGACGAGGTGCTGTCCGGGCTCACGCCGTCCGAAATCGACGATGCCGTCGACATGATCCGTCGCATTCGCGATCAAGGCACCACGATCGTGTTCGTCGAGCACGTCATGCGCGCGGTGATGGCCTTGTGCGATCGCATCGTGGTGTTCGAGCAAGGCAAAGTGCTGGCGCAAGGCGTGCCACAGGAAGTCATGCGACGTCCCGAGGTGGTGGCGGCCTACCTGGGAACACCGGGCCACGACAGTGCGACCGATGTCCCCACTGCGCTCCCAGCGCGGGGAGCCCTCCATGCTTGAACTGCGCTCGATCCGCGTGAACTACGGCCGCGCCGTGGCCATCTGGGATCTTTCGCTGACGGTGAATCGTGGCGAACTGCTGGTCATCGTCGGCCCGAACAGTGCGGGCAAGAGCACGCTGATCAATGCGATTGCCGGCGTGCATCCGGCTTCGGCGGGCTCCGTCATGTTCAACGGGGAAGACCTTCGCACCTTACCGGCGCATCGCTACTGCGAACGCGGCATCGCGCTGGTGCCCGAAGGCCGCCGGCTGTTCACGAACATGACCGTGCGGGAGAACCTCGAACTTGGCAGCTACCGCCGGGGTGCACGGAAGGCGCGCAGCCAGGCGATCGACGACGTCTGCGAGCTGTTTCCGGTCATCAAGCAAAAATTGGGGCAGCCCGCCGGCACGCTGTCGGGTGGCCAGCAGCAGATGGTGGCGATCGGCAGGGCGCTCATGGCGCAGCCGCGCCTGCTGCTGCTCGACGAGCCGTCACTCGGCCTCGCGCCGACAGTGGTGCTCGACATGTTCCGCGCGATCCGCGCCATTCATGCGCGCGGCATCGCCGTGTTGCTGGTCGAGCAGAACGTGTCGATGGCCCTCGACATCGCCGAGCGTGCCGCCGTCCTCGAGGAAGGCCGGGTCGTGGCCACCGGGACACCGGAAGCGCTGATGGCGCAACCTGAGCTGCGCCGTGCCTACCTCGGGCTGGAGAGCGATGCCGCGTGAGCGGTCGGTGCAACGCACCATGAAAACACAAGGAGTGAACATTGAAAACCTATGACATTGCTGTCCTGGTGGGGAGCCTGCGGCGAGATTCGATCAACCGGAAGCTGGCGACCGCCATCACGCGGGTTGCGCCTCCAGCACTCCAGTTTCGCGACATCACGCTCGCGGAACTGCCCATGTACAACGGAGACCTGGAGGCGGCCCGTCCCGATGCGGTACATCGCTTCACCGAGCAATGCGCGCGCGCCGATGCGTTCCTGTTCGTCATGCCCGAGTTCAACAGGTCGTTGCCTGCTGTCCTGAAGAACGCGATCGACTGGGGTTCCAAGCCAATGGACCGCAATGTTTGGCGCGACAAGCCGGTCGCAATGACAGGCACATCGCCAGGCGCGATCGGCACGGCCGTAGGCCAACAGCACCTGCGTCAGATCCTCGGAATTCTTGGGGCGGCGGTGCTCGGCGGAGAAGCCTACCTGTCGTTCAAGCCCGACTTGATCGATGCCGATGGCAACTTTGGCGACGAGTCGACACGCAGCTTCATGGCTGCCTACATGGAGCGCTTCTCGGTTTTCACCGGCAAGCTTGTCGGCGCATGAGCGGCGATCGTTTTAAACCGCTCGGCAGTCTCGAGGACGAAGCGGCATGCATGCGCCTTTGCGTCGACTTTGCCAATGATCTCGATGCGCGACGTTACGACGCCGTACTGGATCTCTTCGCCGAGGACGGTTCACTCGACCGCATGGGCACGATGTTTGCGGGCCGTCCGGCAATCGCGGCCTTCCTGGCAGCGCGTCCAGCGGACATGACCACGCGCCACCTTTGTACCAACATTCGCGTGAGCTTCGAAAGCGACAGCCGGGCCAGTGGATCCTGCTATGTGCTGTTTTTCCAGGGTGCAGGAGAGCAGGAAGCGCCTGTCATGACTTCGGCGCCGTCGGTTGTGGAGTACCACGATCGGTTCACACGCACAGCCGCAGGGTGGCGAATCCAAGAGCGTCGCATTCGGGTGGCGCTGCGGGCGCCGGGTTGATTAAGGAGACATCAAATGCTTTTCACACTCTATTGCTTGGACAGGCCGGGCAGCATGGCGCGCCGGCTCGAACTGCGACCGCTGCACAAGGCCCATGTGGCCTCCATTGCCGAGCGCCTTGCGTCGGCAGGCCCGCTCTTTGAGGACGACGGGATCACCATGGTGGGGAGTCTGCTGATCGTGGACTTCGAGGACCGGGCCGCGCTCGACGCCTGGCTGAAAGACGAGCCCTACACCCAGCAAGGGGTGTACGGAAGCGTGACCGTGCGCCCCTTCCTGAACGTCTGGCCACAGCGGACCGGTGCGCCGCCTGTCGACATGTCCAACCTGAGTGCCTTCGCGCGCTGAGGCTTCCTCCTCCACCGAAAGTCACACATGCTGCCCTCATCCCGGTCGCTTCTCGCCGTTTTGGCGTGCGCCTTCGCGCTCGTGGCCGGCGCGCAAGATGCTTATCCTTCGCGCCCTGTCACCGTCGTCGTGCCGTTCCCGCCGGGAGGCGTTGCCGACACCGCGCTGCGTGCCCTCCAGCCATCGCTGCAGCGCAGCCTGGGCCAACCCGTCATCATCTCGAATCGCGCCGGGGCCGGAGGTGCCATCGGCGCAGCAGCGGTGACCCAGAGCAAGCCCGACGGCTACACCGTGCTGTTCACTTTCTCGACGCTGGCTAGCCTCCCGGAGCAGGCCACTGTCAATCGCCAAGCGCCGATCTTCACGCTCGAACAACTCCAGCCCGTCGCTCGCGTCACATCCGACGCGACTGCGCTCGTCGTGCGTTCCGATAGCCCGTATCGAAATGCCGCCGACTTGATTGCTGCGGCCAAGTCCAAGCCGGGCCAGATTACCTACGCTTCCAGCGGCAACTACGGACCGAGCCATTTGCCTGCCGCCATGCTGGCCGACACCGCCGGCGTTAAGTTCAACCACATTCCCTACACCGGGGGCGCACAGATGATCTCCTCCCTGTTGGGCGGTCAGGTCGACTTCGCGGTGTTCAGCCGCTCCCTCGTGCTGTCGCATGTGGAGGCAGGAAAGCTGAAGTACCTAGCCTCCTTTGGCGAGGACCGCTGGACCCAGCCCCCGGTCCCAGCGTCCCTCAGCGACATTGGACTGCGGGTGGACTACCTCACATGGATCGGTGCCTTCGCGCCGGTGCAGACGCCACCCGAGGTCGTGCAACGTCTTCGCGACGCACTGCGCACGGCGACGCAAGATCCCGAGTTCGTTCAGAGCTTCGGCAAGGTGGGCGGCACGATCGCATTCCTCGACGGTCCGGACTTCCAGAAATACTGGCTCTCGGAAGTGCAGCAATCGAAGGAAACGATCCGCAAGATCGGACGCATCGAATGACAACGCGAATCGACGAAACGGCCCCCCATTTGGTTCTGCACCACTTTCCGGGAGCGTGCTCACAGGTTTGCGTCTTCGCCTTGGAGCACGCGGGCCTGCCCTATGCACTGCGCCTTGTCGACCTTAAGGCAAACGAGCAATCCGCGCCTGAGTATGCGGCGGTCTCACCGCTGGGCAAAGTGCCCGCACTGGTCATCGACGGCGTGGTCTTGACCGAGAACGCGGCGATCCAGTCGTACATCGCGGCGCTCCGACCGGAGGCCGGGCTCTTCCCGCAAGACGGCTCACCGCTGACCATCGGTCGCCAGCAAGCCGGCCTGTCGTTCTGCGGCGGAACCCTGCATCCGATCGTTCGCGGTCTGGCCAACCCGGCACGCATTACCGAAGGCGATCCCGAAGGCGTCCGGCAAAGGTCCATCTACCTTGCGAACAAGTCATTCAGCTACGCCGAGGCGCGCATCGCGGGTGGCGGTTGGTGGCTTGACGACTGGTCACTGGTCGACGTGTACCTGAACTGGGCCGTCTCGGTGGCGGCCTCCACCGGCTTCGATTTCACGCCATTTCCGGCATTGACCAGCTTGCGCACGCGCCTGATGGAGCACCCAGCGTTCCAACGAATGCTGGCGATCGACGATCAGTCGACGGCCACCCTCGTGCAACAGCGGGAAGACGCTTCTTCCATTTCCTAAACTCACTGAAAGACAAGCAATGAAACTGCTACGCCACGGCCCTGTTGGGGCAGAAAAACCAGGCGCGCTGGACGCCGACGGCCAAGTCCGCGACCTCTCCCTGTTGGTGCCCGACTTCACTCCCGAGTGGATGGCGCCGGCCAAGCTCGAGGCCCTGAAGGCCATCGACCTGACCCGCATGCCGCTGGTGTCGGCGGACACGCGCCTGGGGACACCGGTCGCGGGCGTGCGTCAGTTCATCGCCATCGGTCTGAACTACCGCAAACACGCGGCCGAGTCAGGGCTCGAGATCCCGAAAGAGCCGGTCGTCTTCACCAAGGCGCTGACGTCGCTGGCCGGACCCAACGACGACGTCGAGCTGCCTGAGGGCTCCGTCGCAGGCGACTGGGAGATCGAACTCGGGTTCGTGATTGGGACTCAAGCCAAGCGAGTGGCCGTGGCCGATGCCTTGTCGCACGTGGCGGGCTTCTGCCTTGCCAACGACGTTTCGGAACGCGATTGGCAGATCAAGCGCAACGGGCAGTGGGGCAAGGGAAAGAGCTTCGACGGCTTCGGGCCGATCGGCCCGTGGCTGGTGACCCGCGATGAGCTGTCTGATCCGCAGAGTATCGCGCTCGAATTGGCAGTCAACGGGGAGATCCGACAGAAGAGCAGCACCGCCGACATGATCTTCTCGGTGGCCGAAATCGTCTCCTACCTCAGCCAGTTCATGACACTGCTTCCGGGAGACGTGGTGATCACCGGCACGCCCGAGGGCGTTGGACTCGGTGTCAAGCCAAACCCTGTGTTCCTCAAGCGCGGCGACGTCATGACGCTTACTGCGGGCCCCTTGGGCACGCAGCGTCAGCGCGTCGTCTGATTACGGCGAGGCACCCGCAATCGCACTCAAGGGCACAGCTGCGTCCGCGTGGCGTGAAGCAGCTCTGCCCGAATCCAGGAGACACAAACAATGACCGAAGTCATTTCGCGAACTGACATCCTCGCGGTTCACTCGGTGGACGAGTTCGTCTTCAGCGTGCCCGCGCTCGAGGAAGCGCGTCACTTCTACACGAGCTTCGGCTTGGACGTTCGCGACGAAGGCAATGCGCTGGCGCTTTATACCCACGGCCATTCGCATCGCTGGGCCCGGGTTTTCCAAGCCGGTGAGTTCAAGAGGCTCTTGTGGGTGAGCCTTGGCATCCACGAATCGGACGCGCCGCGCTTTGAGCGCCACCTGGCCGAGCGCGGGATTGCTCGCATCGCCGCGCCGGCAGGTGCCGATGGGGTAGGGCTCTGGATTGAAGGGCCCGATGGTCTTCCGCTGCAGTTGCGCGTCGCAGAGAAGTCCTCGCCCTCCACGCCAGCACCGCGCGAGTTCCCGCCTGAAGCCGGCAACTTCGGCCGCTCGCCGAACCGCAGCAAGGCGCGGCCTGCGCGGCCCCTTTACCTGTCGCATATCCTGCTGTTCACCGCCGATGTCGATGCAGCGCGCGCGTTGTACGAGGACGTGCTCGGACTGCGGCTTTCGGACAGGTCGGGCTCGGTGATCGCCTTCATGCACACGCCTCACGGCAGCGACCACCACCTGATCGCGCTGGCCAAGTCCGACGGCGGTGGACTACATCACAGCAGCTGGTGCGTGCCGTCTCTCGATGCGGTCGGCCAGGGGACCCAGCAGATGGCCATGGCGGGCTATGACCAGGGTTGGGGCCTGGGCCGCCACGTGCTGGGCTCCAACTACTTCCGCTATGTGCGTGATCCCTGGGGCAGCTATGCGGAGTACTCCTACGACATCGATTTCGTCAAGGCGGGCAACACCTGGCCCTCTGCTGACCACCCGGGCGAGGACTCGCTTTATGTCTGGGGGCCCGCGCTACCGCCGGACTTCATCGTCAACCACGAGTTGGCGGCTTCCTAAGCGAGTGGCCGAAGCCAACCCGGCAAAACAAAGTCTCTTCGGCGATGTGATGCAAGTTGGCCACGGCCTAGTCAGGGCATTGTGGCCTTTGCGTTGGTACGCCAGGACGCAGGGTCCAGCAGCTTGCGTCGCTCCAGTACCTTTCGCTCCGATGTTGCCTTAAGGCCTAAGCGCGTGATGACGCCGAAGCCTGCGTCGAGCCACTCGCGAGATCAACTCGCATCTCTCACATCAACTAGTTCAACCTTTGGGAACCTCTATGAATAATTTGTTCTTCCGGCGGCTGACTGTCGCTGCCGCCACAGCCCTCTTCCTTGCAACGACAGCGCTCGCCCAGACCAACGGCGGTGTTGTGAGTATCGTCGTGCCGCAACCCGCCGGTAACCCAACCGACGGAGTGGCGCGCAAGCTCCAGCCTTTGCTTCAAAAAGAGCTTGGGCAAGCCGTGTTCGTGGAGAACGCGCCTGGAGCAGGAGGCTCCATCGGGGTTCAGAAGGTCCTCGCCCAAGGGCAGCCCAACACGCTGCCGTTGCTGATCGTTTCTCAAACCGAGCCCATCCTGACACCGATGACGATCAAAGGAGCGCGGTACAAGGCTGAGGATCTGAAGGCCGTTGCTGTCGTTGCGCGATTGCCGTACATCTTGACGGCCCGTCCCGATCTGCCCGCGGTTACACCAGCCCAACTGGCAGAGTTGGCGAAACGATCGTCAGTCCCACTAAGTTTTGCAAATATCGGTCCAGGGTCGATGATTCATTTGCTGGGCGAGCAGTGGGCCCGCAAGAACGGCGTCGCCGTAAATCAGATCCCCTATAAAGGGGTACCGCCGGTCGTGCAGGATCTGATGGGAGGACAAGTCGACCTAACCTTTCTTCCGCTGGGAGGATCAACGCTGTCGATGATTCAGTCGGGCAAGGTCAAGGCGATTGCAACGTCGAGTGCATCATCTCCGACTCAGCTGCCGGCACTGCCTTCCATTGCCGGGTCCGGTGCGAATATGTCGGACTTCGTTTATGGAACCTGGATTGCCTTGCTGGTGCCCGCGAAGGTGCCGCCTGAGGTGGTCGGACGCCTCAATCGCGCAATCGTTGCAGCAATGCAGGATGCCGATTTCCAGAGCTACGTAAAGACCGCAGGCATGGACCTTGTGACGACTAACTCTTTGCCAGAAGTCGAACGCTTCTACAAAGAGGAAACCCGACTTTATCAAGACCTCGCCCGGAAAATCGGGGTGACCGCTGAGTGAATCAAGTTGAAGCTTAGCGCACCTTTTTAGGCTTCCTCGGTTTCCCTTACCACGGAATTCCAGATCTCACTTGGCTGCATGTTTGCGGCAGTTCAGGCTTATAGCGAAAGACCGGCAAACGCATGCGACAGGTGTTCATTGGCGTGCACGTCAGGCGCGAGTGGCATCTTTGACAAGGCGATCAAGCGCGGCCTGGCTTGTGCGCCTGATCGAGGCTACTCAGTCCTGCGTGATCTTCGCGTCTGTGACGACCTTGCTCCAACGTGCCATGTCGCGCTTGACGAGCGTGCCAAGCTCACCCGGTGAGCCGGTGTGCACTACCAGTCCCTGCTTGCTCAAGCTGTCCTTCACGGCATCTGAGCTCACCACGGCTAAGAAGTCACGGTTGAGCCGGGCCACTAGTTCTGGCGGCGTGCGCCCCGGAGCCATGACAGCGAACCAAGCGTCGACCCCATCCATCGCGGAGATCCCGAGCTCCTTGAAAGTTGGCACGTCTGGCGCGAAGACGCTTCGATTCTCGCCGGTGACGGCGAGCAGACGAACTTTTGTTGAGTTCCATGCAATCCTGACCCGGCGGGGGTGCGGCAGAAAACTTGGACGGGTTATGTGGTGAGCCCAAGGTTGCGCCGGTACTCGATGGGGCTA
>LNAP01005062.1_pt1 | contig 11848 bp, 7 predicted proteins | sample 602601 | NCBI WGS metagenome assembly LNAP01 (sample SAMN02440304, study PRJNA202911) | soil metagenome | biome: Subtropical and temperate rainforests or woodlands; isolation source: soil samples (1 kg each in a 20% v/v slurry with milli Q water) were... ... | reverse complement strand
ATGGGGTGCTAGGGGTCGAGTGTTCGAATCACTCCGTCCCGACCATATTTTTCAATGACTTAGCCCGGTTCGGAAACGACCGGGCTTTGTTGTTTCTGGCGTTTGATCATTTTGGTCACCGTTGGGTCACCGTTAGCATAAAGCTCGTAGAGTTCGCCATACAGGGCTTCGTCGCGTTGAGGTCTGTCAAAGCTCCAGTCCTGACTGCATTAGCTGCGGTCTGTTCCTTGTCGAGATCTTTCTCTTGACCGGCACTGGCTGATATCGGCACGACGAGTTGTACTCAGATCTCTTTTCTGATCATCACCTGAAGGATATGGCAGATCAGGGTGAGGTCGATCATCAACTGTGTAAGGCAGGTGTTCTCATCCTACGGGTGGCAGAATTCCGTACCATCCACAACAGTGAGGTGCTTTTGGCGTCAGTCAAAGGGCCTGGGAGCAGTGTAGGCGGGACCCCTTTGCGTTGGCATTAACTGAGTGGAGATCATCGCATGGTGAGCGTTGTAGAGGGGGCGATTTTTCTGGTGTTCGGAGGAAGGCCCGAGATTGTGTAGTCAGACAAAGCTTGAAGCGACTGCCAAAGTACGGCTTTCTCGAATCTAGTTAAATTGAGTAGGTTCGATGTAGCTGCGCGCCCATCCATCGTCAGGGCATGCAATGGCTGAGGCAATGGGCGCTTAAAGGAAAGCGCCCGGCGCAAATTCCTTTTAACTACTCATTTTCGACTACAACGCTGAAAGCGAGTTCTTTTATCATTATCACTCCTGGAGTTACACACTCAGCGGAGTTAATAAAAAGCTTGCCAGTGCTGAAATCTTGGGTGTATTCGACCTTCCATGTGAAGAGCTGCTTTGCTTCGGTGGTTTCACCCCGCGACGTAGCGAAGAACGAAGTTTCGAAGTCGACGTCGTCCTCATCATAGGCTTGTTGACTTGTCTGGACAGTATCACCTTGCTTCAAGGTGTTGGAGTCAACCCGAAATTCCTCATTTTGAAGGCTGATCACAGCCTCACCCATACCTTCGATGTAAAACCCCATCCGATTGCACTCCTTGGTTAGAATGGAATTGTAGGGGTGAATCAATGGGTTAAGCCAGTATTTCAAAAGCTGGTGCTCAATCTGGCTGCTTGCCATGCTTCTCTACCGGCGGTTATTCCTGAAGAAGAGGAGTTGCATCCTCATCACCTCAAACCCAGATTCCGCATTGCAGATGGCCTTCGAGGAGGGTCAAGCAGCCCGCCTCAAAGTCGCAAGCGGGCTAATAGATAGACTTTTTTCAATCCACGCCCATTGCCTTAAATACAGCCTCTACTGGTTCGCCATAAAAGCTGGTCTGAAACTTGGTGAACAGTTCGGCTGGGATGCTAGGGATGTCCTTGGCACTGCTCATTGGAAGCGCAACGCGCTTGCCTCCCGCGTCGAAAGCCACTTGCAGGCACTCGGCGATGCTTTCAACTGGCGTGATGCTGCCTCCCAAGCTCATATCGCCGAGCACTATCATTTGACCTTGCGCAGGCCTGCCCATTAGGCCTGAAGCAAAAGCTACAAGGCTGGGTAGGGCCATATGAGTAAGAGGGCCGGTGTTTTGCAGTTCAACCACATGTAAATGGAAGTCGTGCTCCAGCACCTTAGCCGAGGCGCTGATGCGCGAGGCGTTGGCCTTGAAGTAGTCAAAGGCAATCTTCACTTGTTCTTTGGCAGAGCTGGAGTTCCATAGGCCGGAGGTAGCTAGCTTGCCAGTACCCTTGGTCACCTGCAGTTCGATCCGATATAACCCAGGCATGCCTTTGCCGCTCAAGCCTATAGTGTGGATGAAACCGGGCTTTCCCGGTCCTTCTGGGATAAGGCCACCACCGCCTTGCTCTTTCACAGTGACGAAGTGTTCTTCGAGGGTTTCGTTGTCGATGTAGCTGAAGTGAACATCGTAGAACTCCATTCCACCGATCTTCTTTAGCTGTTCTTTCACACGTCGGCGGACCTGGAGTGCGTATTCGAGGCACTGGCGCACGTCTTCTTTGGTGAATACGTCGTGCGGGTAGAGCAGCTTGAGCAGGCCGGATACTGTTTTGCGTACTGCGATCACATCGCGCTGGTTTAGGTTGTTACCCAGTTTGAAGTGCTTGTCGATGGCGTCGGCGAAGCTGCGCTTGCGCATTTCGCGGAAAAACTCTGCCAGGTAATCGACGATTAGCCCGTACCTGTTGGTGAAAAATTCCGGGCGCATTTTTGGGATTTCCCAGCCAGGAATGTAAGCGTGAAATCGGTCGAAAAAGGCTGCGTCGATCATCTGCTCAGGGAAGGGGGCGAGCAGGTGACTTGTTTTCACCAGCGATTCGACGCTCTGATTGATGTTGCCGACGAAGACCATGGAAGCGGAGGCTTCCATCTGCTCACGGCCGCGACCGAAGGAGCCGGAGGCCATGAAATCCTTCATGATTTGCACGCCGTCCCTGTCCTTGAAGTTGATGCCTGCCACTTCGTCGAAGGCCACCACATCCCAAAGACCGACCAGGCCGATGCGGCGACTGCTCATGTTGTAGAACAGGTTAGCGACGGTGGTTTGACCGCCGGACACCAGCATGCTGTTCGGTGAGCACTCCTTGTAGATATGGCTCTTGCCGGTACCGCGTGGGCCGAGTTCGCAGACGTTGTAGTTGTTCTCCACGAAGGGAACCATGCGGGCCAGCAAATGCCACTGCACGGACTCATCCAGGGTCGAGGGCTCCATGCCGATGGAGCGGATCAAAGCCTCGCGCCATTGCGGTGTGTTCAGCGCTGCGCGCCCTTCGAACAGCTCCTGCATGTTCATGTTAGGCATCTGGATTGGCTTGAGCAGCGTGACGCCAAAAGGAGATCCCGATTGGCCTTCCTCGTGGTAGTAGCTCAGCGTTGCGATCACCCAGATGCCGCCCACAAGGAGCTTTTCGTATTCTTTGACGATGCCAGCAGAGATCTCAGCATCCTTGATGCCGAGGTTGCTGAAAGAGGCTTCGTAGCGGTCTTTTTTTTCATTCAGTCGCACGGTGACTCGGTCGATCACCTTGTACGTGCCGCGCTCGCGAACTAGAGACTTGACCTTCTCGGCTTCATCCGGTCGAACATAGTTCTCCGCTAAAATTTTCTTGACGTTCTTCAGGCCCTGTTCGATCACCTCTGAGTCATCGGACGCGCAGTACATACCCAGTAGGTACTCAAGGACGTAAACCGGTACGTTCGCACCTTCCTTTATCAGCTTGGTCAGATCCTTGCGCACCACGCGACCGGCGAAGTGCTCGTTGAGCAACTGATCGAGATCTTTATCTTGTTCGGTATCCATTATTGTCACGTCTCTCAAAAGAAATCGTCAGTGAAGGCAAGGTCAATGGTGACGCGATAGCGCTCAAGCTCGGTGTTCAGATCCTTGTCGCGGATGATTAGGAAGTAATCCTTGTGCCGATCAAAGTTGCTGCCAGACAACGACAACCGCACCTGCTTAAGGCGCTCCGACATGACATCGGTGCTGCAGTCGAAGGTGACAATTTCTTCGCTGGAAACAGCAACGTCAGCTTCATAAATGGCCACCGCTACGGTGATGGGCAATACCTGTTCGCTGACGGTTTCGGTCTGGATCAAGTCAAAGCGCTGGATGTTGGTAACCATCTTCAGTGCCGACTTCGGCGAGATAACACCCACTTTTCGCTTGGTGCGTTTCTCGGCTTTCTCACCACGCAGCTGGTTGACGGTTAACACCGGCACCACAATTTCCTGTGGCATAGCGCCGCCATGAACGAAGCGCGCCCCACCGACGAAGTGAAAGCGATTGGCGCCCTTGGGTATCCAAAACTGCGTATCCGAGAGCGTGCCGGCGGTGTTCTTGGTCGAACCACACCAGGCATCTTTGGCTACCGGCAGGCTATGGCCGAGCACGTAGCGCTTCTTGCTCTTGATGACGTTCTCGGGCTTTTCCGCCAGCGAGGTGCGGTCAGCCGCTTCGAGTTTACTGTGCTGGAACAAGAAGCCATGGTCGGCGGTGATCAACACCGTACTGGTATTGAAGTGCATAAGAATTTTGCGGGTCAGCTCGGTCAGTTCTTCAATCGCATGCTCGACTGCATTGAAGGTTTCCGATTCGGTGGAGGCGCTGTCACCTCGGGCATCGACCACGTTGTGGTAGATGTACACCAACTGCTGATCCTTCAGTGCCTCGCGACCTTCATCGCGTGACCAAGCCTTGACCTGTTCGGCGGTGACGGCCATGCCGCCGTGTGCGGCAAGAATTTTGTTGCGCGCGGCGGTACCTTTACTGGAAAGCCCGTCGACAAATACATCGTCATTGGCTCCCTCGCGGTACTCCAAGGTTTTATGTGGCAGCAACGAGGCCATACCCAGCGTGGTGTAACTCGGCAGTACGCCCAGCTGGCTGCCGAGCGTGGCCTCGCTGTAGCGTTTTTCGTTGATTCGCTCGCGCAGTTCAACAGCAGCCTCATAGCGGAAGGCATCACTAATAATCACCACCAAGCGTTTATTGCGGTGACGATCCTGCAGTGGTTTTACCCAATGATCGAAGAACGAATGCTGATTCGGAACGCTGGGGATTTTCCAGTGCTCCAGACGCTGTTCGGCTTCCAGGCGGTCGCCCCAACAGCGGCCCAACTGATCGAGGTACCAGTAGGCATAACATTGCTCGACGGCCTCATCGAGTTTTTTGATGATTTCTACATGGGCGCGATGGGACGCCGCGAAGTAGTGGCGGTAGGCGGTATCGAAGCGATACAGCTCACTTTCATAGGCTTTGTACAGCGCCTCGGTGCTGGCGTAGTGGAAGCCAGCGGCATGGCTGTGGCGCAGCGTGAACAGATCAATGGCTGCCGACAGCGCGGTATAGAGCAAGCGGTACTTGCGCCGGATGTCGTCGTCCTTGTGGCGCGAGGCCCAGTAGTTGTCCAGGCGCTCCGAAATAATGCGCGAGAACACCGCTAAATCACGTGGGTCAGCCTGCGGAATTGCCTGCGTCAGATCAACAATAATCTGCCGTTCAACCGCTTCAAAGGTAGCGACATTGGCGAGTGTCTCCACGGTGATCTCGCTGATCTTTTGCTCGATGCGTAATGCCTCACTGACCCAGCCGGACACTACATCGTAGGTCTTGTAGAAACGCGAGCTGTCGCGCCAGCGCGATAGCAGCGCACGGCAGGTAGCGCGAGCGTTAGCCGACGGAATGGCAATGGCCGCGGCCCAGCTAGGGATCTCGGAAATACTCTCGCAAAAACCGGTAGCCAGCAGCCGGATCAAGAAGTGACCAAAGCTGAAGCGCTTGTCACCGCTCAACTCATCTTCACTTGCCGGATAGCCGACTTCTGCTCGCAGTGCTTGTAGCAACGCCGGCATCAGCTCGTATTTGTACAACTCTTCAATAGCCGTTGGGTTGGCCTCTAAGCCAAGATCATCGCGCACAGCATCGTCAGCCAGCGTGCACAGCAGCGTGGCAATGTCGCAAGCGCTAGCGCTGATCACCACAGCAATCATGGCTAGATCCAGTGCTTCATCATCGGCATCAGGCTGAATCAGTCGCTTCAGCGCAGCCACGCGAGCCTTACTGCCGAGGAACTGTTCGCGCTTAGCCAGATGCTCGCGCAGGCTCTGCTGCTGCAGGCCCAGCTCATTGAAGATCAGTGACACCTTGTCGGCATAGAAGCTGCGCGAATACAGCTTAATGTCCAGCAGCCAGTCGTCATCGGCTTCGGGTTCTGCGCAGGGGAAGTACAGTAGGTACTTGCCCTCGGTATCCTCAAGCTCCAACTTCAGCTTGAGGCCGAAGGTAGACACGCCGTGCATGTTGAGTACCTGCACATTTGGCAGATCGAGCAGCGGCAACTCTTCGGCAAAACTCTGGTCTGCGTCGTACCAAAAAACAATCCGATGGTTTTCAGTGAAGAAAGCTTGGTGCAGACCTTGGGTCAGCTGCTTGGAGTCCATCCGGAGGAGTTCCTTGATCGCGCAAAAGAGAGCAAAACTTACGTTGAATTCATAGTTTACAGGATGACGAGCAATGTGAATCTACGGGCAGCAGTCAATACTTATGCGGGCGGATACTAATTTTGTAAGATCTGATCAAAAATTTGAGAATCTGCGATAAGAATTTTTAGGGCCGTTTGCTCTCATGCCTAGAGTAGACTTTCACACGCCGGACATTTAATATTTAATGGCTCCATCGGCATTTGTGAATGATACGTCCAATAATCACCATTTTTTATTAGCCGCGTATTGCATTCAAGGCAATGGTTATAGGTAGTGAAGTGATTGCACTCATTGCACTTGTACCAACAAGACTTTTGATTAGAGTTGTGCTTCTCAATATGGTTTAAATCATGTGAGCCGCACGCTAAACAGAAGTTGTAAGACATAGCATCATCAGTGCCGAGCCCATTCGTGTTATTCTCCACGCCATATTGTAAAAACATACCTATTAGACGCTGAAACTCATCTAGATAATTAGCTCTGCTAGTAGGATTTGCACAAATTGCACCGTATTGATGATAATGTTTTTGGCGCAGCGATTGATCCCAGTCGAACATTACCAGCTCACCTAAAAAACTATCTTTACCCCAGCTTTGCGGTGACACCCTGTCAGAGATTGTATTGGTGGCCGGATGCAAAATAAACACAGAGTTCTGACCATTCTCGCTGTAGTCTTTATCATTATAAAGGTGGTCTATCACTCGAGAGATACCACCCATCCCCTGCAGTAAATCAGAAGAATAAAACTTGGCATCCATGACAAAACGATTGGTATGTGTATGACCATTTTTTTGCTCAACATCGACATCCATTACAAAGTCAGGGGTCCTGCCATTATCGAGTTTTGGTTCATACATTAAACGTATACTTCGCTTAACGTTATGATTAGTGAAACTTAGGGGTTCACTACGCCTCCCAATATTTATAGTTGCCAAAAGCTTGCGCTTCCAGCTTGCATCTGGATGGTAGTGATATTGCTGAATTAAAACTTTAATTATTTGTAGCAAGCACCAGCGCTCATAAAGAAGCGGCATGTTAATCAAGCCAATTTCATCGACTCGCTCCAATGATAGCAATAAGTCCTCATCGCTCAAATTGGTGAGCTCTTTCAGATTTTTATACCCAGAGTGAATTGCTTGATAGTTTGGGTTTCTTACAAACGTCATTGAGTTTGGAAATGTAGAAGAAGGCTTTACACCAAGAGCTCTCAGGCGCACCAAGACCTCTTTGAATTTCGCTAATTTTGGCTCTAATGAATCATAAACTAATTTGGTATTTCTGCACTGCTCTTCAATATGTTTCTGTCTGGTTTTTATCGATAATTTTTCTTTATCTTGCTCTGTCAATTCTCTCGAGCTAAGCATCTTAATCCATCCAGACGAGTTAAGTGCAACCGCCTTATCTCTTTCGGTAAAAAATTTATTTCTCCTATTATCTAGTTCCGAACCTCCAAGGATATCAATACTATTGATGTTTATAATTGTATAGTTATACCTAGTGCTTTCCGGGCTAATAACCTGCTTTTTTAAACTAAACTCAGCATCAACTTCGTATTCAAACCCAGTGCTAAATAAATCCTTTAAACTTGAATCGCTGAAGCTTAATACTACTATATTTTTACTCTCCCCCCTTTCAAACCACTCATGATCTATTTGCTCTTTAACCCCAACAAAATACTGACCACCTGCATTAAGCTCCCTCCCAATTTTCCAGTATATTTTCTTAATTGGAACACCCGACGAGGGAACCTGGCTTAACTTTAACTGCAAATTTCTATTTAACTCACTTAAGTCACATGACTTCCTAAGTCTTTCTAAATCCTTCCTAACCAAATTGATATCGATTATTTTTTCATTGCTAAAAGAATTGTAGCGCTCATTGAGCTTGTCAAGCGATGACTCAAAGCGATTAATTTTACTCCTGGATATAGTGACCAGCTGATTCAAGATCTTATAAATTCGCTGTAGCGCAAATAACACATATCTATTTTCAGGAACGTTAAAGCTTGGCTCAGTAGCGCGACTGGTTAAAAACCGGCTATCACCTTTGGTTGTAAGCTCCATGAAGGTCCGGGTTACCGGCTTCACCATTTTCCTTGGTTTAAGCGTTTGAATCTCACGTAGCTCTGACTTGGGGTTCGAAAGAATTTGTTGTGCATGGGAGAGTATGTTGCTTATGAGGTGAAGACTTGCCTCACTCACGCCTCCCTCTTGTGTAACTTTTACCTCGCCGGTTACATAACTTGTTTCATCTAAAATCAGCTCCCATAAATCACTTTTAAAGTCGAACAAGTAGCGTTCAAGTTGCTCGATAGTGAATTCTGACGAGCCAATATTAATCTGGCAAATTTGGTCTTTAAGCACCACCACCAACTTGCCAGCCGTTCGATACGTTTTACTGCTCCAATCTTTTCTGTCGGCGTTCCAAGCATTCGCCTCAACCCACCACTCTTTTCCGCTTTCTTTATCTAGAATTAGTTTGAGCGGAATTCGAATACCATCTGCAGCTTCGAAGTAAGGGGCAACAGAATTTCTTACAAGATACCTGAACGCCAGACGACCATTTTTGATCGCATCAATCTTAGGGTATATCACTGTATTGCAAATAAAATGCTGCATCTCAGAGTCAAATTCTGTCTTTAGAGGGATAAAAGACTCTAGAATAGAAAGCACTGTATCTCGGTCATACCACCTGACATCAAGGTACTTAACTTCAAAATCAGCCTGCATGGTTAAGCCCAGTAGTTTACAACGCCATCATTAGCTTTTGCATTATCGATGATATTTCTCAGGGCGAGAATGCAAGAAAACTCTTCCGTAAAGGATTCATGATTCGGCATGGTACTCTCGAGCCGAGAAACTAGAACTTTATCGATCAGGTTAAGTTTTGTATCGCTCCCTGACTGTTTAAAACCATCAAAAGTGAACTTGGGTAGAATCTTATGAATGATAAAATTATTAATGGCCTGCTCTCTGTCCTCATTGAGTTCCGTAAACAGCGCTAGATAATGTAACCCCTGACGAATAGTTCGCATTCCAAACTCAACCCCGAGCGGGTTAAAAAACTCCTTATTCAAGTCAATAAATAATGCACAAAAATCGTCTTCACGGTCGAATCTTGGGTAAGGAGCCCTTCTTCCAAGTGCGTCTATTTCGAAATGAATAGGCTTACTAACATCATCAAAATTATAGCTTTCAATTTCTGCAAAAATCGCTTCCCAATCGCTGAGCAAAGGACTTCTGAACTTCATGATATGGGCACGATCAAGAATCTTTGGCGACAAATAGTGCGTTGTTTCATCAATATTTATTGCCCCGATAATACGAACATTCGCGGGAACTTTAATTGCTGAAGGAGTACTCATGATCCCAGAAAGCATTCTTCTGATGTCACCGTGATACTTGATTAAGGAGTCTTTTTCACTAAAGCCAAATGCTCGCTTCATTTCTGCATTTACATTTTCATCTTGCATTAACTTCACAAAATCAACGACACCATCATGCGCATACTTGGCCTGAGCATTGGATATAATACTGACGACAGCCTTGAGTTCTGATAACACATGTGCGGATTCATCATCGGAATAGAGTTGAATCTCAGGTATTGAGTCCCGTGATTCCAGCTTCGACAAAAAATCAGCAAAATAATACTCAACCCTCGCTAAGTTCATTTCGTCTAAACAGATGAAATAAGGAACCTCGGGGTTTTGCTGTGCTTCGATCAGTGCCTCAAGAAAAGGTGTAGCTAGATACTTCTTTTCAAGCGGATTGTAATAGCCCAACAAATCTTCAGAGCTTGTCCAATTAGGTTTTACTGGAATTATTTTTGCTACGCCTCCTACCGCTTTTGCGAAAGATTGTACTAAGTTAGTTTTACCTGAGCCGGAATCCCCTGCCAATATAATCAAATCGTTTGATCTAGTCAGCGTTAGATAATTCTCAATGACATGTCTAGGGTAAAGAATATCCTGGCCTTTCAGATATGCCTGAATATAAGAGACCGCTTGCTTATAGTCACCATTAAACGCACTAGAAAAATCTAACATCTCTGATAGGTCGTATGCTGGGGTGGCATTATGAATAAAATTATCAAAATCCTCATCGTCTATAAATTCAAAATCTTTCAAGAACAAGGCTTTTTCGGAAATATAGGATTTTAGTCTCTCAATTTTTCTGGTCATTTCTTGCTCTGCATTTTGATGGTGCTTGATAAGTGCAGCTAATTTAGTTTTTTGTGCGCTAATGGTTAGCTGTAATTGCGAGCGACTTGCTTCTAATGCGTTTTTTTGATCGGACAGTTCACTTAAACTTATGTTGGCTTCATCGCGGGCCTTTTCAATCTCTTCGATTGCTAGTTGCTTATCTGCCAGTGACTCTATTATTTTCTTATTCGCCAGGTCGAAGTGTAGATTATAAATAGATTCAGTAAGATAACTTGACACTTCATCATTTAGAATCACTCCCTCTTGGAGGTCGAGTATTTCTTCCGCTTCAATGAGTGGTAATTTTACTAAGCGTTCGTAAGAGCCTGTCCGCACGGAAAGCAGAAAAGGATTGCCGGATTTCTCTCTCTCAACTGGGCGCGCAAGAATAAGCTCGCACTTTATCCACGGCTTATCCTGCTCATCTAATAGCTTTTTAGCATCCTTGGGAGGAAAATAAACGCCGCTGTCTATATTTAATCTAACATTGAGTGGATAACTAATTGATCGATTTTCTGAAGTGGTTCTTACTTTAAACACGCCTGCCCATTTCTCATGTTTTAGCTCGACCTCACCCCATACTTCAATTTTACCATTGGTAATGTTCCAGCACTCATAGAGGCACTGGTATAACTCGTCATCTGATAGGTCTTTAACTTCATCCCAAGTATATATTGTGTCTTTAGCATTCATCTATATTGCCTTTTTCGTTTACCTTCAGGCTTCCTTTGAAGGAGCGAATTCCAGGGGTGTCGTGTGTCTGCGCGTCCAGTAAATCAAGTAACTCGTTGAAGGCGCGATTTTCGTGCGTGTGCTCGAAAGGCCTGCCGCGGAATACTTTAAAAGCCATCTTTAAAACGCTTCATGCTGATGGTTAATCGCTGGGTATGACACATCCAGCCGCAGCAACTCTTCGGTAAAGCGCTGGTCTGCGCCGTACCAAAATACGATGCGATGATCCTCAATGAAGAGCGCCTGCTTTAGGCCTTGGGTCAGTTGTTGCGTGTCCATCAAATCAGTCCTTGGCCAGCAGCGTAAAGTGCTCAATCAGGCGAATCATTAATTTTCTTGCCTGGGTGTTTTAGTGGCGAGATTGCTGCCTTAGCGGAGCAAAGAACATTTCCCAGAAGTGTTCGGCCATCCCTTCACTTGTCAGCAGTTGATCTCTTTGTCCGCCCATGTGCCCACCCATAAGCGGACGGAATCCCATGACTTGTCCGTTTTCGGCAATGCTCATGCTTTCGTTGTAACTGTTTTGGGAAATGCCGCTCTGGCTGTAACAGATATCTCCACCCATACCGCGAGCATTGCGCCAGATGCCGCCTTGGCAGATTTTGCGGCCATGCTGGTAGATGGAGCAGGCGAAGGCGTCAGCATCGCGGCGGTGGAAGTCGGTCTCCAGGCTTTCATTGCGTTTCTTCAGCTCAGCAAGTGAGTTTTCGAAGAAGCGGGCCAGGTAGTCGAAACCCTCGCGGCAGGTGCGATCCCGATCAAGATCGGTGAAGCTTTTGGGGATGGCCAGGTTGCTAGAGCGGGGTGTGCTGCGACCGATGCTTATCGTGGCGTCAACCGCCTTGGTGCGGCCGGCTTGTTGAGGCTGAACTGCTTGTGAGGCTTTGGCCCCAAGCTTGTCCAGTGCTCGGGATAC
>LNAP01005059.1_pt1 | contig 11849 bp, 8 predicted proteins | sample 602601 | NCBI WGS metagenome assembly LNAP01 (sample SAMN02440304, study PRJNA202911) | soil metagenome | biome: Subtropical and temperate rainforests or woodlands; isolation source: soil samples (1 kg each in a 20% v/v slurry with milli Q water) were... ... | reverse complement strand
GAGTCGGGCATCGCGTTGACGCCGGTCGCGGCGATGCTGTCGGCCACCGCGCCCTTGCCGGTCGAGCTGGCCCGGGCCGCCGAGCAGTGCTTCGGCGCGCCGCTGCTGGAAGTATTCGGTTCCACCGAGACCTGCGTGTTCGCCAGCCGCCGTCCTGCAGTGGACGAGGACTGGTCGCTGTACGAGGCGGTGAGCCTGCACCCGCAGCCGGACGGTACCGCAGTGGAGGCGCCGCAACTGGACGCGCCGGTCACCTTGGCCGACATCGTCAGCCTGTCCCACGGCGGCCGCCGCTTCCGCCTGCGCGGTCGGCATGCCGACATGCTGGAGATTGCCGGCAAGCGCGCCTCGCTGGGCGACCTCAGCCGGCGCTTGCTGGCGATTCCGGGCGTGCGCGACGGCGTGGTGTTCCAGCTCGGCGATGGCGATGCGCTCGGCGTGCATCGCATTGCCGCGCTGGCGGTGGCGCCGGGGCTGGAAGGACACACGATACTCGACGCACTGCGCCGCGCGATCGACCCGCTGTTCCTGCCGCGCCCGTTGAAGCTGGTCGATGTGTTGCCGCGCAACGAAACCGGCAAGCTGCCGCGCGCGGCGCTGCTGGCCCTGCTCGGTCAGCACGACGAGTGAGCCACCGCCGTCGTGCCGTTTTCGGTGCGACCGCGGACCTTGCTAGCTGCCTTGCGGCAAGGCGCCCAGCTGCGCCAAAAGTTGCTTCGTCAGCGGCACCCGCTTGGCCGCGTCGCTCGGGGCGGGCAGGTCGATGTTCATCGCGAAGAACCAGCGGCGACCTGCGTGCTCGACCCAGCCGACATACCAGCCCAGGTCGTCGTTCGCGCTGTTCTGCGCGGCATGCGTGCCCCAGCCGGTCTTCGCATGCAGCACATAGGCGGGCGCCGATTCGGTGATGCTGATGCGGCGCACGATTTCCTGCGCACGTGGCGAGAACGGCAGCCTGCCGTCGGCCAGGCGGCGCAGGAAGTCGATCTGCTGTTCGGCCGAGATGCGCAGCGTGCCGCTCAGCCAGAACGTGTCGATGCCGCCGCCGATATCGCGGTTGCCGTAGTCGGCCCTGTCGATCCATTGCTGCATGCGCCGCTCGCCGGCACGGCGCGCGACTTCCTGGTAGAACCAGACGGTCGAATAGCGCATGCCGCTGGCCAGGCTGTTGTCGCGGTTCCACTCCGCGACGGGCGAGTCCTTCAACCCGCGTACCTTGCCATCCCAGCGGATCACTTCGGACTCGTCCCTGACTGCGCCGCTGTCCAGCGCCACCAGTGCGTTGAACAGCTTGAAGGTGGATGCCGGAAGAAAGGCCTGGCGGGCGCGTGCGGCGTCGGACACATGCCAGACATCGGCCTTCTCGTCGTAGACCAGCAAGGTGCCCTTCACCCCGGCCTGGGCAAAGCTCGACTGCCAGGACGGGTGTTCGCGCCAGGACGTGGCATGACCCAGCGAGCTGAATGCGATGAGGGCGAGAAACAGCCAGGGTGGCGAACGGTGGATCATCGGAATCTCCTTGCGCGGCGCGGCAGCCGCCGATGTCGGGTGAGCCTAGCCGCCCATTCCGCCGGCGGAAGGACATGAATCTGGCCGTCTGCGGGCAGCGTAGCCGGTACAATGTCGCGCTGCGCCGGATGGCGCGCCTCACACGGAGCAGCGCAATGAAGGTCCTCGTCATCGGCGGCGGCGGTCGCGAACACGCGCTGGCGTGGAAGCTCAGGCAATCCTCGCAGGTCGACGAAGTGATCGTGGCGCCCGGCAACGCCGGCACCGCGCGCGAGCCGGGCGTGCGCAACGTCGACGTCGCGATGAATGATCTCGATGGCCTGCTGCAGTTGGCGAAGCGCGAGAAGGTCGGGCTGACCGTGGTCGGTCCCGAGGTGCCGCTGGTGGCCGGCGTGGTCGACAGGTTCCGTGCCGCCGGCCTGCGCATCTTCGGGCCGCGCGCGATCGCCGCGCAGCTGGAAGGCTCCAAGGCGTTTGCCAAGGATTTCCTGCAGCGGCACAACATTCCCACCGCGCACTACGCGGTGTTCACCGAACTGAATCCGGCGCTGGCCTACGTGCGCGAACAAGCCCATCAGAGCGGCGGCGCGCCGATCGTGATCAAGGCCGACGGCCTCGCCGCCGGCAAGGGCGTGGTGGTGGCGCTGACCCTGGCCGATGCGGAGCTGGCGCTGCACGACATGCTCGGCGCGCACGCGTTCGGCGACGCCTCGGCGCGGGTGGTGGTCGAGGAATTCCTCGACGGCGAGGAAGCCAGCTACATCGTGATGAGCGACGGCAGCCACGCGCTGCCGATGGCTTCCAGCCAGGACCACAAGCGCCGCGACGAGGGCGACCTCGGCCCGAACACCGGCGGCATGGGCGCGTATTCGCCGGCGCCGGTGGTCACGCCGGAAGTCGAGCAGCGCATCCTCACGGAAGTGATCGAGCCGACCCTGCATGGCATGGCGGCCGAAGGTGCGCCGTTCATCGGCTTCCTCTACGCCGGCCTGATGATCGACAAGTCGGGTGCGCCGAAGGTGATCGAGTTCAACGTGCGCTTCGGCGATCCGGAAACCCAGCCGATCATGCTGCGCCTGAAGTCGGATCTGGTCGAACTGATCGACGCGGCGCTGGACGGCCGGCTGGAGCAGACCAGAGCGCGTTGGGATGCGCGCCCGGCGATCGGCGTGGTGATGGCCGCCGGCGGTTATCCGGGCCGGGTGCGCCTGGGCGACGTGGTCGATGGCCTCGATGCGCCGGTCGGTGCCGACGTGAAGGTGTTTCACGCCGGCACCCGCCTCGACGCGGCGGAGCGCGTGGTCACCGCCGGTGGCCGCGTGCTGACCGTATGCGCCCTGGGTGACGACATCGCCGCGGCGCGCGAAAACGCCTATGCCGCGGTCAGCCGGATCCGTTACGACGGCGCGTTCTGCCGCCGTGACATCGCGCACCGGGCCCTGCGGCGCCCTTGACGCGGCCGCCGTTTCGGGTCGCGTACGCCGACGCATGGTAGGCCATTGGATGGCTTGACTTTTCCGTGCAGCCCTTTTTGGGCTATGCTTGGAACTTCCCCCGCGTAGAGTCGTGGCGCAGAGCGCCTGAACGATCTCGTGCTTGTTTTCACGTTGATGAGGTTTTCCCATGCGCAAGACGGTTTTGTCGCTGATGTCAGTTGCGGCACTGGCCCTGGCTGGTTGCAGCAACGCTCCCAATTCGTCACAGCAGACGGACTCCACTGCGCCCGCTGCCGCGAACACGGCTGCTGCCACTCCCCAGGTCCCGAACCAGGTGAGCGGCACGATCTCGCTGCGCGCCGGCACGCCCGCGCCGTCGGCGAACGCCACCCTGGTGCTGAACCTGGTCGACGTGTCGTCCACGGCCGTGGGCTCCGCCCCGCTGGCCAGCAAGACGGCGCCGGCCGGCTCGTTCCCGCAGTCGTTCACGCTGACCTTCAACCCGGCCGAGGTGAAACCGAACGACCTGTACGTGATCCAGGCGAATCTGACCGATGGCGACCGCAAGTATTCGATGCCGATCCAGGCGCCGGTGCTGGCCAAGGGCAGCAAGAACGACGGCGTGATGATCGAGCTGGTGGCCGAGCAGACCGCCAGCGAAAAGATTCTCGCTGAATTCGCCGAGGCAAAGGCACAGATCGGCGGCATGAAGATCAGCCACGGCACGAAGCTGGAGGCCAACGATTCGCGCGGCTGGCAGCTGTTCCGCCAGGCTGGCGAAGTGAAGTACATCCGCGAAGAAGTCGACTACGGCGACAAGGGCTACACCAGCACCGATTACGCCTACAAGAACGGCAAGCCGTGGGCGATCGTGCAGGAGACCAAGGCGAACCGCGACGGCAAGCCGAGTGCAGTCGACCGTGCTGGCTGGAGTGACGACGGCACGCTGGTGCTGAAGCAGCACCAGGTCGGCAGCGATGTGCAGGCACTCGACCCCGCTGCGGCGGCGACACTGAAGAAGGAGGCCATGGCCATCCTCAGCACGGCGACCGGCGGCAAGAACAAGTAAGCCGTTGCGGGCTCCCGTGCCGAGCGGGAGATCCACAAAAAAGCCGTCCGCATCAGCGGACGGCTTTTTTACGGCTCGGCCCAGGGGAGCGAGCCACGGGCTTGCCGGATCAGAGGGTGATCCGTACCCCCATATTGACGCTGTTGTACTTCTGGCTGTTGTCGCTGAAGCGGCCGCTATAGCCGATCCAGCTTTGCACGCTCGGGGTGAGCTGGGCGGACAGACCCAGTGAAGCGGTACCCCAGCTCTTGTCCGGGCTGAAGCCGGGCAGGGCGAACGTGCCATTCATGCTGGTGAGCCCGGCGCTGACCATGCGTTGGTCGGCCCTGCTGTCATGGTTCCAGCCCAGCTCGACATACGGCGACATCAGCAGGTTGTTGACCTGCCACTGGCCGCGCAGGCGCCAGCCCAGCGTGGACAGCAGCGAGTCGCGCTGCTGCCGGCCGAACCACATCGCGCTGCTGTCGCTGCCGCTCTCGCTGTAGCCGCTGACCTTCACGGTCTGCCAGTCGAGGGTGGCGAAGGGCCCGGTCTGCAACTTGTCGGCGAGATCGAACCACCATCCGCCGGTGAGCCCGCCGCCGAGATGCGAGCCGTCGGCCTTGCCGGTTTCGGTACGCTGCATGGTGCCGATGCTCATGCGGCGTTCGATGTCCTTGAAGTTGGATTGACCGAAGTTGACGTAGCCGCCCACGTAGCCGCCGCCGTTGCGGTAGCCGAGATAGCCCAGGCCGCTGATGTCCTGCAGCTTGTAGCCGCCGCCACCGGAAAAATCGGCGTTGTGCTGGCCGATGCCGAGCGCCACGCCGGCCGTGACATGCTCGCCGGCAAAGAGGTTCGCGCCCAGCGTGAAGTTGAAATTGTCGCTGTTGGTGCGCGGGGAGCTGCCGCTGGCGTCGAAGCGTTGCTGGCCGTAATCGATGTTGACGAAGGCGCGGGTATCGCCATCCTTGCCCTCGGTCAGCATCTGGTCGCGGATCACGCGGTTCTGCGCGGTGCTGGCCGCCAGCGGCGCTTCGCCAAGCAGCGAAATCTGCTCCGGTGCGTGGATCACCGACAGCACGTACTGGCTGAGCATCGCGTGGGCGGCGGTGGTCGGGTGCACGCCGTCGGCGAACAGGTAGGTCTGGTCGGTGCCCGCCGCATAGGTGTACGGCAGGCCCGAGCCCTGCGGGCCGCATTGCACCGAGCTGGAGCCGGCGCCGCAGGCCGGGGCGGTGACGTTGCTGAAACCGTAGGCGGACGGGTTGGCGATCACCTCGTTGAGCAGGGCGTAGGTGTTCACCGGGACGATGTTCAGGCCGTTGTTGCTGAGCTGGCCGAGGCCACTGCTGAGCACGCCGTTGTAGAGCACGGCAAGCTGGCTGGCGCCGGCCTGGGCGGCCGCGCCGCCGGCGGCAGCCGAAGGGGTCTTGCCGAGGTCGGGGAGGTTGTACACCACCACGTAGCGGGCACCGGCGGCCTGCAGGCCACCGAGCAGGCCGAGTTCGGTCTGCGCCGCGTTGACGGCGCCGGCGGCGATCGCGTTCGGATCGGTCAGCGCGCCGCTCAGGTAGAAGATGTCGTTCGCCCCACCCCAGACCTGGTACAGGGCACGGGAGTCGGCCTTGCCGCCGTTCGCGCCCAGGTACATCTGCAGCTGTTGCGGGATGGTCGGTACGGCGGCCACGTTGTTGACGAAGCCGGCGCCGCCCCAGGCGAAGTCGGTACCGCCGGCAACCGACGGGGCCAGCGTGAAGCCGAGGCCCGCCGCCACGTTCTCCGCCGCGGTGGTGCCGGGATTGGTGGTGAAGCGCAGCGGCGGCTGGATGCCGGGCGCGGTGGCCAGCGAAATGTTGCCGCCGTCGCTGAGACTGTCGCCGAAGACGATGACGTTGCTGAAATCGGTGGCGCTGGCACTGGCGCTGAACAGCAGGGCGGCGGTAATGGCACCGGCAAGATAGCGTGTACGCGGCATGGGTGGCACTCCTGGTCAGGTGACTTTTGTTATGTCTTCGTTACGTTAATCCAATCCATACGGAACCGCATGCTGCACTGCATGGTGCGCCCGTACGGCTGATATATCAGCGCTGGCGTGCGCGTGCCAGCGCGTCGGCAAACGCGTTGTTGGCGGGCGCCGGGGCGGGTTTGGATGGGCTGTTGCCGCCGGGGCGGGAGCCGCGACTGTCCCGGCTCCCGCCGCGTGCCGCCTGTTCGTTGCCGGCCGCGGAACGACCGTTGCGCGCCTGCCCGGGTTCGTCGTCCAGGCGCATGCTGAGGCCGATGCGCTGGCGCGGCAGGTCGACTTCCATCACCTTGACCTTGACGATGTCGCCGGCCTTCACCGCGTCGCGCGGGTCTTTCACGAAGGTGTGCGACAGCGCCGAGACGTGCACCAGGCCGTCCTGGTGCACGCCGATGTCGACGAACGCGCCGAACGCGGCGACGTTGGTGACGCGGCCTTCCAGGATCATGCCGGGCTTGAGGTCCTTCACGTCCTCGACGCCCTCGGCGAAGCTCGGCGCCACGAACTCCGGACGCGGATCGCGGCCGGGTTTCTCCAGTTCCTTCAGGATGTCGCGCACGGTCGGCACGCCGAACTTCTCGTCGGTGAACTGCTCGGGCTTGAGGCCGCGCAGGAAACTGCTGTCGCCGATGATGTTGCGCACTTCGCGGCCGCATTGCGCGATGATCCGCTCGATCACCGGGTAGGCTTCCGGGTGCACCGCACTGGCATCCAGCGGATTGTCGCCGTTGGACACACGCAGGAAGCCGGCGCACTGTTCGAACGCCTTGTCGCCGAGGCGCGGCACCTTCAGCAGCGCCTTGCGATTCGGGAACGGGCCATTCGCGTCGCGGTGCTTCACCACGTTCTCGGCGACCGACGGCGACAGGCCGGCGACGCGCGACAGCAGGGCGGCGGATGCGGTGTTGACGTCCACGCCGACGGCATTGACGCAATCCTCGACGCGGGCATCGAGCGCGCGCGCCAGCTTGATCTGGTTGACGTCGTGCTGGTACTGGCCCACGCCGATCGCCTTCGGCTCGATCTTCACCAGTTCGGCCAGCGGGTCCTGCAGCCGGCGGGCGATCGATATCGCGCCACGCAAGGTCACATCGAGTTCGGGAAATTCCTTCGCTGCCAGTTCGGATGCCGAGTAGATCGACGCGCCGGCCTCGCTGACCACCACTTTCGACAGGTTGTGGTCGGTCCGGCTCTTGTCAGACACGAGCTTGATCAGCTCGCCGGCCAGCTTGTCGGTTTCGCGCGAGGCGGTGCCGTTACCGATCGCGATCAGGTTCACGCCGTGTTGCTTGCACAGTTTCGCCAGTTGCACGAGCGACTCATTCCACTGCTTGCGTGGTTCATGCGGGTAGATCACGTCGGTGGCGAGCAGCTTGCCGGTGGCATCGACCACGGCCACCTTCACGCCGGTGCGGATGCCCGGGTCCAGCCCCATCACCGTCTTCGCGCCGGCGGGGGCGGCCAGCATCAGGTCTTTCAGGTTGTCGCCGAACACGCGGATCGCCTCGTCCTCGGCGCCTTCGCGCACGCGGCCGAACAGATCCAGGGTGAGGTGCAGGTGCAGCTTCACGCGCCAGGTCATGCGCACCGTCTCGCGCAGCCAGGCATCGGCGGCGCGGCCGCGGTTGTGGATGTTCGCGTGGGCGGCGACGCGGCCCTCGCCCTCGGCGTGGCCCTGCTCGCTGTCGACGGCGGGGGCGAGCTCGAGTTCGATCACGCTCTCGTTGCGCGCGCGCATCAGCGCCAGCAGGCGGTGCGAGGGGATCTTCGCGATCGGCTCGACATGATCGAAGTAGTCGCGGAACTTGGCGCCTGCGTTCTCCTTGCCTTCGACCACCTTCGCGCGGATCTGGCCTTGCGACCACAGCCAGTCGCGCAGCTCGCCGACCAGGTGCGCGTCCTCGGCGATCGCTTCCATCAGGATCGCGCGCGCGCCGTCCAGCGCGGCACGCACGTCGGCCACGCCCTTGTCCGCATCGACGAACGCTGCGGCGAACGCTTCCGGCGTCAGTGTGGGATCGTCGCGCAAGCCCAGCGCCAGCGGCTCCAGCCCCGCTTCGCGGGCGATCTGCGCCTTGGTGCGGCGCTTCGGCTTGAACGGCAGGTACAAATCCTCCAGCCGCGCCTTGGTATCGGCGGCGAGCAGGTCGGCCTTCAACGCATCGCCGAGCTTGCCCTGTTCCTCGACGCTGGCGAGGATCGCCGCGCGGCGCTCTTCCAGCTCGCGCAGGTAGCGCAGGCGCTCTTCCAGCAGGCGCAGCTGGGTGTCGTCGAGGCCGCCGGTGACTTCCTTGCGGTAGCGCGCGATGAACGGCACGGTGGCGCCGCCGTCGAGCAGGTCGACGGCCGCCTGCACCTGTTCGGTCCTGGCGGCGATGTCGTTGGCAATGCGTTGTTCGATGCTGAGCATGAGTTGGTCACGGTTCCTTGGTTGCCGGCGCCAGCCGGGTGGAACCGTCGATGATAGCAAGCCGCCCGGATACCTCGGCCAGCCACGAAGAGCCTCGCCATTTGTCCGGCACGAACCGAGTTCCGGCGAGATCGACGGGAGCAAGCGCGGCTGGCGTGAGGCGGCCGCGATGCCGCGTGTCGGGGGCTCCGCGTCAGCAAGAGCGCCAAGGCCATGCGTCGTGTGTCCTTGAAAGCCGGTCTCGGATGCAGGCATTGGCGAGGAGTTCCGGGGGAACGGAAGCACATGACCAGCCCCCCATCCCGAGAACGATCCGGTTGTCGCACATCTGACGACGGTTCCATGGGTCTTTCGGCCTTCGCGTTTCGCAGGCGGATCCACCGGAAACCATCAATGTATCCACGCCGATCCCACCGGAATCCCTCAAATAAGAGCCGCAGCTCCGGCCTAAGGTTGCCCGACGGACGCAGGCGTCCGTCTGGAGGCTTTTATGAAACGCCCGATTATTGCCACGATCATCGCGCTCGCTCTTTCCTGCATCAGCGGCGTCAATGCCGCCCAAGACGAGTCCCAACAAACCACCAGGCTGCAGCGTGTCATGGTCAACCCGGCACCGGGCCAATACGAGACCTACGCCATCAACTTGAACACCGGTTACGGTTTGAAGACCCTGGTCGGCAACACTCACCGGCAATACGTGCAAGCGCAGCGGGAGGCCGAGAGGTCGGAGGCCCTGCGCAAGCAGGGTATGGCCCTGTCGCCGTTTGTCACGGTGGCCCTCGACAACTCGTCCGGTCCCGGCATGGCCAGACGGATCCTGCTGCTCGACGCCAACCGGGCCACGGTTGCCGTCGTGGACGCGCATTGCAAGCGCGTCGCACCGGTGGAAGGCAAACGGTGCCAGTTGGCTTCCCGGGACGCTTCTGGCCAGAGCCTGGCGTCGATGGAGATGGGGCGCCTGCAGCTGGCGGAGGTGGATCAGCATTGACTGAGCTGGGATGCGCCATGCCTGCTTGATGCCGGCGACGAATCGACGGTGCTCTGCCTAATGAGACGAGTCCGCTGGATCGGCCCGGATAACACGGTCGCCGTCGTCGACATCCATTGCATCCGGTTTGCCACGCCCGAGCGGGCCCGGCACCACTGCTGCAACAGTGACCTGCACCGAAACGGATGGATGCATCAGGCAACCGGGACGCGGTATCCCCCACGCGATAGCGGAGCAAGGGCCGACGGTGTCATGCCGTCGGCCCCCCGCAGCGTGTTGCCGATCAGGCGCGGCACCGTGCGGCCCAGCCACGGTGCCGTATCCGTGGCGCAGTCAGCGTGCTGGCGGTGGATCGGGCAGCGCCCGCTCGGGGGCCAGCTGCGCGTCGAGTCGCTGTAGCTGGTGGCGGAAGTCCGCGTCATCGGCCAGCGCGCGCCAGGCCAGGTCGCGTCGCAAGGCAGGCTCGTCGCGGAAACCTTCGTTGATCGCCCGGCCCAGCTCGGCGATGGCTGCTTGCCGGTCACCTTCCAGCGCGGCCAGTACCGCTTCGTGGTAGGCCAGTGATGGTGTCGTCATGCCGCTTTCGCGGAGGCGCGCATATTCCAGACTCAGCACCGCGAGGATGGCTCGGCGCTGCGTGTCGCCTGGTGGCAACAGGGCCGCCCAGTTGGCGAGTTGGTTCAGGCACGGCTGCAGGTCGATGAAGTTCAGGAACGGGTCGCCGTCGGCGAAACGGCGGCGGTAAGGAGTTTGCGCGGCCCCCGCCTGTCCGCTCGAGGTCTGCGCCTGGGCCGGCAGGCGCGGCAGCGGTGCTCTGAACGCCGAATCGATGCTGCCATCCACCGCAGGGGACGTGCATTGCACCGCGCAGATGAAGCGGTAGCCCAGGCTGTGCACGGTGGCAATGTAGCGCGGTTGTGCGGACGAATCACCCAGCGTGCGGCGCAGTTGCGAAACCACCCGGTTGAGTACTCCGGTTGTGACGTGGTGATGTCCCCAGACGCTGTCCAGCAGCGTGTCCTTGCTTACCATCTCGCCGGCGTGGCGCAGCAGGGTCAGGAGCAACATGTAGGCCTTCGGCTCCACCGGCAACGGTCGACCGTCGCGTTCCAGTCTGTGCGCGGCCGGCTCGACCAGGATGTTGTCGAACTGATAGGTTCCGTCATTTTCAGGCTCGATCCGAGGCATGGCTTTTATCTTGGTCACAGAACACCGGAGTTCTACGCCGTCGATGATTAGTCCCGCGTGAGGCCGTCGGCTTGGCGTGGAGACCCATGCTTGCGGTCGCCAGCGCGGCGCGCTGGATTACGCCAGTCGGCACAGAGTGCCTTGCCTGCATGCGCGCGTGCACGTGATCGCCGCGCTGCGGGCATTGCGCGCGCTTCCGGCACAGCGGGCTGGATAGTCATGCGCGCGGTGCGGGCGAACTGCCGCAGTTCCATGTGCATGGATCGACCGCGGGAAACCGGGCGGCGCCGGCCGCCCGGTGCCAGGCTCAGGCGCTGAACGTGTCGCCGCGCGCGTTCGATGAAGGCGTGGTCGGATGCTTGAACTCGCTGGCGCGGCCGTTCAGCACCAGGGTGTCGCAGATCATGTCGTGCAGGCCCTGCTTGCGCTGGGTCCAGGCGACCATCAGGAAGCCGATGCCCAGGATGATGGCGCTGAGGATCTTGGCGAAGTAGCGGCCCAGCGCGCGCGGGAAGCTGATCCGTTTGCCCTGCAGGTCGGTGACCCGGATGCCCAGCGCCAGCTTGCCCAGCGTGCCCTGCCAGGCCGAGCTTTCGCACACGGCGAAGTACAGCACGCCCATCACCAGGATGAGCAGCATGGCCGGCCACATCGTGGAGTAGTAGTGCATGTTGGCGGCCATCATGGCGTCGGGGTTGCCGAGCGCATCGAGGCTGGCCTGCTGCAGTGCCGCCTTGGCGGCGTCGCCGCCGAAGGCTTTCTCGATCAGCATCTGCGGGATGTACAGGATGATCGCGTCGAGGATGTAGGCGGCCACGCGCTTCCAGAAGCCGGCGTGGTCTTCCAGCGCCGCAGCGTTGGTCTGTGGTAGCAAGGGTGCGGCCGGTGCGGCGTAGGGATTGGTGGCGGCAGGCGGCGGCGCGGCGGCCGTGTCGGGAAACAGCACCGACAGCGGCTGCCAATCGGCAAGGCCTTCGTACCAGGCCAGGTCGGTCGGGCTCACCTGGCCGCTGCGCAGCCATTGGCGCACATCGTCTTCCTTGTACGGGCCATGCCGTTCGCCGTCACGGCCGATCCAGATTTCCATTGCGCGCTCCCCATGCCGGTCAAAGTGCGCATGATGCCATGAGCGCGCCGCGGCGCGGACGGGATCAGGCGGCGTCGCGGCGTTTCAGGTGCACCAGCAGCAGCGAGATCGCCGCCGGGGTGACGCCGCTGACGCGCGCGGCCTGGCCGACCGTGGC
>LNAP01005058.1_pt1 | contig 11850 bp, 11 predicted proteins | sample 602601 | NCBI WGS metagenome assembly LNAP01 (sample SAMN02440304, study PRJNA202911) | soil metagenome | biome: Subtropical and temperate rainforests or woodlands; isolation source: soil samples (1 kg each in a 20% v/v slurry with milli Q water) were... ... | reverse complement strand
TATATTTCCAAACTTTTCATTCTCCCCGAAAAAAGACTATAAATTTCTTACTTCGATCGTTGCGTATGACGATTTCGTACAAGTCTTCGACGGACCGGTTTCGATTCTGAGGTACAAAGCATGTGAGCAGCGGGTCCTCGGCCGGCCCTGAGATCTACAAAAAAAGAAAGGAGAAAAAAGGAATGAAAACAAAGTACCGTGACTGAAAAGATGAACTGCATATCTCACTCCACTTTACATCGGAGTGTTAATTTCAATACATACGAAGTTACGATTCAACAAAACGACAAACACACCAAAATGTAGTACACAGAGAACACAAAAAACATACACAGAGTACACAAGAGTAAACAACAGTACCAGCAGTATTCTGTACTTGTCGAAATTCTCCGGCCAGGTGTACTGCAACACATTCGCATCGATAAGGCCCGCATATTCGCTTATTGACTTCGCCAGCTCCACCTGCCAGTCCGCTAAGAAAAAAGAATCACAAGAAATTATTCGGTAAAGTTTAGGTAATGTATTACAATTCTTTTAAAACGAAGGAAATTGAAATATCCGATTCAAGAGGAGAAAAAAACCAAAGGAATGAAATGCTTTAAAATATTATGTACCTTCGATGGATCTTTCGGCCGCCGCTGTGTGTCGAAAATACGATTGCAATGCATACGGGTGCAGCTGAGTGGCCACTCCTAAGTGGATAAAGAAACACCTAGGTGCAAAAAAAGTATTGTAAAAGGAGAAAAATAAAGAAAGCAGAAAAAGAAAGCAGCAGAAAGAGCATGAGAATACAAAATAATCATATATGGGTTGTGTTAGAACACAAGAGAACTCAACGCCACAACCCAACATTCAAAAAGTTCACAAGCAAAAGAACAGAAAATACTATACCTGTTGACCTCCACAGCAGCTCTGGACATATGAAGCTCCGGTGGCAAAGCACGTAAAAACGGCGCGAAGGACAGATGAAAGTCGTGTTGTTCGAAATGATGCGCTTGGTTCCCCACGTAGATGTTGTGTCTGGCTATGGTAGGCGGAGGAATTGCAAACCTACATGCAAATAGGGATAAAATGACAATTTAGTGATTGAATGGTGTGAGTGGAAAACAAACGCCAGAGGATCTATACCAACGGACACAAAAACCTAAACCCAACAATAAAAGAAGGCAAAACTTACGTAGTATATGCTTTGCAATATCTCAGAATAGCCGCGTCGTCTTGGGTCAAACCAGGCGCCACATAATAAGGCAAACTGGAGGTATGCGATGAGGCGTGCGATGAGGTGTGCGATGAGGTGTGAGCAGTGTATTGATAACGGTGTTCATTCACTATATCACTGTGGGTGTAATGACCAGTACCTACACTATGGTGGTGGTGTAGTAGATGTTTCTGTTCCGCGTGAAGCTCAGCGCGCGCGTGGTGGACACGGTGCTCGTAGGATTCTCTGCTGGAGAATGAGTGCTGTGTGTGTTGCGGCTGTGCGTGAGAATAGGCGTCAAATGGCGGGGATTGAGCACTCATCAGCGACTCTTGAATGGCTTGGGCGAGATCTTGCGACTCCGTGTGAGACTTATAGTCCCGGGGGTCGCTGTGCGTCACGCGGTGCAAGGGTGCATGGGCATGTGGTGGCGGTAGCTCTGACGTGGAGTGGCTGTGAGGAAGGTGTTGGGGCGGAACAGCTACATGCTGTTGATGGAAAGTCGGACGGTGCTGCTCTGTGTTGTGACGAAGATGCAGCTCTCCGTGCATTCTGTGATTAGCCTGGGCTCCGTTCTCACCGACGGGGACTTTGTTCTTTCTTGCAGTGGTTCCTTCCTCATCGTCGCTGTCAACATCAATCCATTCTGGAACGAAGATGTCAACGTTGTGCTTTTGCATTTCCACCAACAACGGGCTACGCAAGTTCGGGTTCAGTTTCTCGTCTTCCATGGTGTCCAATTGAAAGCTGATTTCTTCCAAAAACTGAGTACATGCCTCATCAGCTTGTGCCAGCCAGATTTTTGCAACCTCTGTCCTACCGCTGTCGTAGTTCTGGTGCGATGGCAACTTGTCCTTAACAAACTGGTGAAACTTCGTGAAATCCACGTAGGCTCTTTGGTAGTCTTTCTTGTTGTACAGCTTTACTGCTTGATCAAAACATCCTCTTGCAAACTGAATGTACTTCTCAAAGGACACATTGGAGCTTACGTCGTGCACGATAACGTAATTTTGGTCCATCTGAGCACGTAAATTTAGCGACGAACCAGTGCATCGTCTTAGCTTCTTGTCTGCCATGACAGAGATGGTTCAATGAACGCTAAACAATAACATGTCCAAGGTCGCGCGAAGTGGTTTAGTTGGAGAGGGTTAATATGCAGAATGGGAAAGGGTTGAGCAGTCTCAGTATAAAGAGCATTGAGAATGCTGCAATGTCTGTGGCAAAATGCACAGTCAGTGTAACGCGAGGAAGTGACTTCGAACCTGGTGACTTCAGACAGCCAGACAGGCCTATAAAAAAACTCTGTGAGCGGCAGCCGGATAGCCCCATGGACCAATCTCCACCGGTATGGCAACCTAGTCTTGTGTAATTTCATGCGGCAACAACAACACTTCTTTTTAATTTCTCACTTTTAACCCACTGCAGCGCCGAAGTGGATCGCCGCCACGAAACAGCGATGGTTCTCCAATGAACAGCGCCTTGAACACGCCATCCAGAAGACATTTCGCAAGCCCTCCTGGTAGTAGAGGCAATAGGGCAGACGCGGGCACTGTGTACAGTGACAGATTCATTCCAAGTCGGCTGTCAACGAATCTCGAGGATGCTTTTGACATGATGGAAAACCGTGAATCTCTTTCAAAAGATTACGTACGAGGGGACGCCAAACACGAAAACCAGGCTTACATGAGTAACTTATTGCGCTCGGAGCTTTTAGGGCAGTCCGTTGTGCACAACACGGATCCTCGGATGGATGGTCAGATTGGATCGCCAGCGAGAAAAGAAGGAAGCAGTTCCAATTTGTTCAAATACCGCACCTCACAGGTAATATTACTGAGCGTTGTATTGTCTTCCAGTAACAGTGGTTCAGCGTGTGTCGAAAATTACGCTGCACACCGCACTTCCTTTTCGTTGTTTTCTAACCTTCTTTTGCTTGAATCACACCACACAGGGTTCTGCTTCCACCTCGTCAGCCTCGCATCACAACGGAGGCGGGTCACTCGACTCGAACCATTCTACCAACAGCAACAGCGACTTTCAGAACTCACCCGCAGGCTTTGGGGTGGTGCAGTCACCGGACCGTCGCCGCTCTCTCAACAGGTATGTGTTAGTTTGACCTCATCTTTCGTTGTAGTGTGCTGAGCGCAGTGGGGGGTTAAAACTTTTGCTCATACATATATTTAATAAACGAACTTGATCACATCTTCTTCTTATTTTAATCCCTAATATGCACTCTTACCGGTACAGCCCCAAGAAACCTGTGCGCAAGATCAGCAAGACACCTTACAAAGTACTGGACGCGCCGTCTCTGCAGGATGACTATTACCTCAACCTGGTGGACTGGTCACACAACAATGTATTGTCCGTGGCGCTGGGCTCAAGGTATCTTTGCTTTTCATTTTTTGTATTTTTTGCTGCTTTTGTATCTCTTTGTTATGTTGCCAAAGTCCTCTTTATTCAATTTTCGTAAAGCAACGTATTCTGCTGATCTCGGTTGTCGGGCTGGCTACTGCATTTTTGTCATTTATCATTCTACCTGACCATTAGCCATTATCATTCTATTTTAACACTACACTCTATTATTTCCTCTATGTTACCAGTGTGTACCTGTGGTCGGCCTGCACTAGCAAGGTGACTAAATTGTGTGACCTTGGGGCCGACGATACCGTTACTTCGATCTCCTGGGCCACCACGGGCAGCAATATATCTGTGGGCACCAACTCAGGTAGGTCCCACTGTCGTGTCATGTCATGGTTTGTTGTTTTCGTTATGTGTGTGTTTTTTTAAGTTACTGCGCTGCTTTTGTTCTGATGGGATTCAAAAAACGTCTGTTTTCTTTCAGAAAACTTATTCAAACGAACTCATTTGACTACACCTCTATTCTTTCACTGTTTTGCGTTCTTCAGGCAAGATCTTAATCTGGGACGCAGCGCAATGCAAATTGGTACGAGAAATGGCGGGACACGAAAACCGCGTGGGCACGATGGCCTGGAATAGCACACTCTTAGCCAGTGGCAGTCGAGATAGAAACATATTATTGCAGGATATTCGGGTGCGCGGACACAGCAGCAGTGGTAGTGGTAGTGGGTCTAGGTAAGGGTTTCTTAGTGTGCGTTGTTTGTGTGGTGCTGCTTTGTAAACTTTTTGTGCTTTGATTGTCTGTCTGTTAAACTTGTTAGCAGAGAATGTCCAGAGTTTCTTCTCTTTCATGCTATACAATCCTAATCCTTGTGCTTATTCCTACACGTACTTTACAATATTTGGCCATAGCAGTGCTAATACCAGCATGAACACCAGCCACGGCCATCATAACAACACCTCTACCGCTACGGCGGTGCGCGGCTACAGTAGTGTGCAGTATACCTACGGCAGCCCCAGTAGAGCCAGTACTGGCGGTGTAGGTGTAGGTGGAAGTGCGAGTGTGAATCGAAGCTTGATGAGTAACCTGACCGCTGCGATCCATCCGCAAGGTACGGCTGATACTTTGTGATAATATTATATTACTGTTTCTTTTTGCCTGTCATTTTGTATTTTACTACTTTTTGAATCCTGAACTGAGACTATTGGCAATTGGGTAAACAAATGTTTCTTTTCAACATATATTTTTCTCTTTTAATCTTTTCTTTTCTATGGATTCTATGTGCTCACAGGCAGCATACGTCGCAGCAGTGAAGGCTACTTGTACTCTCCCTCGCATTCTTCTTCTCACGAAAGCATGAGTGCAGTGTCTGGAGCTGGTGGCTCTATGGGCGGGGAAGGTCGGCGACAAAGTAGCGGCTACCACACAGATAGTCCGATGCTCACTGATAGCGTGTTTGGCAGTATGCTCGCTGCTGGAGGTGGTGGTGCAAGTGTGAGTGTAGGCGGTGCAGGGACGGTGAGCGGGATTAGCAGTACCAGTAGTAGTCTCCTGGATGTGACCACTGGACTATACGATCCACCCCCACCGATAATCAGTGCTACACACGCCGCGCGCCGGCAGACTACTGCATTGCACCCGATCACCAGCCCTAGTCGCACCACTACCACCACTACCGCAACGGCAGCGACCGACCCCTGTGTAGTACGCGAACTCTGCGCACATAAACAAGAAGTCTGTGGTTTAAAATGGTCCTTCGATGAGAAAATGCTGGCCTCGGGAGGCAATGACAACAAGTTATTCGTGTGGGATGCCACACACGGCAGCGGCAACAGCGGGGGGAGTGCGATTACCGAGCCATTGTGTAGTTTTACGGACCATACCGCCGCAGTAAAGGCAGTGGCGTGGAGTCCGCACCAGCATGGATTACTGGCCAGTGGCGGCGGCACGGCTGACCGACATATAAGGTAGGGATGTTTCCTTTTTCCAGGTTTTGTATTATCTCATATCGTGCTCTGCCACCTGTTCAAAGCTGCACAATTGGTTTGTCTTTACGCATAATATGTACATTTTTTATCTGATATCAAATGTTTGGTAATAATAAACAGGTTTTGGAATGCCTTGACGGGCGTGCCTTTGCACAAGATCGACACGGGTTCACAGGTACATTTATTGTTCATATTTATATCAGTATCTGCACTAAGCTTTTGGGGATAAGTACGTTTGAAAAGTAATTTTCCTACCTGTGTAGTCCATGTCTAATAGATACAAGAAAGTACTGTTTTTTATGACATTTTCTATATTTGCAGGTGTGCAACTTAATGTGGTCGAAGAACGTGAACGAACTGGTGAGCACGCACGGCTACAGTTTGAACCAAGTGATAGTATGGAAGTACCCCTCCATGCAGAAGATCGCCACTTTGACAGGGCACACGCTGAGGTATTTAAAAAAAAATTAATATGGGTGTATTGTTGTGCACTTTGTGTTCGTTGTGTGTTTTATACAGTATCGTACATGAACTGAACTGAAGAGTAGTTCGACTCGTTCACATTTTGACCATTTTTTACACATACCACCAACCTCTCTCTTGTTCTTACACAGAGTGCTGTACCTCGCGATGTCACCTGATGGTCAAAGCATCGTTACCGGGGCGGGCGACGAGACACTGAGATTCTGGAATATATTCCCGGGCCCGCGCAACAAATCGGGTTTTCACATCGGGCCCAGTGCCTTGACTCCGAATGGAAGTGATATTCGGTAGTAATAACTGCTATGACTCTTATGATCAAGTCGCCACTAATAGAAAGAAGTACAAGTAAAAAACAATGTACTGCAGGATGTGCATGACATGTGGCTGACAAGGAGATAAACAAAATGTTTGTTTTTCATGAATGAACATACTAAATTATGCACGTTCTTCGATCTATCTTTCGTTCTTGGCCAATCCTTCATCTAGTTTCGAATAGCCCTTTCCGGAAACCTCACTTCGTTTTTTGCACCGCTTTTCGCTCGCAGCAAGCAAACCTCTTTCGAGGATGGGCGACCCGTCGCTGTATGAAGGTCGCGTTGCGCATTTCGTTCGTGACAACTCCTTTGTATTGATAGAGAGTTTTCACCGAAAAAGGAATGAGTTCATTGTGCGGTCACTGACGAAAACGAACGGTCACCCACAGGTGGCGACCTGCCAGGCTGAAGAGCTAGAACTGGCCACTTCAGATGAGTTTAAACGCAAATATCCGAATGCTCCAATGGTAGGATGGACGTCTGAGATGGTTATCTTGCCTACAGACACCGAAATCGATTTCTCTCTTGCCGGTTTGTCCTATTTTCGTTCCTATCCCAAACCGCTCATCGTTTTCGGTTCCTGTCGAGTTACTGGAGCACATATTGGTAGAGTGGGCTACAAGCCAGCACATCGACCAGCAACGCAAATTGTAAGCGCAATACGAATAGAAACAGACAATGGTGATGATATTGTTGAGTTTGAAAATATCAATTTTACCGACCAAGTCGTGTGCGCCACTGGGCAAGTATTGTTCCGAACGTGCACCTTCTCAGGGAGCATGGCAAATGCATTGCAAGTGGGAACAAGCCTAACTTCGGCAAAAGTTACTCTGGATACGTGTGGCTTTGCAAACTGCCCGAATAGTGCGGTGATCGTAAAGAACGGACACTTGTCCATGATCAATTGCATGTTTAGTGATATGGGTGTGGGAGTGTGCGTAAAAGCTGGGCAGAGCATGCTCGCTTATCATTGTGTATTTCACACCTCTGTTGGAGGTGTTTTGGTTCGGTCAAGGTGCGACGTGCGGTTGTTGCATTGTACTTTCTTGAAACTTTCCGATTTTGCCGTGGGGATTCGTAAGAATTCAAAATTGCGTCTTGTTGAGTGTCTGGTTGAAGGATGCATCAAAGAAGGGATCGTGATAGAGGATGATGCACAAAGGTTAAAGATAGTGGTCAAATGTACAGTTTCCACCGTGGTATTAGGTGATAACTTAAGCCAGCCCGTCGTGTACTGTCTGATATGAGTGTGTGCATATTGCGTTATTCCCAATAGGATGAAACAGCAATAAGTCTTTGTTTTAATATTTCGTTTCCTGTTCACGCTTTCTAGATAATTTGCGAGGTTTTTTGACGAGTTCACATTGTGTGGTATTGTGTACTCCAAAGTTTGGTTGCCGATGTTGGCGTACTGAGTGGCACATGTCTTGTCCTTTTAATAAGCAGCAATACAATATGTAATTAATTTTCTGGTGTGTATTCAAATGATAACTATTTCTCAGACAATATTTTCTTGTTGAAATACGGTGGAATCGGTGCCTCCTGCTGGCGCTTTCATATCAACGTGAGCCTCCTTTAACCCTCTCTCTCCACATTCCCAGATTTGGCCTTAACTGTAACAACGACCGATGAGCGCACGGCCGAACTTCTTTATCGCCATTCGCTTGGCGTGCCCAGCCTTTGCGGATGCAGTTGTGGCTGTTCAAGACCAGGCCGTTCAGAGGGCTCCGCACTTGGGTAAGTGTCGCATGCAAAAGACTAAGCTCCACTTGACAGGATTCGTGCTTTCCCTGGACAATGCAGATCTCGTCAACAGGGCTGGTAGATGTTTAGAGGAGTTTCAAGATGACTTAAATAAAATGATGTCGTCACTTGAAAGCAAGGAGGTTTACTTCAACTCTCTTGGCGCCTTCACCAACAAGGTTTTGTTTGCGTCACCAGTTGAAAGCGACACGGTAGACATACTCACAAAACTGGTCACGCAATTGGAAGAACGTTTTGTGGAACAAGGTTTATTGAACGATGCTAAGCTAGCCAAGAATTCTTGGCAACCCCACGCGACTGTTCTGAAAACTTCTTACGATCGGAAGAATGGTAGTAAGCTGAAAATAAATCCACAAGACTATGAAGGCCTGGATATCTATCTACAAAGACCAGCTGGACTGTCGTCCTCTGATGCTCTTACAAATGAAAGTTTGCTGGAAGAAACGGGTTGGAGCAATGAGAACACCAAAGGCGATGCAGCAATAATGGTGGAATCTACACCAGTTCATGGTAGTACCGTTGCAGTAGGTCAGCAGGGCATATGCGTGCCGTTAACTACTCTTGACCTGTTGTCAATGCAGGAAGTACAAGCAGATGGGTATTACAAGAGCTATGCGCAAATATTCTTTTAGTATATGTGTCGTGCTTTTTCTCCAGCTGTGTAGATTGAGTACCAGAAAGCTACGCTTCACCCACTTGAATTGAAAGCAGTTAGTTTACGAGATTAGCCTCCTGGTTTTGCTTACTAAGTTCTTCCACTCTAAAAGTTTTCTGGCACGCCTTTTTAATTTTCAAAACTGCGTATAGTTGACAAAGGCCGAACTAACTTAAGGTTACTGGAAAGAATAATATTAAAAAATAATCACCAGTAAATTATATTAGTTGCCAGTGTTGCAACAAACGAATTTTACGGAAGATTTTGCAATATTCTTTTTGATTTTGACAACCTATGAATTGTTATTTACAAGTCGTGAAACATTGCTAAATGCATTGACATTGCAACTTACTGTCAGCAGATATTTCATATTCATTGTTTTTTAATAAACAGATAGCTTTCCTTTATCGTCCCGTTAAATTCGTACTCTTTTCAACAGCGTGACTTGTTTGCGTTTGGCTTCTTATTGACTGCGTCTAAAACTAAAGTGAACCTGGGGTACAATAAATTGGCCACGCGCCTCACTACTCAATTTTCCACCGAAAAAACTGGTACCTCTACTTGGAATAAACGGAGGCAACGTACTGCTTACGCTGGTACCCAACTACTTCCACCTGCACGTTTGAAAACAGGACCCGAAAAAATGTACCGAGTCACTCGAATTGCCATCTGCAGGACGTGGTGAAACTACAGGCATTTCTACGCGCACAGTACTATGGCTCTGCGTGTCAAGCCCAGCTAATGTGGTGGTTAGCGCGTCCACGGCCGTCGGAGCGGGTGCATGGCGTTTTTTCGCCAACTCCGCACTAATTTTCTCGCAATCGGCTATAGCTTGGTCTCTACCAGCTTGGATATCTTGAAATCTCTCGATGAGAAAGGCTTCTGCGCCCCATTGTAGTGCTTCCAACGCTTCTGACGTGAACTCGAGGTTAGAATTGTAGTCTTGTCCGACTTCGCGAACGAGACGTTCAAAGCAACGCGGTTCAATACATAAATCGGTCCTGCGTTGCTCAACAATAATTTCCTCGATCTTTCGCTTCCTATTGAGAAATGCGGATAATGCCTTTTTATCTGCAAGTCCATCGAGAAGCAGCTCAAGCTTTGGGGTCACATCGTCAACACGTTGCTCCCACTCCGCTCTATCCTCCGCACTGCTAAAGGCGTCAGCATAGCCAACAGCAATCAGAGACTCAGCGATCCGCACATGTTCTAATGCTTCCAGCCTATCCTTGTGGCTTGTTGGGGATACAGGGGGAACAGTTGATGTAATGCCGTCTTCCGATTCGAGGCTGTCTTTTAATCGAAGTAGACTCTCCAGCTTCTGTACCTTTTCATCAAACATACCACGGGCATCATCGTTGGCTTCCAGAACATCCTCGAGTTCCTCATAGTACGCTTGAAGGAAATCATAAAACTCTTCGCTTCGATCCATTGATTCGACAGCTAGCTCATTCTTCCACATTCTTGGGACTAGAAGCGCCGTTCTCGTGCTGTCGTCCAACTCCTTCGCGGCCTCGACGAATCGAATAGCGTCCTGTATCATAAGTTGAAGACCAATACAGTCCTCATCATCAGCAGCATCATCATCCTCGTCCTCGTCCTCGTTAATTACATATATATCCTCTTCCCAGTATTTTTTGTATTCTTCAAATTGCAATCGTTCATCTTCCGTCGCCTCTCCGTTAATAATGCGAAATGCAAATGGCCAATCGATATCCAGATCTGCATATTCAAATATCTCAAATATTTCGAGTGCTTCCTTTGAAAACTCGTACTGCTCAAATACCTTAACCTTTATAGTGTCTTCCAGAAACGCAGATTTTTCCAAACTCAAATCTACATCACTACTCAGATTGACAATATCGTTAATGTCCAAGCTTTCAATTTCCCTCTTCTCTCTTTCGGAATATTCATCACAATCTGACGTCTCGTCCTCCTCATCCAGCGACGACTTATCAGTCTCGGACATATCCGACTCCACATCTTGCACTATTCCGGCCATCGTGTCAGCACACCCTTGGTTGTAGGCATTCATGACCAACCGACGAAGATTTTCGCTAACATCCTTCGTATCCTCGAGAATGGCGTCAAAGTTGATACCAAGATTGACACTGGTCATACTGGAATAGTAAAAACACCAGAGGAGAACTTTGCCTACTGCACTGGTGGCTGGCGCAACTTGTTGCCTACAAATAACCCTCTCCGTTTAGTGGCATGTTGACATGTCCAACATTTGAAAACATTTAATTACGAGTACAGTTGGTGTATGTCGCCTTTCTGAATCAGGTAGATAGTCTTGCATTTGTGAAAGTGTTGCACCGTGCTTTCTAAAAGTGCAAAATCACTTGAACAGAGCCAATATCTTTAGAAGTCTCCGTTGCAAAATAGAGGAGTTTCAAAAGTGCATTGTTGCTTACTCGTACTGTTTTACTTCAAAATCTCACCATATAAAAAAACTACAATCTAACAAAGTACAGCACAGTGTAAGGATTGAGATACATACCCAAACGAAAACTAAGGCAGTAAGCCTGTACTCGTAGTTAATATTATATGAAAAGCCTTACTCAGAATGAACTGTGGAAGAAAAAAACAAAACATACTTTACAAAACACATACCAGCTTGTCCTACTAAGCCAGTTGAATGTAGTGTAATAGACACTTTTTCCATTTCTAGAACTATTTACAAAACCCAATGTAAATACCCATAACATTGTTTTTTTTTTTCCTCAAATGAACGGTAACTCATCGCCTACGGCCTCTTCTTTGCTGGTGCGCGCGCTGAGCTTGCCCTCGCCTGCTTTGTCACTTGTTACGGAGTCTAGGTCCTCGTCGTCTGCCTCGTGAATGATACCGATGTTGACCATGCTGCCGCGCGGGGTGGTCGGGTGGTTCGCAGTGCTCCGACGAAACGTCCCAAACAACCGGGACAGGAAGTAAAACGTGGACTTTTCGCCCTCCCCGGTGGGCGAGGAGGTGGTGATGACACTGGGGGAGGTGGTGCGTACGGGAGAGTTCGTGGTACTGTTGGCGTTACTATTGTTGATATTGTTATTGTTATTGTTATTGTTATTGTTATTGTTTTTGTTTTTGTT